>Ga0208919_1000439_pt1 | contig 28427 bp, 35 predicted proteins | sample 4_EtaG_FD_184076 | JGI IMG/M metagenome (GOLD analysis project Ga0208919, IMG submission 184076) | Marine viral communities from the Subarctic Pacific Ocean - 4_ETSP_OMZ_AT15127 metaG (SPAdes) (version 3) | ecosystem: Environmental > Aquatic > Marine > Oceanic | place: Pacific Ocean | collected...
GGTTTGTACCGGGTTTTGGTTTTTACGGGCTTGGTCTTATACACTTCCTTGGTAATTTGACTATGAGTGCCACTGCGGCAATGCGTTCGCTGATAGATGCAGGGCAGTTTGCAAATCTACCGGGAGGGTTTAAGGCTAAAGGAGTAAGGATGGTTGGCGACAACGAACCTATTGCTCCCGGCGAGTTCAAAGAGGTTGAAGCAACTGGTATAGACTTATCAAAGGCTATTGTTCCCCTCCCCTATAAAGAGCCTTCCTCTACTCTATTCCAGATGTTGAATTTCGTAGCTACTGCTGGACAGAAGTTTGCGGACAGCACGGAGCAGGTTATCTCCGATGCTGCCTCTTATGGACCCGTTGGAACTACCATGGCACTGCTGGAAGCAAGCAGTAAATTTTTCTCCGCAATTCACAAACGGCTTCACAAGTCCCAGAAGGATGAGTTCCGCATTCTTGCTCGTATTGACTATGACTATCTTCCTGCTGAATATCCTTATGATGTTCCATATGAAGATCGCAGCATCTTTAAGCAGGACTTTGACGGACGTGTAGATATTATTCCGGTCAGTGATCCTAACATCCCCAGCAACGCACACCGTATGATGATGGCAAACATGGCTCTGCAAATGGCACAGCAGTCTCCTCCCGGTATGTTTAATCTGGAAGAACTTAACCGGACAATCCTTAACGCTGCCAACATGCCCAATGTTGATCAGATACTCCCACCAAAGATTGAGCCTAAACCACTTGATCCTGTATCAGATATCATGGCCGCTACCAAAGGTGTACCCATTGCTGCATTCCCCGGCCAGAACCATGATGCACATATACAGATTAAGATGGCGTATCTGCAAGACCCGATGAATGGTAAGAATCCAATCATGCAACGGATTGCTCCTATACTTCAGGCTAACATTCAAGAGCATTCTATTATGAAGTATCAGGAACAGATGAATGGTATGACTGATCAGATGATGCAGGGAGTTAGCCCTGAAGAAGCACAGAATCCCGCTGTTGTTGAGATGGTCATGGCACAGGCAGCACAACAAATTCTTAATGCCAATCAGGCGATGGGTCAGGCTCAATCTCCTGAACAACAGCTTGTGTCTCTGGAACAGGCCAAGGTTGAACTTGAGAAACAGAAGCTACAATCTGATACTATGGTTCAGGCAGCAGAGATGGAACTCAAGACCAAGAAACTTAAACTTGAAGAAGCTGACCAGATCATTGATCTTATCAAGACTAATGCCGCTAACAGCATGAAGGAAGAAAAGTCACAACTTGATCGTGAAGCTAAAGAACGTATCAAGGAACTGGATATTGAAGGAAAGCTGGACCTTGAAGATTTTAAAGTAACAGCAGCAAATGAAAAAGAAGTTGCCCAGACAATTAAAGATATGTTAGAGGCAAGAATGAAAGATGACAAAGATATGGAAGAGAAAGCTCTTGAAGCTTTAACACAATTAGCAGTATCTCAAAAGGAGAATAATTATGATGACTAAAGGTAAGGGGTATCCTGAACATGTAAAGGATACTGGTAAAAGTTTTGGCGATGCATATGCACAGGATATTACAGGTGGTCGCAATGTTCGCAGTGCGCTTAATGAATGGGATGACTTCTCTTGGAAGGCTTCTGATAGCAAGAAGGGTTCTAAAAAGAAGTAGATGAATATTTGGGATGAAGTAGTTAATGGGTTTAATGAAGAAATAAATAACCTAAGACTTACATTATCAAACGGCTCTGCGGAAGATTACTCGCATTACCGACAAATAGTAGGGTCTATTTCAAGTCTTGAATGGGCCAGAGATAACTTAACAGACATAGTAAAAAAACGTATGTATATGGAGGATGACTAGAGAGATGCAACAAGTGAGTATGGGTGGTGCGATCAAAAACGATCTTTGGATTACCGATGTAGAAGAAGTTCCTGATCCCTCACCATTACCGAACATACCGGGCTTTCATGTTTTGGTTCGCCCTGTCTCGGTAAAAAGCGTAACCAAAGGCGGTATCCTACTGCCTGATTCTACCAAAGACGATATGGCTTATCTAACCACAGTAGCACAGGTTCTTTCAATGGGAGACTTGGCCTATATGGATAAAGATAAGTTTCCTGCTGGAGCTTGGTGTAGCGTAGGTGACTATGTATGCTATGGTAAACACGCAGGAACCAAGTTGTTTTACAAGGGAGTTAGACTTATTCTTTTGTTTGATGATCAGGTTATTATGAAAGTAGAAGACCCAAAAGACCTTGATCCAACATTTAATTTAGGAAAGGGGTCTGGATGATTTGGGAAAAGTAGTATAGTGTGGTATAATATTAATAACGTAAATCGTTTGTATCGTTAGCAACGGAGAGTATAATGTCAGAACAAGATGGCTGGAACGATGTTGAAGTTCCAGAAGAAGATAAGATTGAAATTGAAATTGAACAGGATGCACCTGAAGAAGTTAAAGAAGAGCAGCCTGTACTGGAAGCTAAAGATGAAGTTAAAGAAGAAGTTAAAGAACAAGCTCCTGAACTGGAAGGTATTGAAACCAAAGGTGCGGAGAAAAGAATACGGCAGCTTATTCGTCAACGTAAAGAACGTGAAGAAGAAGTTGAACAGCTACTAGAAACTAATAAAAAACTTTCTGAAACATTGAAGCAAAAAGAAGAAGAAGTTTTTAATGTAAGTAAGAATAGTCTTGAAGCATCTGAGAAGCAGCTAACAGATAAGATTGACTTAGCTCGTCAGGCTTATCTAGAAGCATTTGAAGAAGGTAACAAGGAACGGGTACTTCAAGCACAGGAAATGCTTAATGATGCCCAATCAGATTTAAAGAACGTAACTTCAGTAAAGTCTCGTTACTCTGAAGAATATTCTGAGCCTGTTCAGCAAGAAGCACCGGCCCCTGCACCAAGACGCAGAGATAGACGTGCAGAAGAATGGGCAGGTAACAATGAGTGGTTTGGTCAGGACAAAGTTATGACTGCCGCTGCTTTGGCAATTGATGCCGATCTAAAGGAGCAAGGATATGATCCAGATGATGAAGACTTTTATGACGAAGTTAACAACAGGATTCAAGAAGCTTTTCCACACAAGTTTGGAGAAGTTCAGGAACGTGTGCAGGAAAACACGAACAAACCTGCTCAAGTGGTATCGGGGGCTTCACGCTCGTCTCCGAACTCTGGTAGGAAGATTAAGCTTTCGAAAGAAGACGTAAATCTTGCTAACAAATGGGGTATCCCACTTGAAAAGTATGCCGCCGAAAAGCTGAAGGTAACGAATGCCGACGGCGAATATACTGATATTAATTAGAGACGTGGAGGACTAAAATGAATACACGAAATGAATCACGTAGTAGCGATGTTCGTGAGAACAACATGAGAGAAGATCAGTGGACCTTTGAAGAGCCTAATGCACTGGAAGTACCTGACTCGGTGAAAGCCCGGTTTGATGCTGAAGGTATGGCTTATCGGTGGATTCGTATATCTGTCAGAGGTGTCGATGATGTACTCAATGTTGGGAAAAGACTTCAGGAGGGGTGGGTACTTGTTTCCCCCGATGAAGTTCCCGAACTTGCAATTTCATCTGCCGTGAGGGATGAAGGCCGGTATCAAGGTGCAGTCTGTCGTGGGGATTTGGCGTTAGCCAAAATGCCAGCCGGTAAAGTTAAGGCTAAGAGAAGGTTCTATGAGACGAAAGCTAATGATCAGATGGATGCAGTTAATGCACAGTTGATGAAAAACTCTGACTCTCGTATGCCTATCACAAACTCTAGCCGTTCAGTTACAACACGGGGAAGACAACCGTCCTTTCAGGACTAGCTTTCCCATAATTAAGGAGATGAAACATGTCTACTACTAAAGCATTTCGTGGTTTCATTCCTGCTCGCAAAAAAGGCGGTGGCTACAATAACGAAGCCGTCACGGACATGATTACGCTTACCTCAACGGGTCAGGCGCAGTCACCGTCCAATAGCATTTTCACTGGTGATCCGGTTGTTCTTCCGGGTGCAAACTTTGCAACGATCTCACCTTACATTGCTGCTACCCTGAAATCCTCCGGTGTTTTCATGGGTTGTCAGTATGTTGAAAATGGCGAACAGAAATTCTCCCGGTATTGGCCGGGTGGAGTGTCAGCCACGGACATTAAATTCTTTGTAATCACTGATCCCGATCAGACGTATTACATTCAGGCTTCTCTGTCGCTTTCAGCGGCTGAGTTGGCTATTGTCAAAAACTACAATGTAACCGTAAGCTCCACTGCTTCTTCCGGTAACACCGCCACAGGTCAGTCCAGTTACTACCTTGATGGTGCGTCCGGTACGGAAGCTACTGCTGCTGTACGTGTTATTGGTAAAGCTCAGTATCCTGACGAAAAGGATTCCGATGCTTATCCGATTGTGGAAGTATGGATCAACCAACATCGTGATCGTTATGTAACGGCCACGGCATCTACGGCTTAATAGGGAGGATTTATTATGGCTATTAATAGAGCTAGTATTAGCAAAGAACTCCTTCCCGGTCTTAACGCCGTATTTGGTTTGGAGTATGGAGAGGTCAATAACGAACACGAACCTCTCTTTGAAGTAGAGAACTCGGATAGAGCTTTTGAAGAAGAAGTCCTCTTCACTGGCTTTGGCACTGCGCCGACTAAAGGCGAGGGTGCTGCGGTTTCTTATGACGATGCACAGGAAAGCTACACGGCCCGTTATACTGCGGAAACCGTTGCGCTTGCCTTTGCTGTTACGGAAGAAGCTATGGAAGATAACCTGTATGACACGTTTGCGAAGCTTCGTGCCAGAGGTCTTGCCCGTGCGATGGCAAACACCAAGCAGGTTAAAGCCGCTAACATTTTCAACAATGGTTTCTCTGATACCATTGGTGACGGTGCTGCGTTCTTCTCGGCTGCTCATCCGACCATTTCCGATGGTAATCAGTCCAACCTTCTGGCGGCTGCTGACCTTACGGAAGCAACCCTTGAAACTGCGCTTACCAGCATTCAGAAGCTCAAAGATGATCGTGGCATTCTGATTGGCGGCAGTGCTGTTTCTCTGCATGTCCCTGTTGATTCGTGGGCGATTGCGGATCGTATTCTTTCATCGCCGGGTAACACTCAGACGAGTGCTGCACAGGCTAACCCGAATACGAACGCCATCAATGCCACCCGTCACATGGGTATGGTTCCTGAAGGCTACTTTATCAATCGTCGGCTTACCGACACTGATGCCTACTTCATCAAGACTGATGTTCCGAATGGTGCGAAGATGTTCGTCCGTTCGCCGCTTCAGACGAAGATGGAGCCGGACTTTGATACGGGTAATCTTCGGTTCAAGGCACGGGAGCGTTATAGCTTCGGTGTTTCGGATTGGCGTGGCTACTTCGGTAGTGCCGGTTAATAGAGTATGTGGGGGAGTGGTCTTCGGATCACTCTCCTACTGCTTTACGTAAAGGAGAGATTATGGCTTCAAATATTAAAGTTGCAATAGCAACTGGAGATGCTGTTCTTAAATATGTAGATACTGACACAACTGTTGGAAGCAACGGAACTGCTGATGCTAACATTCCAAGCACGACACGCATTGTAGCTATTCATGCATTGGCAACAGCGGCTGGTTCCTATTCGATCAAAGGTCAACGTCAGATTACAAATAAGACTGCCGAAGGTACAGCTATTAAGTTTCAGGTAGCAGCCAACGAAGCTTCGGATATTTATATCGGAGACATGGGTGTTGCGGTTTACGGTGTGGTCAGTATTTCTGGTCCCACTGATGGTTGCGTTCTAACTGCTATGCTTGGCTAGTCATGCCTGACTACGCATATTTAAAATCAGATTTAATTAATACGACTGAAAACGACTCAACGGAGTTTGCAACGCAGATTCCCTTTTTCATTACCAAAGCAGAATTTCGCATCACAAAAGATATTGATGATGTGGGTTTGGATGAATACACAACCGTTTCAGTTTCATCAGGGAATGCAGGTGCCGTTCCGCTGAATGATCGTGTACGTATTGTTCGTAACGTAAACTATACTGTAAGTACAGGAACCACTGTAACCAATTTGCTGCAACGAACTGTTGAGTATGCAAATGATTACTGGCCTGTAAGTGCATCCACAGGCACCCCCAGATATTATTCACGGCGTACTAACTCAAGCATTAAGATAGTACCTACACCAGTTTCAGCAACCACTGTTGAAATACAAACGGCATCACAACCGCTTGCATTGGCATCGGCAACAGGCACAAGTGTTACAACCAGTAACTACTTTAGTGAATACTGTTACGATGCCTTATTTTATGGTTGCCTTATAGAAGCTACCATGTACATGAAGGATTGGGAAACTCTTCAGGTATGGCAAACAGAATATCAAAACGCAATTCAAACCCTCCGTAATCAGGCTCGCAGAACTAGACAGGACGACATGGAAGTTGCAGCTTCTCCTGCTGGCGGTCCTAATACAATTACTCAAGCAGGATCATAAGGAGAATATAAATGGCAAGGTTTGTACGTAAAATTCTAAATCCAAAAGAAGTTACTAGAAGATTAAAGGGTAGGGGAAAATCGCCATCCAAACAATCTGGTACACCGGGCGGCAATATACCACAGAAAAGCAACAAAAAACCAACATCAAAACCTATTGATGATGAAAAGGGTCGTGGTCGTGGCAAGTTTCAAAAAGGTTCTGCTCCTGCTCCACAGAATCAAAATGTTTCTACAAGAGTTGAAGACGATGCAGCAGACTTTGTTAATAAGGGTGGTGCTGGTAAAGTAGAATCCCGTGGTGGTCGTATGGTTCGTGGGACTGTTGGTGATGGCAATAAAAGCAGTTCTGAAGCTGGTAAAGAAAAAGCAAGACTTTCTAAATTTATAAGAGAAAGTGATGATAAAGAAGCAGTAAAGAAAGCAAAGCGTAAGCTTGCACAAATGAATAGAAACGATGAAGTTGCTACAGATAAAGCAAGAAGTTCTGCTGCTAAAACTAGACGAGCTACTGCTGAAAAAAATAGAGGTAAAATTAAAGACCCTGCTGGACACTTTATGCAAACAGGGGAGATTGTAGAAGGCTTTAATCCTACTCCTAATCAAATTAAAAAAGCAAATATGAATGCAGGTAGGCGTAAGGCAATGCCTAAAAAAGGTGGCGGCTACATGAAAAAGAAAATGTCTGTCGGCGGTCCACTAAAGATGGTAGAAAAGAATGGTAAAAAAGTTCCGTTCTATGCTGCTGATGGTGTAGGTAAGATGTCTAAAGGTGGCAAAGTTAGTAAATCAATGGGTGAAGATCGTACCAGTGTTCCCAAAAGCTTGTCAGCAAAAGCTCAATCTAAGAAACCTGTAAAGAAAAAGATGGGCGGCGGTAAAGTTTACAAACGTAAGTATGGTGGCAAGACTGTTTCTGCTAATGATGGTGACAGTTTCGTAGCCGCTTATTATGACTAACCGTTCCTCTATAGGAAAACAAATCACTCGTCCCGGTAAAGTTAAAAAAGTAATGGGCGAGTATAAGCGGGGCAAACTTAAAAGTAGTTCCGGTAGAAAAGTTAAGAGTAAGAAACAAGCAGTTGCCATCGCACTTAGCGAGGCACGTAGAAAGAAACGTAAAAGGAGAAGTTAGATGGGACCGCATACACTTATTAAACGGCCACATAATCTGGATGAAATTGTAGGCCGTCCTACTGGACAGGGCTATGGTGCTGCACGTAAGGGACCGGCTGTAAAGGGACCGCCAAAGGATGTTGTAGTTGACGAAGACTACGAACAGGGCAAAGCTTTTAAAGTAGAAGACTAATCATGGTTGCAAGAGATCAACTCTTAAAAGCTATTGAACAGGTTGAAAGCGGAGGACGCAGAGACGCTGTTAGTCCTAAAGGTGCCAGAGGTCGTATGCAGGTTATGCCAGCAACGGCACGGCAACCGGGATACAGAGTTAAACCTGCTCGTGATGAAAGCGAAGAAGAGTATACCAGAGTTGGTAAAGACTATGCTATGGCATTGCTTAAAAACTATGGTGGTGATCTTGAGGCTACACTTGTTGCCTATAACTATGGACCGGGAAATGCTAACAAATGGATAGCTTCTGGTAGAAATAAAAGCGATCTTCCCAAAGAAACCAGAGATTATATTACCAAAGTTGGCAAGCAACTTGGAGGAAAAAACATGGCAACTAAAAAACAACTTACCGATCAAAGAAAAGCTTTGCAGCGTAAGGTGCGTAGTGGTAGTGCTACTGACGCTGATAAAAGAAAATTAAAACGTATTCAAATTGAATTGGGTTCTAAGGGTAAGACTACAGCTAAAGCAAAAGCTTCTGCATCTAAAGTAAAGAGACGGAATACTTCTCTTCAACGTGAAGCTGCTTCAAGAAAGGCGGAAGCAGGTCGTAGAGCGGCTCTTCAACAATTAATGGAAGACTCTCTCCCACTAGATGAAGACGTTGCAGGTAGAGCTTTAGATCAAGGCGCATATGCTAAGTATTCAGAACCACAACGAGCCGCTCTTAATAAGGCACTACAAAGAGAACGTACTCCTTCAGACTTTGAAAGAACACCTCAACGTGGAGGAGCGTTTATAGGATCACCCCCTCTTCAACGTAGAGCAGACGATATAGCTTTACCTTTTAATAGAACCACAGGTAATAGGGGTACGATGCGTCCTCCTAATGTTGATCCTGATCTTCAACGTGGTGTAAGTCGTGTACCAAGAGGAGATATGAGAATTGGTCCTTCCTCTCCAGAAATTACTGAAGCACAGTTTTCTTATACTGATCCCGGTACGATTCCTACTGAAGACCAATTTAGAGCTATGAGAGACACTCCAAGAGGAAGCGATACTCCTATAAGAGAAAATACGCAAGCCGATTATGTATCCAGTGGTGGTCGTGGTAAGATGGCTGGTAATAAAGGTTATGAAACTCTTCGTGAGTATTTTATTGAAGACATGACACCTCGCAAATCTAATGTGATGACTCCTTTTGGTATTATTGAAATTGACAGTACTCAGGAAGGAATGTTTCCTGAAGAAGGTATGTACAGTGAAAAGAAGGGTGGCCGCTTAAAAAAGAAGAAGCGTGTTGCTCGTAAGAAAGCTGCACCTAAAAAGAAAAAGGTTGCTGCAAAGAAGAAGCCTGTTGTGCGTAAGAAAGCTGTTGCAAAGAAGCCGCCCATGCGTAAGAAGACTGTGGCTAAAAAACCTGCTGGTCGTAAACGTGCAGCCAAGAGAGGCTTTGGCGCAGAACTTAGAGGTAACTAATATGGTTGACTTTAAAGCTAAAATAAAAGCACAGAAATCTAAAGATAGAGAACGGGCTGGTAAAAAAAGAAAGTCTGTTGAAGGACATAGAATGCCTTCAGCACCAAGAGCTTCTATTCCTTCTGCTAGAAAAAGAGAAGATAATAGTGCTGCAATTATGAAAGGTGTTACTGATCTTTTTAAAGACAAAGATATAGATATACCAACAGGTAGTGAAGTACAAGAGCTAGAAGATTATGTTTCTGGTTATGGTAATCCAATAGGTGATGGACCTGCTGATGTTAGTTTTGGTCCGTTATATGAAGGAGCCGGTTATAGTGTTTTTAAAAAGGGCGGTCGTCTTAAAAAGGCTGGTAAAAGAAAACGTGCAGCACTTAGAGGGCAACGCTCTGAACTGAGAGGATCGTAACATGAGTAATAAAAAATTAAGAAAGACTGTTACTTCTGATTTAGATAAACCAAAAGAAGAAGAAAAGAAAAGTGAAAGAGATGAGCTTTTTGATAACTTAGGATCAGGCATGGGACTTTTACCTGCTGTTGTTGGAGCGATGGGTCCAAAAGGATTAACATCTATTGGACTTGTTAAAGGACTTTTTGGAAAAAGTAAGGGTGGTAAAATAGGTAAGAAAAAAACCACTGTTAAAAAACGTGCAGCACTTCGTGGACAACGCTCTGAATTAAGAGGATCGTAATATGGCTAAAGACTATAAAGATGATGTAAGTCTTTTTGAAGAACTTCTGGAAGAATATGAAGAAGAAGAAGATGCGGAAGAAGTAGGCTCTCCAGTTCCCGGTGATAACATTAGTGTAATACGCCAACAGGTACAGAGTGGCGGCGGCGGTGGCGGTGGCGGTGGTTTTCTTAAAACAATACTTCCCATAGCTGCTAAAATAGGAATGGGTTATCTGACGGGTGGTGCCAGTGCTGCTGGTGGAAGTACTTTTGCATCTGGATTTGCTGGCGCACCGGCAGTAGGTTTTAAAGAAGGCGGTCAGATAAAAAAGAAAACTAAGAAAAAGAAAAGAGTTGTTCGTGGTGTAGGAGCAGCTAAACGTGGTTACGGTAAAGCCACTTATTCTAATAAAATGTATTAATGGATAGTCTTTAGTCATGAGTAATAAATCATTAAGAAAAACTGTTACTTCAGACCTTGCTCCAAAAGAAGAGAAGAAGAAGAAAAAGAAACGAAAAGACCTTGCCGGTGGTGTAGGGAGAAGTGTTGTTGGTCAGATTCCTGTTGTTGGTCAATTTTTAGGTGCTGGCAATGCTCTTTTTCAAGGAATTACAGGAGAGCCGGGACCGTTTGGAAGTGGGTCTGGTATTGCAGAAGGAAATATAGGAAAAATACTTTTTGATCCTGATGATATTTTAGGTGCTTTCGGAGTGGATATTTTTAAAGAAGGCGGACAGATAAAGAAAAAAACTAAGAAAAAGAAAAGAGTTGTTCGTGGTGTAGGAGCAGCTAAACGTGGTTACGGTAAAGCCACTTATTCTAATAAAATGTATTGAGGAGATTAAGATGGCAAGAGCTAAAATAGGTAAAGCATTTATAGATGCAGTTACAGGGACAAGCAAACCCACTTCTAAACCGGGCCGGAAGCGTAAAGCCAGAGGTGTTAAAGCCGCCACGCCTGAACAGAAGATGGGTGCTAAAGAAGCTAAGATGAAGCTTACTGACTTTAAAAAACTTTCAGATGCTCAACAGAAAAGATTTATTAAAGAAGCTAAAGATGCTAACAAGCCAAAGAAAAAGAAAAAGCCAGCCAAAGTAAAACGTAGTTCCAAAGATAATAAAGAACTGCAAGGTCTTATAGCGCAGCAAAAAAAAGAAATGAAAGAAGATGAATTAGGATCAGACATTCTTCCCAGACGACGTGCCACTGGTCCTACAGGACAAGAAGTAGAACAAGGTCCATTGCTTTCCAAAGTACCTACACCTAAGAAAAACGAAATGTCTTCTGAAACATATAAACGTCAGAAGAGAACAGGACAACGCCGCAGAGGAGAGTATGCTCCTCCTGCCAGTATGGTAGGCGAAGAGATGGGCATGGGCGGCAGAGGTCGTGAGATGATGCCTACTGGTAAAGAACTTGAAGAACTAATTTCAAGTGGCTTTGAGATTAAAAAGTATGGTGGTAAAGTAAGGCGTCGTATGGGAGGACAAGTACGAGGCTACGGTAAGGCTCTTCGTGGTTACTAAAGAATTTATTATTAGATACAATAAGTCTGTTCAGGAAGGTTATGACGATCCTACTTTAATAGATAATTCAGGTACTAGACCTAATAAAGAAGACTATAAAGATTTTAATGAATATATAAATAGTCTTTGTAACTATATAGGAAAAAAATTTAGGTATACATATGGCAGTAAAGCAAAAAAGAAAACCCAGTAACATGAAGGGCATGACTATTGGTCGGGGCATGAAGCGTCCCACCAAGTCAGGTGCTGGCATGACTAAGAAGGGTGTGGCTAAATATCGTAGGCAGAATCCCGGCTCTAAGCTAAAGACTGCTGTAACCGAAAAGAAACCTACAGGCAAACGTGCAGCAAGGCGTAAGTCATATTGCGCTAGGTCTGCTGGACAAATGAAGAAGTTTCCGAAAGCTGCTAAGAATCCTAATAGCAGACTAAGACAAGCTCGTAAAAGATGGAGATGTTAATGGCACCTAAAAAACTTACAAATAGACAAAAGACTACACTTAAAAAACATTCTAAACATCATACTAAAAAACATATGACTAGTATGAAAACGGCAATGAGAAAAGGAAAAACTTTTGGGGCTGCTCATAAGAAAGCTATGAAAAAAGTAGGTCGATAATGATTAAACGTAAGAAAGGCGGCACAGCCACTAAACGTGACCCAAAGAAGTGGGCAGCGGCAAAGGCCAGAGCAAAGCGTAAGATGGGCGGTAAGCACTCTGCCAGAGCTATGCAGCTTGCTGTTAAGTATTACAAAGATTCTGGTGGATCATACAGCGGTAAGAAAAAGTCTACTAATAAACTTTCGAAGTGGAGCAAACAAAAATGGCGCACGAAGTCAGGCAAACCCTCCAGCAAAACCGGGGAGCGTTATCTACCGGAGAAAGCAATCAAGTCCCTGTCGTCAAAGGAATATGCAGCGACCACCAGAGCAAAGAGAAAAGGGACTGCTGCCGGGAAGCAGTTCGTGAAGCAGCCAAAAAGAATAGCGGCTAAAACTAAAAGGTATAGAACGTAATGGCAGTATCAGGAACATATGACTTTAACCTTGACATAGACGAGGTTATACAAGAAGCAATGGAGATGATTGGGGGTGAAGATACTCTTGGTCACGAACCTGCTTCTGCACGTCGATCTATAAATTTAATGTTGCGAGATTGGCAAAACCGTGGTATACTATTATGGACTACAAGTGTATCATCTCTTACTGTAACTGCAAGTACTACTTCTTATGATCTATCTTCTTCTACTATAGATGCTCTTGAAGTTGTGCTTAACAGAGATAATACAGATATTAAATTAGAACGTATAACACCTGAAGAGTTTTTGCTTATTCCTAATAAAACACAAACTGGAAGATCATCTCAGTATTCAATCAGAAGGGGCAGGGACAATCCTGTTATGTCTGTATGGCCTATTCCTGAGAACTCTACAGATATTTTAAAGATTGAGGTATTCAGTGAACTTACCGATGTAAACAAATCGGCAGATCAGAATGCTGATGTTCCTAAAAGATTTTTACCCTGCCTTACTGCGGGACTGTCTTACTATATGTCAATGAAACGATTTGGTGTAGATGCTGGTCGTATACAAATGCTAAAGTCAAACTATGAAGAGTGTCTTGCCAGAGCTATGCAGGAGGACAGGGAAAGAGCTTCAATGCGTGTTGTGCCAAGACTAAGGTATATCTAATGGCAAGTACTAAAAACGCACTGGCTATGTGCGATGTATGTGGATTTGTATATCCGCATCGTAATATGAGAATGAACAGTTATGGGATGCTGGTATGTCCCGAAGACTTTGAAGGACAGTTTGATTTGAAGAACCATCCTCAAAATCATGTGCCTGATGTAAGAGATAATCCAGCTATTCTTAATCCTCGTCCCGATACAGGTGGGCGTAATCTTACATGGAGTCAGGCCAGCACAGCTTGGGGATCAACAGATAAGTATTGGAATCTAATATGAGCGATTTAACAAGTCAACTAATATCAAATACATATAAACAGATTATACTTGTTAGTTCTTCAACTAGCAATACAGGTGTAAATACTTCCCTAAAAGCGGTGCAGACAGGTGATGGAACTAATACTGCTCTGAAGGTAGCTACCAATGCAGTACAGATTACTGGCGCATTGGGTGTAGATGGTCTGGTATCTCTGGATGGAAATCTTCATGTAGATGACAAAGTATGTGCCAGTGCTTTCTATGGTGATGGTTCAAATCTTAGTGGTGTAACTGCAACGATTGCTGGTAACATATCAGTAAATAATGCTACGGTAGGTGGTAATCTTTATGTAGGCGGTACTGCCACAGTTGCTGGTGCGGCACACCTACAGTCAAGTCTGTCCGTTGCAGGGGCTGCTCAGTTTGCCAGTACGGTGACTGTAGTTGGTGCAGCACAATTCCAAAGCACGGTAACTGCTGTTGGTGCAGCTACTTTTAAATCTACAGTTACAGTAGAAAATGTAGCAGCCCTGAAAAATAACGTAACAGTTGGTGGTACGTTTAATGTAGCTGGTGCAGCTACCTTTACCTCTAAAACAGAGTTTGATAATGATGTATCAGTTAGTGGACGTTTGGATGTTGCTTCTTCTGTTTGTGTAGGAGGCATTGCAAACTTTGCTGATGATGTATCAGTAAGCGGAAATATAAATGTAGTTGGTAATGTAACGGCTGCATACTATTATGGTGATGGTTCTAATCTCACAAACGTGGAAGCTGAACTTGGTATTGCCACAAACATCTCTGTATCAGGATTTATAAATGCTGGTGGTAATGTATCAGTAAGCGGTACTTTAAATGTTATTGGTACAGTAACTATTGCTGGTACTAATGTTCAAGCAGAAAATGCAAGAGTATGTGCAAGTGCTTACTATGGAGATGGTTCTAATTTAACAGGTATTTCAGCAGATATAAGTGGAAATATTTCTGTTAACAATGCTACGATTGGTGGTAACTTATTTGTAGGTGGTACTGTAACAGTCGTTGGTGCTGCTACATTTGATGATGACGTATCAGTAAGTGGTAATACAAATCTTGGTGGTACGGTAACTGTAGGTGGGGCAGTCAGCCTTGCATCAACTCTTAGTGTTGGAGGTGCAGCAAACTTTGCCTCTACAGTGACCATAGCAGGGGCTGTGAGCCTTAACTCTACTCTTTCGGTAGGTGGGGCTACCCATCTTGCCAGTACCGTCACAGTGGCCGGGAAAGCCATCTTTGAAGACAGTGTGTCTGTAAGCGGTAATCTGGATGTAGGTGGCAATGTTTCAGTTGGTGGAACACTCTTTGCTGCTGGAGGAATTACTTATGATGGAGATGTATCTGTTAGTGGTGACTTGGCCGTTGGCGGTAATGTATCTATTGGTGGTACACTCAGCGTTACAGGTGCAGTATCTCTTGCATCTACTCTTAGTGTAGGAGGAGCAACTAATCTAGCAAGCACTGTTACTGTAGTGGGTGCTGGTACATTTAAAGATAGTGTATCTGTATCAGGTAATGTTAATATAGGCGGAACTGTAACGATAGGTGGAGCAGTGTCTCTGGCTTCTACACTATCAGTAGGAGGAGCAACTAATCTGGGAAGTACTGTTACCGTAGTAGGTGCTGGTACATTTAAAGATAGTGTCTCAGTTTCAGGTAATGTAAACATAGGTGGCACTGTAACAATAGGTGGTGCGGTATCACTAGCATCAACTCTTTCAGTAGGAGGAGCAGCACACTTTGCATCTACAGTTACAGTAGCCGGGGCAGCAATCTTTGAAGATGCAGTTTCAGTATCAGGTGCAGTAGATATAGCTGGTAATACTTCTATTGGTGGTACACTAATAACCACAGGTAAGGCAGAGTTTGAAGATGATGTATCTGTATCAGGTAACTCAAACTTTGGCGGAACAGTTACTGTTGGTGGTGCTGTATCGCTTGCATCAACTCTTAGTGTTGGTGGAGCAGCTAACTTTGCCAGTACAGTTACAATAGCTGGTGCAGTAAGTCTTAACTCTACACTTAGTGTTGGTGGGGCAACTAATCTTCTTAGCACAGTAACTGCTGCTGGCAATGCTGGCTTTCTTGGTACTGTACGAGTGTCTGGCAATACGTCACTGGAGGGACAACTACAACTAACTGAATCAGCGGCTGCTGCTGTACATACCACTGCAATCAATGGTGTAACATCTGTATCCCTAAACTTTGGTATAGCACAGAACTTCTTTACCTCTGTTACTGCTGCACATACACTGGCACGACCTACCAATGCAAGGGTAGGACAGGTTGGTAGTATTCTGCTTATGCAGGATGGTGGTTCTGGTACGGTTGCTTATAATGCCTGTTGGAACTTTATTGGCGGCACAGCCCCAACATTTTCAACTGCTGACAATGCAATGGATAGACTGGATTATATTGTTGTATCTATTTCTACTGATAACACTGCTGAGAATATTCAAGCAGTTATGACACAAGCTTATAGTTAGAATTAATAAGAATGGTATTTAGTAATAATCTTTTAATGGGTGCTGGTGGTCAGGTAAGTGGCTATGAAATCAAGCAGTCTATTCGTTTTAACGACGACGATGCTGCATATCTATACAGAGACAATGATGCCGCACAAACAGACACAAAGAAATTTACTTATTCCGTCTGGATAAAACGTGGTGCAATTACCGGAGGAACAAACTGTGGTCTTTTGAGCGGTGGTTCTGGAACAACATCGGGCCGGAGTGATTTTATTTTTACTGCTGGCTCTGCCACTGGTGATAGCAGCAATAACGACTCTCTGAAATTTGACATCTATACCGGCGGCTGGACGCAGATACGAGCCACAGCAAAGCTGCGTGATCCTTCTTCATGGTATCATATAGTTCTTGTCTATGATGCTGCAAATGGAACTGCAAATGATACTTTAATTATGTATCTGAATAGCTCTCGCCTGACGCTTGATTCAACAAGCGGAGTACCAAACAATTTAAGCTTAGTAAATGCGAACGGGCAAAGGACAAGAGTTGGCGCAGATGCTTCCGGCACTCCGGTCGAATACGATGGGTATATGGCTGAAATAAATATGATCGACGGCCAAGCTTTAACTCCTGCAAGTTTTGGCGAAACAAACGACGATGGCGTTTGGATACCCACGAAGTACAGCGGTGCTTATGGCACTAATGGGTTTTACCTAAAAGGGCAAGATAGCTCTGCACTTGGTGACGACAGTAGCGGCAACGGCAACGACTTTACCAGCAGTGGCTTGGCAGCGACGGATCAGATGCCGGATACGCCAACCCTAAACCATTGGACACTAAATCCTTTGGATAGTGGTTCGACACTAGCAAATGGTAATCTGCAAAATAAAGGAGGCAGTAGCACAAATACCCATGCCCCTGCCTTCCCAAAAACTGGCAAATGGTATGTCGAGATTGACTGTATTGACATCAATACTGGAACCACTGGCGCACATTTCTTTGGCATCTGCGATGCGTCAGTACCGTATTCAGCAAGTTTCTCCGATCATGCAGCTACTAGCGCAGGGCAACAGCGGGGTGGACAGCTACAGAAAGATAACTCAAATACTTCATCAGGAACGGCGGTTAGTGATGGTGATGTGATTGCGTTAGCATTCGATGCAGATAATTTGACGTTGGATTTGTACGTGAACAACAGTGCATCTGGCAGTCAGATTACTGGACTTACAGATGTCCAGTATAAGTTATGGATACAGGACGGTAGCACAGTTACAAATATGCAATTTAATTTTGCAGAGGCTTCACTAGAATATACGCCGCCGAGTGGCTTCAAAGCATTATCTACCGCCAACCTTCCCACACCAACAATCTCTGATGGGTCAAAGTATTTTCAGGCGACGATCTATACTGGCGACGGCGGCGGCAGTCACGAAATTGATCAGACCGGAAATTCAACTTTTGAGCCTTCGCTGGTCTGGATTAAAAGTCGAAGTGCTACGACTAATAACGTGCTTCAAGATCAGGTGCGGGGCAATTTTGTAATTTATTCTGATTTGGCTAACCCACAAGGCGCAACTGGTGGCGGTTGGGTAAATTCATTTGATAGCGATGGGTTTACCGTCAACGTGAACGGACCAATTAATGCAAGCGGCGAAACTTTTGTCGGCTGGCAGTGGAAGGCTGCGGGAAGCGGCAGCAGCAACACGGATGGAAGTATAACTTCTACAGTATCAGCCGATACTACAAGTGGCTTTAGCATTGTTACTTACGAAGGAACAAAATCAAATGCCACTATAGGCCACGGTCTAGGTGTTGCGCCTAAAATGATTATCATAAAAGATGTTGATGCTACCGAAAGTTGGGTTGTGGGACATGGTTCTTTAGGCTGGACAAAAAACCTTTTCTTAAATCTTACCAACGCAGAACAAACTAGCTCAACAATTTGGAATGACACCGCACCAACTTCGTCTGTGTTTAGCATAGGCACAAGCGACGGTGTTAATAAAACACAAACTCATATCGCTTACTGTTTTGCAGAAGTAGACGACTATAGTTCTATCGGGGCTTACACCGGCAATGGATCGACAGGTGGGCCATTTGTGTACACCGGATTCAAACCTGCCTTTGTCATACTAAAAAGAACTAATTCTGCTCAAGAATGGCAAACGTATGATACGGAACGTGACCCGTTTAATGTCGCTAATCACAAATTAGAACCAAACACCGGCAACGTAGAAAGCATACTAACAAGTGATAACAATTTAGATTTTTTGAGTAATGGATTTAAGTTGCGACAGGCCAACGGCGGAATGAATGCATCTGGTTCACCATACATCTATATAGCATTCGCAGAAAACCCTTTCGGGGGTGAAGATATTGCACCAGCTACAGCAAGATAGGAGAATAAAGTAATGTGGAAACATAACGGCAGAACGATTAGAGTTGGTAAAGCATGGACTGCTGACAATGGTGTTCAGAATCCTGCTAACTGGCATATCTGGTCTGCCTCAGAAAAGGTTGCTGCTGGTGTTGTTGAGATAGCAGAAGAAACACCACCTGATAGTCGTCTATACAATTGGGGACAAAACTCTGATGGTACTATTACATCTACTGCTAAGTCTCTTGTAGATGTTAATGAAGTAGATGCAGATGGTAATGCTCTTTTAGATGAGGATGGTAATCAAGTTGTTACCCGTGGTGTTAAATATAATCTTAAACAAGAAGTTAAAGCACAACAAGGTTCTTTACTAAGTCAAACTGATTGGGTTGTTGTTCGTAAAGCTGATAATGATACTGCAATACCAAGTAACATTGCAACATGGAGAGCAGCTATCAGAACTAAAGCTACAGAGATGGAAACAGCAATTGACAATGCAGCAGATACAGATGCAGTTGCAGCCTTGTTTGTAACTCGTACACCTAACGATGATGGCAGTGTAACTAAATCGGGTATTCTTTATGATTGGCCGGTGTTAGGAGAATAATGTATTATTTTTTTTCAATTATAGTTCTTTCAATGTTACCAACAGGAGAGCCTATAATAGAGCAATCAGTTACTGGTCCATTCTTAGAAAGAAAACACTGTATTGCATATGAAGATTTAATAAAAGGCATAGCACAACAAACACCTACATCTCATATATTAGAAGCTGAATGTAGAAAAGAAGCTAAAGGAAAGGCAGCATAATGGCAAGTACATATACAACAAATCTCCGCTTAACAAAGCAAGGAGATGGAGAGAACCCAAATAGTTGGGGAGCTATTCTTAATGATGGAGTTATTAGTCTTGTTGATGATGCCATTGCTGGGTACACTACTGTATCTCTTGGCAGTGCTGCAACTGTAACTTTAACTAATGTTCAGGGTGCTGGTGATCAGGCTAGATCAGCCATACTTGAATTTAAAGGAACAGTTGGTGGCACCCATGATGATATTGTTGTCCTTGTTCCTAACAACTCTAAATCTTATATTGTTAGAAACTCTGTATCATATAATGACACAACAGATTCAGTAGTAATGAGAGTAGCTGGTCATACTGGAGTTACAGTTAATTCAGCAGAGACTGCTTTATATGTAACTAATGGAACAACAGTATATCCTGTAAAAAGCAATACCTTTACAAATCTAGTAGCTACAACTATTACAGCAGGAACTGTAAATACAAGTACTCTTAATGTTTCTACGTCTGCTCTTTTTGTTGATAATGCTAAGTTAAATATTGGAACTGGAAGTGATCTTCAGATTTATCACGATGCTTCTAATAGTTATATACAAGAAGCAGGGACAGGTAGTTTAATTGTTGGGTCAAATATCTTTGCTGTTAAAAATGCTGCTGTTAATGAAACCATACTTACTGGTACTGAAGATGGTGCAGTTGAACTATACTTTGATAATGCTAAAAAATTAGTAACAACTACTGTTGGTGTTTCTATTACAGGAAATATGGTAGCAACTACTTTGTTTGGAGATGGTAGTAATCTAACAGGGCTTACAACAGGATTGCCAATAAACTATTTAGGTGGTCTTACACTTTCTAATAATAGTAGTGATGCAGCACATGATATTGACATAGCTGCTGGTGCTGCCAGAGACAATGCAAATGGTGCTGATTTAACATTGTCTTCTGCTATGACCAAACAAATAGATGCAACATGGGCATCTGGAGACGGTAACGGCGGTATGGCAGATGGTGTATCTTTATCAACAAATACTTGGTATCATGTTTTTGTAGTTGAAACCGATGCTGGAGGAGTTGATGCTGGTTTTGATACGGCTGTAAATGCATCTAATCTTGTAGGAACGTCAGGAGTAGCTTCTGCATTTCGACGTATAGGTTCTGTTCTTACTGATGGTAGTAGTGATATTATTTCATTTATTCAGTTTGGTGATGAGTTTATATGGAGTACACAAGTTACTAATGTTAATGGTAGTGCTTTGGGAACAAGCAGAGTTTTGCAAACAGTAACTAGTCCTTTAGGTGTGCAGTGCCGAGCAATTTTAGGATTGTTAGGAAGAGTTTTAAATGCAAACAATAGTGTTAACATAACGCTTACAAATCCTGATGTTGGTGATACTACTCCTGCTCTTGCTAATTTAAATAATGCTGGTGAAAACAGTTCTAATCTTAATGGTACATGGGCTTCTGGTACTCATATTGTTCTAACTAATACTTCAAGTCAAGTTGCCTTTAGACAAAGCTTTGATAGTACAGTATATATTAATACAAACGGTTATTATGATAGTCGTGGTAAGTAATATAAAGTCATAACTAGGATACAATAGAATGACAGAACTTAAAAAGTTTGATTTTAAACAAGGTTTCAATAGAGAAACAACCCAGTATGCTGAAGAAGGCAGTTGGTTTGATGGTGATCGTGTACGTTTTCGTGCAGGTCGTCCTGAAAATTTAAGAGGTTATCAAACCAGAGCTTTGGCTTCTACTTTTGATGGTTCAGCCAGAGACTTAATTACATGGTCAGATAGTTCTGGAACAAGTAGAATTGTTTTTGGTACGCCTGATAAACTTTATGAACAAGATGGCGATCAGTTATATGACATTACTCCTATTGTTACTGCCGTTACATTGGCAAACTGCTTTGGAACTTCTTCGGGCAGTACAAGAGTTTGTTGTTCCGATGCGGGACACAACCAGAAAGTCGGTAACTATGTTCTCTTCACTTCTTCCGCAGCTTTTAATGCCGTAAGTTTACAGGGAAATGTTTATCCTATAACATCAGTGGCAAGTGCTAATGTATTTACTATCAGTGTAAGCAGTGCTGCTAATGCAACTGGCAGTGATACAGGATCAGCAACATTTCAATATTATTTACCTACAGGTTTTTCTGTTGTGGCTGCTGGTTTTGGTTATGGTGCTGCTCTTTATCAAGCTACTGTTTGTGCTTCAAATACTAGAGCATGGAATGAAGCGGCATCATCAGGAATACCATTTGATGTAACGCAGTGGAGTTTGGATAATTGGGGAGAAGATATTGTAGCCAATCGCAGTGGAAGTAATATATTTTATTGGGATGTTGATAGTTCTACAATACCCGGTCAAGTACATGCTGTCTCTATAACAACTTCTCCTATCAGTGTTAACTCTATATTAGTATCTCCAAATGATAGACATCTTGTTGCTTTTGGAACTAACGAATACTCAGCTACCGCTACTGTAAGTGGTACGTTTAATCCTATGTTAGTTAGATGGTCTGATCAAGATGACAAAAGTAATTGGGTTCCTGCTGCTGATACAACGGCTGGTGAGGTTGTACTGACTGATGGTACTAAAATTATAGGTGCAAAGCGTTCAAAGAATGCTATTAATATTTGGACAGATAATTCTTTATGGACAATGGCTTTTGTTGGACCACCTTTTACATTTAGATTTACACAGGCTGGCAGTAACTGTGGTATGGTTGGACCTCATGCTGGTATTGACTTTAATGGTGTGACATACTGGATGGGCTTTGGTAACTTTCATAGGTTTAGTGGTCAAGTAGAAACTCTGCCCTGCACCGTTCGTAGATTTGTTTTTGATGATGTTAATCAAAACTACTATACTAAAGTATATGCAGGAACCAACTCAGAGTTTAACGAAATTATTTGGCTATATCCTTCAGGTGACGGAACGGAGTGTGATAAATATGTTATCTACAATCCTGTTGATAATTATTGGGTATACGGCACTATGTTTTTTACTACTTTTGCTGACAAAGAAGTGTTTGGAAATACCATCACTACTGGTGTCACAGCGGCAGGTAATAATATTTATAACAATGAGCCTGTCTCTGTATTTGTTGGTTCTAATAATGAAACACTAAGTTCATTTGTTGAGTCTGCTGATTTTGATATTGCAGATGGCAATGCTATCATGTTTATGAACAGAGTTATTCCTGACTATGAAATGGTAAATGGTGGTAAAATTAAAATGAAGATTACTACTCAGCAGTTTCCAGAAGCTTCTGAGGAAGTTACAAAAGAATTTGATATTACAAATGCAACACAAAAGGTTGACTTCAGAAGTAGAGGAAGGCAAGCTAAAGTTAGGGTGTCTTGTGATTCTAATGGTACAAGTTGGAGATGGGGATCACTTCGACTTGCACTACAGGGCGATGGTAGAAGATAATGGCAAGATACCCTACTTTACCTTTTGTTATTAATAGTGATAGAATAGAAGATGCTTATAGCACAGTAAGAAATTGGGCATCTGCTTTGGTCAATGATTTAGATACAAGAGATATTCAGATAGATACAAGACCATCTACTAATATATTTACTGTTACTACGGTTACAGAAATAGGACGACCCAAGAAAGGCGATATAGCTTACTCAGTAAGTTCTGGTAAATTTAAAGGCTATGTAAGTCTTGGAGCAGAAACATCATGGCAGGATTTAAATTAATGAACTCAATTGGCGATCACATGAAAATGATACAGGACAGTACCCTGTTAAAGAACTATAATACTGGTCAAGCTCTTGATCCTTCTAGATTTAGAATAGATCAAGCGCAGGAACAATTTGGCAAAATGAATAAAATAGGGTATAATAGTAGTAACTTTATTGCAGATCAAACAGGACCGCAATCTAACTATGGGAAGTTAAAATAATGGCATTAAGAGAAATGATGGAAATGAAAGAAACAATGGGTGGTCAAGGAATGCCTGAGAGCCTTGATACTATGGCTGCTGTACGTAGTGAAGGTATGCCGCCCCCTCCTCCGCAAGCACAAGGAATGATGCCTCCTGCCCCCTCCCCTGCAATGGCTCCTCAAGCAATGCCACAACCAGCACCAGCAATGGGTGGTCCTGCCATGCCTCCTTCTGGTCTTTCTAGTATAGCTCCTCCTGTAGCTTCTCAACCAGAAGTAGACCCTCTTAAAATTATGGGAGGCATTGCTCTTGCTACTCTTATGGAGCGTGGTGAAAAAAAGAATATGCTTGAACAGTTTAGTCAAGCAGCAGAAGATAGAGGTGTAAATCTTCCTTCTCAGTTTTCAGAAGAAACAGGTGGCTTGATGAGACTTGCTGCTGAAGGTGGTCCTGTGCTTTATCGCAGAGAAGGCGGTGTTTCCAGCGGTCCAAATAGAGAAGATATTATAGCGCAACTAGAAAAACTTGTAAATATGTATGGTGCTAAAGTTCCCAAAATAGGAGAACCTCTTGATTACTTTAGTAATAATCCATTAGTAAGTTTTACTGGTGGGGGTGCTGACGCTGGCGACGGTCCTCCGTATGGTGAGTTGTATGTACGTAGTGACGAAACGCCAAGCGGGATACTAAGTATGAGTGGCAGAGGAACTAATAGAACTTTTGAAAGAGATTACCAAGCTTTGGCATCTCAACTAAAGTCACTTGAATCAGAACCCACCAAACAAGTTCCAAATGATTTTGTATCGGTAGGTGATGGAAGGTATGGAAGTCTAGACGATCCTAACCTACCATCATTTGATGCTGCACAACAAAGAAATCAATATAGATTAGCTACTGGTTTTTTTGAACAACCGCCGGGTCCAACTGTTAATACAGAAAGACTTTTGACACAGGCGTATGGTGAAGACAGTCCTATTCTTTCAGAAATTATACAGGGATTACAACCTAGACGTAATCCTAATGATGCTGAAACTGCACGACTAGCTTATATGAGTCTGCCAAATGTCCAACTACCTCCTGAAGTTAAAGCTAAAAGTGGTGGTGGTCTTTATGAACTAGCTGCTGGTGGTGAGTTTGCTGGCAGAGTTCCCGGTGACGGTGGTGGTATGCAGGACAATGTATACATGCCTATCAAAGAAGGTGAAGAGCAAGTTGCTACTCTGGCTGTTAGTCCTACAGAATATGTTGTTGATAGTCATACAATGGCTGCACTTGGAAATGGAAATCCTGATAAGGGTGCAGACTATATGGATCAGGTTGTTAAGAATATACGGAAAGAAGCTTACGGAACAAACCAACAGCCTAATGAAATAGACGGATTGGCATCGCTGCAAGCTAACATGATGGGATAATGAAGTTTATAAAAGTAGAACCACAATCAATAAATATTCTTTGGCCGTTAGTTAAGAACTTAGTACAAAAACCAGTAGATCAAAATTTAGGTGAGTTTAATATAGAAGATGTATATAACTGGTTAACAAGTGGGTATATGCATCTCTGGATTATAGGTGATGAAAAAGAAATAGTGGTGGCGGTAGTTACAGAGTTTGTTGAATATCCAAGAGAGAAGAGATTAAGAATAGTTCTTGCTGGTGGTAAGAAAAACAATATGGATAAATGGTTTGATATCTTTTGGGATAAAGACTCAGAGATACATAAGTTTGCTAAAAGAAATAATGTAAAAAGATTTGAAGTGTGTGGTAGAGATGGTTGGCTCAGAGTTCTTGCAAGAGTTGGCTTTAAAAAGTTCTGCACTGTTTTAACAAGGGAAGTGGAAATATGACTGTGAAACAAGATATAAAAATGTTTTTGGATGCTCTATCTGTAAGAGATAAGGTTGAAGTTCTTAAAGAACTATATAAAGACATTGCAGGACTTGGTGTCGAGGGAGATACTGAGCTTGCTCATATCAATACCTTTGAAGCTAAACTTTTAGTAAAGCATGGTGGCTCTGGCACTCTTCATCCAGTTACCGGACTGCCTCAGTATAAGGGCGGTGGCGGTGGTACTCCGCAAGCTACCTTCCAGAACACTAATCAGTTCTCCAGAATACCTGATGAAGTAGCTCCTTTTGCTTCTGATGTTTTGACAGAAGCTCAAGATTATTATCGCATGATAATGGATCAGGGATATGATCCTTATACTGGTGCAGTAACTGCTCCGTTTACAGGAGAACAAACAGAAGCACAGGCTGGTCTTGCTGCTCTTGGTAGAGGAGCGCAGGGAACTGCTCTTCAACAGGAAGCTCTTGATCTGCAACGTCAGCAAGGAGAGAAGTTTACTCCTGAAGTAGCACAAGAATACATGTCTCCATATCAGAGAGCAGTCACTGATATAGAAAAGAGACAGGCTGTGGAAGACTTCCAACGTAATATTATGCCACAGTTTGAGAAACAGGCTGTTGATGCTGGTGGTATGTCTGGTCTTGGTTCACGGGCTGGCGTACAGGCTGGTATACTTGGAGAGGGTTTACAGACAAGGCTTGGAGACATTGAAGCTAAAGGATTACAGTCATCGTTCCTTAATGCTCAAAAGCTATTTCAAGATCAGAAAAGGAGAGAAGCTGGACAAGCAACTCAGACTGCTGCACTTGGTCCTGCTATGTTTAGTCAGGGTCTTGCTCAACAGGGAGCGTTGCAAACTGTTGGTGAGCAGAAGCAGACGCAAGCTCAGAAAGCTTTGGATGAACAGTACTTTAAGTTTCTGGAACAGAAAGCATTTCCTGAAGAGCAGCTTGCTAAGTACTCAGGATTTGTCTATGGTAATCCTCTCTTGTCGCAGCGTGATGTAACCAGCACAGCAACTGCTGGTCGTAACTTTAATCAGCCAAGCAGTGGCGCACAGTTGCTTGGTACTGGTCTTGCTGCTGCTAATACATTCCGTCAGATTGCACCACAGACTTTTGGTTCTATTGGTAGTTTATTTGGTAGTGCTAAAACTGGTGGTGGTTTGTCTGATATTATTGAAAGAGGAGAGGGTGGTAATTTACAAGGACAAGGACTAACACTAGGTTTATTTCCTGAAGGCTCTACTGAAAAAATGGCAAAAGAAAATGCTGAAAGAAGAGAACGAGAGAGGCTTCAAATGCAACAATCGGGAAGCCTTGGTTCTTTAATAGAGAGACTTGGAGCGGGAATTTTTGGTACACAGAAAGAATTAGATGAGGCTAGAGATAGGCAAGCAGAAGCGAAAAATATTCTTAATCCTTCTGTTAATAATGTTTCTATGTCTAATGTTATAGGAACAGAAGGAGGGCCATTTATACAGCCTTCTCTATCTTCCGAAGAATCAGCTAAACTAGCAAAAAGAACTTCTTCAAAAGGTTCTGGTGGTGTTGGCGAAGAGGGAATGTTAGTAGAGGCTCAAGATCCACTTAGTGCAGAGCAGATTGCTGCAAGAATGCGGCCTGATATCTATGATCCTGATTTTATAAGAAGACAAGCTGAAAAAAGAGAACGTAGCAGAGAAAGCTTCTATGGTAAATCTGATAAAGAAAGAAGAGCTTTTAATAAGAGCATGGCTGATCGTCGCAGGGCTGAGAGAGATGAAGACTACCAACGTAGAAGAAAACTTGTTGGTGAAGCTGATCCTATAGGAACTCTTTTGTCACAGTTATCTCAGAGCCTTCTAAGAACAAGAGACTATGACGAAACAACTGGTATAGGTGCTAGACTTGCTGAAGGTCTTGGCAATACAACCTCTAAACTAAGCGAAGCAGATAAAGAACGTAGAGCAAAGCTTCTTAAAATTGAGGATGAGTTTGGAAGAAGAAGAGCCGAAGAGTCTGAGAAAGAGTTTGAGGCTGAAGGTCAGCTATTGTCCAGAGGAGAAGAGCGTGAGGCACTGGCACTGGCAAGAGAGTTCAAGCTTGAAGATAAGATACTTGACCTACCGTATGCTAAACAGCGTAAGGCACTTGAGCTTATCAATGCTGGCCTGAAAGGTGAGAAGCTTAAAGCAGAGATTGATGTACTAAGAGCCGAAGCAGCGGCAGAAGGTACTTTAGATTTTAAAACTCTAAAAGATATTGATGCAGTTTTAGATAATATGTTAAATAGAACAATAGTTAGTGGTGGTATTATTAATGGTAAAATTTCAAATGAAAAACTTGGTGCAGACGAAAAAAGATTAAGAAGTCTATTAATTGAGAAGTATCCTAATCAGCCTCAAAAATTAGTAGAAGAATATAGAATAGGTATGGAAAATCTTCAAAAAAAATATATTTAATAAAAGGTAATAAATAATGGCAACATTATCAGATTCAGAGTTTTTAGAACAAGCTTTGGGAGAAGCATCTACTGCTCCTCAAAAAGAATCTTCTTCATCTTCTGTACCTTTAAGTGATGAAGATTTTTTAAGTCAAGCTCTTTCAGGAACAACTGCTACTCCTCAACAGGCACAACCGACTGCGCCTGAACAATCTACTATGGATAATCTTGTTAAGAATCAAGGCTGGTTGAGAGATGCTAAGACTATCTATAAGCATGAGAAGGGTGAGGACTACAGAGGTTCTGACAAAGACTTAGACTATTGGTTTAGGAATAGACACTCTCGCTTTGGTAATGACTTAACTAACTTAGGTATGACTGCCTACGATGCTTCTGAATTAATGAGTGATGATGTTAAACGTGCATGGGTTAATTCAATAGATACGTGGGATAATACAGATGCTAGTATTGGTTCTGTTGCTAATGCTTTGTTTCAAACCGTAACCGATCCTACTGCTATTGCTGCTGCGCTGACTGCTCCTTTTACTGGTGGTGGAAGTTTAGCAGCTAGATTTGGTGGTGGTGCGGCTGCTAGATTTGGTGCTAAAAAATTATTACAGAAACAACTACAATCACAGATTAAAGATAAAGCTGTTAAAGAGACTGCAAAAACAAAAGTTAACAAAGAGGTTGCTGAAGAGGCTGTAAAGAAACAAGCCGTAGAAAAAAGTGGTAAAAGATTAGCAGCAGAATCTGGTGCTATTGGTGCTGGCTATGGTGCAGCAGATGATCTTACATATCAATCTTTTAATATTGATACTCAAGAAGCTATGGAAGACCCTCTAGTAACCGAAACAGATTATGCACAAACTGCGATATCTGCACTTGCTATTGGTTTGTTTGGTGCTGTTGCCGGTGGCGGGGGAAGAGCCGTTTCAAGAAAACTTGGTAAGAAAAGACAGGCTAGAAAAGAAGCAGCAGAGCAACAGCGTATAGCTGATGAACAGCCTAAAGTTCCTGAAACAACCAAGACATACTCTAAGGTTGATGGTTCTGTTGGTGCAAGAAATATAGCAGATCAAGCACAGGAAGAACTAGAAGTAGATGGTGTTCTGAATATAGATATAGGTGAGGTTGTTCCCCTGCAAAATCTTAGAGAAATTAACGAACAGCTTAACGC
>Ga0208919_1000440_pt1 | contig 28395 bp, 34 predicted proteins | sample 4_EtaG_FD_184076 | JGI IMG/M metagenome (GOLD analysis project Ga0208919, IMG submission 184076) | Marine viral communities from the Subarctic Pacific Ocean - 4_ETSP_OMZ_AT15127 metaG (SPAdes) (version 3) | ecosystem: Environmental > Aquatic > Marine > Oceanic | place: Pacific Ocean | collected...
AGATTGGTACTTATCTATTTCTTTATCAATAAAAGTATGGAGTTGTTGCTTTGTTATATTTATGTGTTTCATAGCACTCCTATATTGTTTGGTTAGTTTCGGAAGTATGCACCAAGATAACGATAGTTGGAAAACTACCCATAACATTTCGCATGGCTTGAACATCATTGAAGATTAGTCAATCACATACTCCCCCTTGATTGTTTTTATTGTGGACTAATCGTATACTAGAACGCCCACTAACAAAAAAGGATAGCCAACTCTCGCTGACTATCCTTTAGTTATAACATACTAGATTGAGTATGTCAATCAGTTCTCAACATCTGATACTTCAGGTTGTTGAAGTTCCGTTTGTGGTACTGGTGGATTTGTAGGTATAACCATATTATGTTTTTCCCACAAAGCCGTATCACTATTCCAATAGGTTAAAGCGTCTCTAGCAAGTCTTAACTCATACATTAATTCTTGTGTAGGTTTGCCTTTGTTCTCTATCAGAACTAAACAATTAAGAAGTTTCTTTCTTAATGTTCTTCGCCACTTCAACTCCCAAGATGTATCTATTGAGGGTGTATTATCTGACATATATGTACTCCTTTGTTGAGTACATATGTTATAGCATTAATCTTTGTTATTGTCAACTAGCTTTGATATCTCTTGTATCTTTTCATCTAGCTTATGTAGTTCAGAATAGAACACAGAATCTTTTAGATATTTTGTTTTAAGTTCAATCATAAGTTCATCAAACTTTTTTAACTTTAATTGTATTTGTTTAGCTAATTTTGTCATCTGCTACCAACTCTATAAATTTATCTGCATTAAACTTTGGATTATCTTTTTTAAAATACTCACAAAGTTTTAGTAGTATCATATGTTCATTTTTACTATACTTGTTTAGTATCGTACCTATTGCTATGTAATCTTTTTTTGTCATTTAGTTCCTTTAAAAATTTTTCACATCTTTTAACATATGCTTTTGGTAAGTCTTTGTTATCATATATGAAATAATTTAATAAATTATATTTTTTTGTTTTAATCATAAGGTCAGTATATAAAAAAACCCCACGACTGTCAATAGCAATCGCAGGGTTTAGGTTTTATATAACATGATTACACCATTTGTAATATCATTTTAATTATAGGCATTACTACTAATATAAAAAAAGGTATGCCCATAATCATAGTATATATAAGATACATAACGCTTTCTCCTTTCATATTATTAAATTCACCCTAGCATACCTATATGTATGTGTCAAACTCATTTGACGAAAGCATATAAGTTTGATATAGTTAAAACATAATCAATAACAAAGGAGTGAGTATGTTAATCAAAGGCGACCAACAGAACGATTTGAGAACATATAAGTTTTCAAATGGTTATACAATGCAAGAAACAATGCTACTTATGGCATTGAAAACACAAGCAAAATATAATTTGCTTATGACTAATCCTAAAGTAACGGGATATAGTTCATTTGCAAAAGCTGTAATTGCCAAGTTTAATTTAGGAAACAATACACCTAAAACTTGTAAAAAGTTATATCAATATCTAATAGAGAAAGGGTACTATGAAAGATAATCATTATGCTACATTACTTGAAGAATTAGGTAATTTGAATAAAAACTTTGTGGCACACAATCAAATTATGAGTGTGTTTTTAAAGTTTGCTCTTGATAGTAGTAGTTATAAATCTAAAACTACTAATGAGATAAACGCAAGTAGTAAAATAGAAAATGAAATACTACGAGCAATACATGAGGGAAACAACTAAAATGACAAATGAAAATGATCAAAATGCTCTAGACTTTGTAAGGGCTAGTAATCACGATAAGTTATATCAAGCTACACTTAAAGAAGTTCAAACTAATTTAAGTGAAGAAGTTCAAACCAAAATAAAAGATATGCTTAAAACACAATCACCCGAGCAAGTGAAACAAGCTATCTATTTATTTTTTAAAACATAAAAAACTTTAGTTCCCTCTAAAGGTTAGGCATAGCTAGTGAAGTCTTACTAGCTATGTCTTTGTAAAATTTTTCCAATTATAATCACACGCTACTTTGAATCTATGTCTTTGTAAAAATATAGTAATTTTTTTTTCGTGTAAAAGTTGTAAAGAACAAAGCAAGAACAAAAGTAGTACATAATTACACGCTAAAATGTTCTCATTTTTCAACTAAAAGTAGAAACCCAAAATGGGCGTATATATAATAAAATGAACTGATATTTATTTGACGCTTTAATATACATATTGTAAGGTGGTATATGTTCAATTTAACAAAAAGGAGAAAAATGAACACACTAAAAAAAGAAAATCAACCTAAAGTTGATTTACAAAAAACAACTTGGACAAGTGTTCAAGATGTAGCCAAAAGCGAAAAACAAGCTAATGGAAAACTTTTATATATTACTAAAAATTTATTTAGTATGTATAAAAATAATCAAATCAATATTACTAAATATTTTGATGAAACTGAAAACGACACATCAGTTAAAAAAATATTTTTTAATACTGACGGAACAAGAAAAACCCTGATTGCAAAAGATTTTAGTTTATTTGTTGATCGGGTTTTAATTCCTGCAATGGGTCAAAACTTGGAAAATTTCAGAAAATGGTATTTGTATGAATACCAAGTTTTAATAAGTGTTTCTCCATGTTTTTTATTTTTAATAGATAATGAAAAACACATTAATATTGACACACTTTTAAACGAGGAAACTGACCCCGTTCAAATTGGTTTAGATTGGAAAATCTTTAATTTTAAAGATTTAAAAGATCAAAACCAAGCTATTTTCAGATCAAATTTTGTTAAGAAATTTTTTCTTGAAAGTGAACAAGGAAAGCCATATTATACAACTTTTAGAGGTGAAAGGGGTTTTGTAGATATGGTTAAGACTTGGTTTGTTCCAAAAATTGTAAGCAATGAAATAGTTAAAAATGCAACTGTTTCTCCCTTTGCTATGCAATTGAAAAAACTTGTTGAAAAGGACAAAGGACTATTTGATAAAAATACACTTTTAACAAAAGTTTCAACTAGCCCTGATGTTCCTGAAACCGATAAGCAAAATGCAAGATTAAGACAAGGAGTTGAAATTAATCTTTGTCAGGATATTGCCGAGAAGAATATAGAATTAATTGCAAGTGCTGAAAGTGAATCAGCAACAAACGCATTAATTAAATTATATTCTTTAATTGGTTTCCACTTGGAAGATGTTAAAGTTTATGGAAAATCAAAGGCAAAAATAAACTTAAACCCAAGAGTGAATAATAAGGAAATACCCATATCAAGTGATTTAATTAAATATTGCAATAATATTTAATAATACCAAGTAATTAACAAGGGGAATTTTAGGTACAAAACCTAAAGTTCCCCTTAGTGTTTATAGGTGTTAATCATTTTTTTATTAAAAAATTTTTGGGGTACACTTCGTTCCCCCCAAACCCCATAAGGAATACCTAGAGGTATTCTCTAAATTTACCCAAAAAATTTTCTTAACGTACCCTATGCGTGTGCCACGGGGGGTATCCTATATACTATATATACGGACACCAGAAAATCTCTAGAATCCATGTAAACCACCTAGTGGCTGTATTTTAGGGATAAATATTCCGACAATATTCCTAGGAATACCCTAGGGGGTAGCTGTATATTTACCCTGAGTATATATATATAGGCTCCCTGGGGGGTTCCTATGAACATTATACACCCTATTTCCAATTTTGTCTAGTACTATTTTGTCGCAGTCTACATTATTATAAAAAAACACTTGACAAAATTGAATATAAGTACTATAATAGGTAGTATATATTATTCAAAGGACACACATACACGCACATAACATATAAGTTAACAAGGGTCATCACGAATAATATAAAAAATTTATGAAGTTTGAAGCTAACATACCAAGTTATTTAAAAACAGGAGCTGGATCTTTTCCAGTGGGTAGCAAAGGTGCACCCAAAATAAAAAAAGAAACTAATTTTTACGAACAAGCTAAAAAAGGTTTTGATATTCCTATAACAAATGTTAGCTCAACACCAGTTTTTGCACCAGTAGGTGAAACAGAAAGACCAAGTGTTAATTTTTTTGATAGTATGCAAACAAATATGGATAAAGTAGAACCTGTTAATCCGTTTAAACCTAAACCAATAGGTCCATTACCAGATGATCCTACTAAACCAGTTAACCCTTTTACACCTAAACCAAAAGAAATAGCAAAAACTGATGAAAAAACAAATGAAGATATCTTTATTGGCTAAAGATTTGCCATTTAAAGAAATAATGGAGATAATAAATGCAAACAATGGATTCTTCTATAACAAAGACTCAAAAAAGAAACTTAACAGATATGCAGGAAAAGTTTCTAGACGTATTGTTCGGAGAAGCGAAGGGAAATCCACGGGAGGCAGCTCGCATAGCTGGTTATTCGGAGCATAGTTATCCCAAAGTAATACGGAATTTAAAAAAAGAAATCACAGAGTTGGCGGAAACCCACTTATCAACGCACTCTGCAAAAGCAGCTACTCGGTTAACTGACCTACTAGACGAAGACGGGACCACACCACACTCTAACATTCGTCTAGCAGCTGCGAACTCAGTGTTAGACAGAGTGGGTATAACAAAAAAAGACCAACTAGATATAAGTATGAAAGCATTGCATGGAATATTTATATTACCACCAAAGGATATTAGTAAAGATGACAGTAAAAAGTAAAAAGGATTATGCAAATAAAGTTTTGCAAATGGACCCACTGTCAGAAAGATTAAATGCTGCAGGATTTACTGGAGGTGCTAGTAGAACATATTTAAAATCCTTAAAGACTACAGCTAAACCTTTAATAAATAAAAGTTTAAAAACAGCCCCACTTGAAACTAGAAATTTTAAAGGTGTAGCAGGTGCTCCTATTAGTGTAAAAAAACAATTACTAACAGTAAACAAACTACAAAAAGTAAATCAAGAAAATTTAATGTTTGATAGGGCTAATCCTAATCTTATAAGAAATACAAAAAAAATTTTAAAAAAAGTAGAAAATGATATTAGATTAGACTTTAGAAAAACAGATCAAGGTAAAAAAAATACAAAACAAGATAGTGAATTTAGAAAATTTTTAAGAGAACAGAAGGCAAGAAGAACTATCTCAACAGATTTCTCCTAATGGAATCTATTAAAATTAAAAAGAAGGCTAGAACAATACCATTTGGATTTAAACAATCACAAGATCCAGATTATCTAGAACCTATCAAAGAAGAATTAGATGCTCTTAGACAAGCAAAGGAATATTCAAAGACTTGTTCACTAAGAGAGACTGCCCAATGGCTACATAGAAAAACAGGAAGATACATATCACATGTCGGACTTAAAAAAAGATTTGAACGAAATAGCACCACCGAAACCGAAGAGAATAGTTCAACAGAAAGCCAAGAAGTCAGTCAAACAGATTCTAGCTCGCACTCGTAAGAAAGTTGCAAAGGCAGAACAAACATTACGTTCTGCTAAACAGTCTGCAGAAAATACAAAAAATAAACTGTTAACTATTGATAAAGCATTAACAGGAAAAGAGACACAACTACTTACTGAGGACATAATCGAGAGTGCTCCCAAAAATGTACAAGAGCATATAAACCAGCAAGAAGTAATCTTTAAACCTAATTCAGGTCCACAGACAGAATTTCTTGCAGCTTCTGAAAGAGAAGTATTTTATGGTGGAGCAAGAGGCGGTGGTAAATCATATGCGATGCTAGTCGATCCGCTACGCTACTGTGCACACTCAAATCACAGAGCACTCTTAGTAAGGAGAACGATGCCTGAGTTAAGAGACTTAATTCAAAAGTCTCAACTATTATATGCAAAAGCATTTCCAGGTGCAAAATGGAGAGAACAAGAAAAAGAATGGCGATTCCCATCAGGGGCAAAGATAGAGTTTGGTTACGCAGAGAACATGACAGATGCTTTAAGATACCAAGGTCAATCATACACATGGATAGGAATAGACGAACTTCCACAATATCCTTCGCCAGATATATATAATTTTTTAAGATCTTCTTTAAGATCCGTTGATAAAAATATTCCTGTTTATATGAGAGCAACAGGTAATCCAGGAAACGTAGGTTCACAATGGGTACGAGAAATGTTCGTAGAACCAGGAAAACCAAATATAGCGTTTGATGTAGGGATAGATACACCTAATGGAAAAAAATACATTAGTAGAAGATTTATTCCAGCTAAGTTACAAGATAATCCATATCTAATGCAGACTGATGATTATTATATTATGCTTGCATCTTTACCTGAAGTACAACGTAAACAATTTTTAGATGGGGATTGGGATGCATATGAAGATTCAGCTTTCCCAGAATTTAGTAAAACAACCCATGTGGTCGAACCTTTTGAAATACCTAATGGATGGTATAAGTTTCGTGCTGCTGACTGGGGTTATTCTTCTCCTGCTTGTGTTTTATGGTTTGCTGTGGATTATAATAATAATGTTTGGATTTATAGAGAATTATATACTTCCAAAGTTACGGCAGATAATTTTGCACATCAAGTCTTAAGATTAGAAAATGGTGAGTATATTCACTATGGAGTATTAGATGTTAGTACTTGGGCAAAGAGAGGTGATGTAGGTCCTAGTATTGCAGAGACAATGATACATAATGGATGTAGATGGAGACCATCAGATAGATCTCCTAAAAGTAGAATTAATGGTAAGTTAGAAGTTCATAAACGTTTTAAATTATTTAATGAAGAACCAGGAATTAGAATATTTAAAACATGTAATAATTTAATTAGAACTTTAAGTACATTACCAACAGATAAAAAAAACCCTGAAGATGTAGATACAAATGCAGAAGATCATGCATATGATGCATTAAGATATGGATGTATGAGTAGACCAATGCATCCTAAATATGCACAAAGATTTAGACCAACATTTCAAAATAGCTTTGAAGCAGTAGATAATAAATTTGGATACTAGGGGTGTCAAAAAAAATAAAAATACCAGAAACAAATAAAAAAAATTTTCCCTATACTTTAAATTTAGTATGGTGGGAGGATATCGTCAGTGAATCAAATTGGGCTGACATAGTAGATATCAAAAAAGCAAAAACAGCTGTATGTTGTAGTGTTGGATGGTTAGTTAAACATGATTCTAATTCTACGGTTTTAATGGCTGATTATTCTTTTGAAGATAATAAAGAAATAAAACAAGGTGGTAATTACACAACCATACCTACCAAAAATATACTAAAGATTAAAAAAATAAAAATATAGGAGATAGACAATGGAAGCAAAATTTGATCCAAAAGCTAAAGTTAAACAAGGTCAATTAAGTGATGCACCTGAAGGTAAACAACCTAACAGGGAATCTACTAATATTGATTTCTCTCAGCATACACATAGAAAACAAGAACCTTTTGAGTATGATGTAGATGTACCTACTAAATCTGGCTCAGAGCATGTGCAAGATTCTTTGTTTAAAATGGCTGACGAAAAAGATTATTAATGAGTCTTGGACCCACTAGTAATTTTATACCTGTCATCTATGCAGGCACTAAAAAGAAAACTAAAAAAATTAAAAAGAAAAAAACAAAAAGGAGAAAACCCAAATGATGAAAAGATATATGCACGGAGAACTCGCACCAGACACACCAAAAGCTGCTAACGAGCCAATGGCTATAGATCCTAATTCTAAAATAAAACAAGGAGCTACAAGCGGTGATGGCAATGATGCTAAAGGTAAGTCTAAATCAAAAGTAGATCCAGCAATCTTTAGAATGGCTGAAGAAAGAGATTACTAATTTAAATGGAAGAAGAAGATAAAAAAACTGATAGGGTCAGTGAATCTTCTCCTATTGTAGGACATATAAGAGAAAAATTTCATCAAGCAGAAACATCAAGACTGTTTGACGAAAAAAGATGGTTAAAGGCTTATAGAAACTATAGAGGAGTTTATGGACCAGAGATGGCTTTTCGATCTAACGAAAAGTCTAGAGTCTTTGTTAAAATAACTAAGACTAAAGTTTTAGCTGCATTTGGTCAAATTATTGAAGTATTATTTTCTGCTGGTAAGTTTCCCCTAGGAATTGCTCCTACACCAGTTCCAGAAGATATTGCTGAATACGCACATATAAAACCAAAACAACCAGAAGCACCACAACAACCACAAGATCCATATGGATTTAAAGGTGACGGTAGAGAAATACCACCAGGTGCAACTGCTGATATGCTAATGAAAAATTTAGCACAAGAATATGATAATTTAGGTTTTGAAGAAGGTCCAGCAAATGCAGGTGAACCACAAATAGAACCAGCAGCTATAAGTGCTAAAAATTTAGAAAAATTAATTCACGATCAATTAGAAGAATCAACAGCAATTACAACTCTTAGACATGTATTTTTTGAAATGTGTTTATTGGGTACGGGTATTTTAAAAGGACCATTTAGTTTTGATAAAGAATACCATTCTTTTGAAGAACATGATGATACATCTGTTCATATTAAAAAAATTAAAACAGTTCCAAAAATAGAAGCAGTATCTTGTTGGGATTTTTATTCAGATCCAAATGCAACAAATATAAATGATTGTGATTATGCAATTCAAAGACATTCATTAAATAGGCAACAATTTTCTGATTTAAGAAAAATGCCATTCTTTGATGAAGTAGCTATAGATCATTGTTTAGAAGAAGGACCTAATTATCAAGTTAGAGGATACGAGTCATCTTTATACAACAGAGAAACTGTAGAAACTATTTATAAAAATAGATTTGAAGTATTAGAATATTGGGGTGTAGTTGATAAAGAATTAGCAGAACAATGTGGTGTAGAAAGTGATAAAGATGTAATTAGTATTAACGCATGGATATGTGGTGGTAAAGTTTTAAGAATGGTTGAAAATCCATTTACACCTACAAGATTACCTTTTATGGTATGTCCATACGAATTAAATCCTTATCAATTTTTTGGTGTTGGTGTTCCAGAAAATATGGAAGACTCACAGCAAATTATGAATGGTCATGCAAGAATGGCTATTGATAATTTAGCACTTGCAGGTAATATGGTATTTGATGTTGATGAAACACAATTAGTGCCTGGTCAAGATATGAAAATTTTTCCTGGTAAAATATTTAGAAGACAAAGTGGACAGCCAGGAACATCTATTAATGCAATAAAATTTCCTAATAGTACACAGGAAAACATGATGATGTTTGATAGATTTAGACAGTTAGCAGATGAAGCAACTGGTATACCATCATATTCACATGGTACAACAGGTGTTCAATCTACAACTAGAACTGCAGCAGGTATGTCAATGTTAATGGGTGCTGCAGCATTAAGTATTAAAACAGTAATTAAAAATATTGACGACTATTTATTAAAGCCCCTAGGAGATAGTTTCTTTCATTGGAACATGCAGTTTAATGCAGACATGCCACATATTAAAGGTAATCTTGAAATTAAACCAAGAGGTACTTCATCTTTAATGCAGAAAGAAGTTAGATCACAAAGACTCATGACATTTATGCAAACAGCAGCTAATCCTGCTCTAGCACCTTTTGTTAGATGGCATACATGTTTAAGAGAAATAGCAAAAGCATTAGATATTGATCCTGATCAATTAATTAATGATCCAGAGAAAGCAGCTATCTATGCACAAATAATGGGAATGGCAAATGGAAATCAAAATAATACAGCCCCTGCTGGAGAACAAAACCCTATGGAGACAGTTGGAAAAGCACCTCCAGGGGCTTCAATCACAGATCCAACAGGAAATGGAGGTGGCAACATCGGAGTCGGCAATATACCGATGCCAGGGGAAGCTGGTTTTGCTTCGCCAGATATTAAACCTACCAACAGCAAACAAACGCAGTAAAGAGAAAGATTAATGGCAATACAGTATTCTTTAAATTATGATGATCAAGGTAATCCATCATTAGTTAAAAATACTATAACTGGTTCAAGAAAAGTTATTGATACAAGTAGATTTACAATAGGTGCGTATTTACCTGCTAGAACAATATCAACAGATTATAATTTTACAGCTACACCTACTGAAGATAGTAGAGAAGTTTTTGGTACACAAACCCAATACGAAATATTAGAAACTTTTATAAAAGAAAATGATGGTGGTGATGGAAATACTAAAGATATTACTCCAACTGGAAAAGATTATAGTTTAAGTGTTACACAACAAGCAAAAGTAAATGCTTTAAAAGCTGCAGGTATGTATAAAGAAGCAGATGATTTTAAAAACTATAGTTTAAATAAAGCTAAAGCAGATGATTTAAAATCATTTACAGGAACTATTGGGCTATTATCTAGTAATCCTTTAACTACTATTTTAGGTGTTGGTGCTAGAATATATGGCAATTATGCTGATAGAAAAACAACTACTATTATGAATGATTATTATGCATCAGAATCTTATCAAGATATGGCAACAAAAATGGATTATGAATATGATGCTTATAGTGACTATGATGTTTATAATGATGGATCATATAACATAGGACCAACATATACTAGAGATGATTTAAAAACTAGAACAGTATTTGATGCAGAAGAGCATGGTGAACCACCTACATCACCTAGAGGCACTGGTAATGTAGAAGCTGGATTAGGTACAGAAACTATGGCTGATATTCAATCAAAAGAAAGGGGACAATCATTACATGGTGATAATGGTGGTAGTGGAAGTAATCAAGGTGGATCACCAGGATCACAAGGACCAGGTGGATCAGATGAAATGGGAAGTTTTTAATTATGGCAGTAGATTATAGAGGGCAACCAATAACTAAACAAACAGCATTTACAACTACAGGTATAATGAATAAAAAACCTGCAGCTATTAAGCCATTAAAAATGCCTACTGCAAAAGCTGTAGAACAAAAGGCAACACAACAAAGAGTTGTAGAAAAACCAAAACCACAAATAAATTTATCTAATTTGAGAGATGATGATAAGCGAATTTTAAATATTCATTTAACACCATCTCTTAAAAATGTATTCAGCAAAGTATTTGGACAAGATATATTTCCTGAGTTTGGAATAAAAGAAAACACAGTTAGTATACCAACAAGTATAATTGTTGATAGATTTGGATCATTATCTAATTTTAGATCTATGGTTCAAAGAGATGTAAACAATAATGTGCCACCTAGTCAAGGTATAATGACTAGCCCACAAACTACATAGTTTTTGAGCTACCCTTATCCATAAGGCACTCAACTTAAGAGGAAAAATAATGGAAAAAGAAAAAGAAACTCCTGAAGTTTCTGAAGAAAAAAAAGTTAAAATGCCAGAAGCAAATCCTTATAATAAGGTTCGTGAAGAAGATGATCCTGAAACAGAGGCTTTTGCAAAAGGTGAATTAACTAAATTTCATAAGGAACAAAGGGAAAAAGAGGCAACCGCAGCAACCGAACAGAAGGACACCGATGCATCTGAAGAGACTGCAGAATCAACAGATCAAAAGGCTACTCCACTAACTGAACGCCCTGCTAAAGCTGAAGACCGTGTTTTTAAAAAACGTTATGACGATTTAAAAAAACACTATGATTCTACAATTAATAAACACAAGGATGAAGTTCGATCTTTGCGTACACAATTAGAATCAAGTACACAACAATTTGTGCCACCTAAATCTAAATCAGAATTAGAGGCATGGAGAAAAGAGTACCCCGATGTTTATGATATGGTTGAAACTATAGCAATGGACAAAGCTACTACTCGAACTGCAGAACTTGAAGATAAATATAAAAATCTTCAACTCCAGCAAGAACAAATTACAAAAGAAAAAGCAGAAGTAGAACTTTTAAAACTGCACCCTGACTTTAATGATATTCGACAAAAAGAAGAATTTCATGAATGGGCTGCAAGACAAGATCCTACTATTCAAGGTTGGTTGTATGAAAATACATCTAATGCACAGTTAGCTGCTAGAGCTATTGATCTATATAAAATGGACAATGGTCAAAGTAAATTAACTAAAAAAGAAGAAAAGGATATTAAAAAAGAAGCTGCTAAAGCAATTTCTAAAACTAGAAAAAGTACTGATTCAGATACGCCAAAGAAAAAAGTTTGGACAACAAGTGAGATTTCTAAATTAAAACCTCATGAGTTTGAAAAATTTGAAAAGGACATTGACCTTGCTCGTTTAGAAGGTAGGATTGAACAACGTTAACAATCTAACTAAACAATAAGGAGAAGCATTATGGCTTTTACAAATGCTACTGGGTATCAAAACCTTGCACAAGGTAATTTTACCCCACAGATCTTTAGTCAGAAAGTTCAAAAATTCTTCAGAAGAGCATCAGTAGTAGAGGATATTACTAACACTGATTACGCTGGAGAAATTGAAAACTTTGGTGACACAGTAAAGATCATTAAAGAGCCTACAATCACAGTCAGAGATTATGCTAGAGGTCAAACAGTTGATACACAAATATTAGCTGATGATCAAATAACTATGACAGTTGATCAAGGTTCATATTTTGCTTTTAAAGTAGATGATATTGAAGAAAGACAATCTCATGTAAACTTTGAAGCTCTTGCAACCTCTTCAGGTGCATATTCATTAAAGAAAAACTACGACTACAATGTATTGAAGTTTATATACGACAATGCAAGTGATGGTACGGGTGCAGGAACTGATGGTTCACCAATTGATGGTGACGCAGCTGTAGATACTTTAGCAAATTTAGTATCAACACTAAAAAAGAACCTGGATAAAAATGATGTGCCAGAAGAAAATAGATGGCTAGTTGCACCACCTGAATTTTTTGAGCAATTAAGAAAAGCAGGCGGAAAACTATCTGACCAATCAGTAATGAACGATGGTGGAGCATCACAAATCAGAAATGGTAAAGTTACAGACAGACCATTATTTGGTTTTAATATGTATTCATCAAACGCTATTGCTGTATCAAGTGGAAGTGCTGCATCACATACTTTTGGATCTGCTGGATCTAATGAGTATGCGTATGTATACGGACACATGTCAGGAGTTGCAACTGTGAATCATATCGCTAAAACAGAATTAATCAGAGACCCTGATTCATTCGCAGACGTTGTCAGAGGACTACACGTATTTGGAAGAAAAATCCTTAGAAGTGATGCAGTCCAAAGAGGCGTTATAACAATAGGTTAATTAGGAGGATAATAGAGAACTATGGCAACTTATAATAGAACAGGTGCTGGTGGAACTACTGGACATCCGTCTAATGGTAGAACACCTTACTTAGTTGAAAATACAATTGATGTATCAGCAATTAATAGTAGCTCAGGAACAGCAAACGGAGACGTAGTCAACGCTTTGGATATTCCTGCAGAAACTTTAATCATGGAAGCTGGAATCGAGGTAATCACAGCATTATCTAGTTCTGCTACTATGGACTTAGGTATCACTGGTGGAGACGTTGACAGATATGTTGATGGTGACACTAATGCTACTGGTTATGCAACACTTACGGCTACAGCGAGAGTTGTAGTTGCTAGTGCAGATACTCTAGATATATTAACAGCTGGAGCAGATTCAAGTGCGGGTAAAGTCCGTGTTTGGGCTGTTCTTTGTGATGTATCAGGTATTGACGAAAGCGACCACAACTAATAAATAAAAATTAAGGGGGGTATTATTATCCCCCTTAATACTTACCCTTTATAACAAATAGGAATTTATGACAACTTATGATTTAAGAAAAAAAACTAATGCAAGTACAGGACAAAGAATTATTTCATTAGGTAATGATACAAGGGTGGAACGTTTAGAAAATAGAATTAATAAACAAGAAGAAAAACTTAACAAAATATTAGAATTATTAGAAAATGGCAACAACTTACCTAACATTAACAAATAGTGTACTTAGAGAATTAAATGAAACGGAATTAACTTCTAGTACGTTTAGTTCAAGTAGAGGTATACAAACTGCAATTAAAGATTTTGTAAATAAATCTGTTCATGATATTTATAATGAAAGTGCAGAAATACCTGCTATACATACAAGAGCAACTCAAGATTTAACTGTTGGAGACGCTGAATATGATTTTCCTACAGATATGCGAAGAGTTGATTTTGAATCTTTTAGTTTAAAACCAAAAGAGTTAGTTACAAATGGTGAGTTTGCATCTAATATAACTAGTTGGACAACTGGAGATGGATCACCATCACATACATCAAGTGGCAATGGTAGATTAAATTTAAATAGTTCAGCAGCTTATCAAGCTATTAATACTACTGTAAATAAAACTTATAAAATACAAGTTAGAGTTTTAAGTCCAAACAGTTCTAGCACTGCATTAATAATAAGAGTTGGAACATCAGCTGGTGGAACACAAAATTTAAATACAACACAAGCTGTAACTAATTTTAGAGAAGGTGCTATATTAAATACTACATTTACAGCAACAGCACAAACATCATATATTTATGTAGAAGCATCAAGTGTGCAATTAGATGTAGATTATATAAGAATATCTAGAAGTGATATTGCACCAAGAAAATTAAGCTATTTATCATACGATCAATTTTTACAAAATAGAAAACCTATTGATGATGTAAATAATAGTAGTCAATATGCTATACCACAATATATTTATAGAATACCTAGTTATACAGCATTTGGTGTAAGTCCTATACCTAATACAAATGAATATGCTATAAGTTATGATTACTATACAACACACACAGATTTATCTGTACATGGAGATAATATGTCACTACCTGATAGATTTGCGTCATTAATTGTAGATAGATGTAAGTATTATACTTATATGTTAAGATCTGATCCACAACATGCACAATTAGCAGATAGAGATTACCAAAGAAAACTTAGATTATTAAAAACAGATTATGCTACAAAAGCTGATTATATGAGAACAGATGTAATAGCTGAAAGCATTACAACAAATATAGGAGCAGTTAGATAATGGCTATTAGAGAAAAAGAAGAAAAAAAAGCAATTGATAATATAGATTATGGATCTATAAAAAAAGATATACAAAAAGATAATGGTATGCAAGTAGCAGATATATCTGATAAAATGACTATTAAAGAAATTAATGAATACATTAAAAGATATAAAAGTGGTGGAAATACTAGAGAATTATTAAAAGGTAAAGGTTTAATTAAAATAGAGTTAAATCAATTACAAGCATTAGCAGATAAAAGAACGTAATAAATGCCAACTACTGACCTTATATCACCATTTGTAGTGAGTTGTGCAGGAGGCTTAACACTTAATAAAGATGTGTTTTCAATGCAACCTGGAGAAGCTCTTATACTACAAAATTTTGAGCCTGATATTAAAGGTGGATATAGACGTATAAGTGGAACAGCACTATATAATAGTAATATAGTTCCACAAGGATCTAGTAATAGTAGTTTAGTTGTAGATTGTTCAATAGTATTTAATGGACAAATAATTGCAGCAAGAGGTGGGGATATTCATAGGGGAACTACTTCAGGTAGTTGGACAAGTTTAACTACAGGTCTTGGCACATCTAGTAGAGCTTATGATTTTGAAAAATTTAATTTTAATGGTACAGACAAACTTATAATTGCAACAGGACATTCCGCTGCACAAATAATTAATACAAGTTATGCTGTAGATGTTGTAAATGCAACAGGTGGTGGAACAGCACCAACTAATCCTAAATTTGTAAAAGCATTTCAAAATCACATGTTTTATGCTGGTGCATCTAATTCACAAGAAGTTATATTTAGTGTACCATTTGAAGAAGATAACTTTACAACTGGTAGTGGTGCAGGATCATTTAAAGTTGACTCAACTGTTGTTGGATTAAAAGTATTTAGAAATGAATTAATTATATTTTGTCAAGATAGAATTTATAAATTAACAGGAACATCATCTAGTAATTTTGCAGTACAAGAAGTTACAAGAAATATTGGGTGTAGAGATGGTGGTAGTATTCAAGAGATTGGTGGTGATGTTATATTTTTAGCACCAGATGGTTTAAGAACTATTGCTGGTACAGCAAGAATTGGTGACGTTGAATTAGGATCTATTTCTAGACAAATACAATCTAGAATTGATGATGTAACATTAGATAGAATGTCATCTTTAGTTATTAGAGATAAATCACAATATAGATTATTTTATCCAGTAACAGCTACAGGTCAATTATCATCAAAGGGAATTATAGGTGTATTAAAAAATAATCCTAATACAGGATCTATTGGATTTGAATATGCAGATATAGTTGGTATTAAACCAGCTTGTACAGATTCAGATTTTATAAGTAATGTTGAAACTCAAGTATTTGGTGGATATGATGGTTTTATATATAAAATGGAAACAGGAAATACTTTTGCAACAGGTTCAACTACTACAACTATACAAGCAGTGTATAGATCACCCGATATGGTAATGGGAGATCCAGGTATTAGAAAATATATGCAAAGAGTTAATTTAAATTATGAAGGTGAAGGAACATCAATTGATGCAAACTTAGCTCTTAGATATAATTATGATGATCAAAATAGTCCACAACCAGCAAAAATTGCACTTCCAAGTGTAGGTGGTGCTGGACAATATGGTGCTGGAGTTTACGGTCAAGCATTATATGATGCATCGGGTGTTCCATTAGTAAGACAAACAGTAGAAGGTTCAGGATTTGCAGTAGCATTACAAATAGATGATCAAAATAGTGCAGATGCATTTTCAGTTAAAGGATTTCAATTAGAATTTACCCCAGGAGGAAGAAGATAATGGCAGGCTATTCGGCACGACAGTCTAGTTTTACAACAGGTGATACTATTACGGCAGCTCACAGTAATGATGAGTTTAACCAAGTATTAGCTGCATTTCATGCAACAACAGGGCACTCACACGATGGAACATCGGGTGAAGGTGGACCTGTAAGTACACTTAGAGATGCTGACAGTAATAATAAAATATTAGTTGATACAACTAATAATCATTTAGAATTTTATGTAGAAGTATCATCTTCTGCAACACAACAATTAAGAATACAAGATGGTGCTATTGTACCTATTACAGATAATGATATAGATTTAGGAACTTCTTCTCTTGAATTTAAAGATGCATATTTTGATGGTACAGTAACTTCAGATGCTTTTGCTGGACCACTTACAGGTGATGTAACAGGAAATGTATCAGGAACTGCAGCCACAGTAACTACTGCAGCACAAACAAATATTACATCATTAGGAACTTTAACAACTTTGACAGTTGATAATGTAATTATTAATGGGACAACAATTGGTCATACATCTGATACAGATTTAATTACAGTAGCAGATGGAGTTGCTACGGTAGCTGGTGAAGTATCAATGACAACATTAGATATTGGTGGTACAAATGTAACATCTACAGCAGCAGAATTAAATATTATAGATGGGGGCACTTCAGCTACTTCAACAACAGTTGCTGATGCTGATAGAGTTGTATTAAATGATAATGGTACAATGGTTCAAGTTGCTGTTACAGATTTAGCTGCATACTTTGATGATGAAATTACAGCAATGCCTAATCTTGTTACAACTGCTGCTACAACAGTGGGTGCATTAAATTCAGGATCAATTACTTCAGGATTTGGTACTATTGATACAGGATCATCTACAATTACAACAACAGGATTAATTACTGGTGGTTCATTAGATATAGATGATGTTTTAATTAATGGTACAACAATAGGTCACACTGATGATACGGATTTAATTACATTAGCAGATGGAGTTGCAACAGTTGCAGGAGAAATTTCTGTAACAACTTTAGATATTGGTGGAACTAATGTAACTGCTACTGCAGCAGAAATTAATTTAATAGATGGTGGTACTGCAAGAGGTACTACAGCAGTTGCAGATGCAGATGGTATTCTTCATAATGATGGTGGCACAATGAGAATGACTAGTGCTGCAACATTTAAAACATATTTTACAAGTGGTGTATCTTCAGCAGCAGATGATTTAACAGTCGGTGATGCAGCAGTTAATATTACAACTTCATCAGGTGATATTACAATTGATGCAGCAGCAAATGATTCAGATATTATATTTAAAGGAACTGATAATAGTTCTGATATTACTATGCTTACACTTGATGGAAGTGAAGCTGGAGCTGCTACATTTAATAATAAAATTATAGCAACAGAATTAGATATATCTGGTGATGTAGATATAGATGGTACATTAGAAGCAGATGCAATTACAATAGATGGTGCAACTTTAGCTGAAACAATTTCAGATACTGTTGGTGCTATGGTTGGTTCTAATACTGAAACAGGTATTACAGTTACTTATCAAGATGGAGATAATACTTTAGATTTTGCTTTGGGTGCTGCCCAAACAACAATTACATCTTTACTTGCAACAGATATTAAAATTGGTGAAGATGATCAGACTAAAATAGATTTTGAAACAGCTGATGAAATACATTTTTATGCTGCAAACGTAGAACAAGTTTATTTAGGTGATAATATTTTTGGACCACAAGCTGATAGTGATGTTGATTTAGGTTCTAGTAGTGTAAGATGGAAAGATGCTTATATAGATACTATTACAACAACAGGTGCTATCACATCTGGTGCAGGAGTAGTAATAGCTGATGCTGGTAATATTGGATCTGCAAGTGATACAGATGCAATAGCAATAGCGTCAAATGGTGTAGTAACATTTTCACAAACACCAGTTTTATCTGGTGCAAGTATAAGTGCAGGAACAACTCCTTTAACAGCATTAGATATTGATGGTGGAACAGATATTGGTGCTGATTTAGCAGATGCTGATTTATTTATAGTAGATGATGCAGCAGGTGGAACTAATAGAAAAGTAGCAGCGTCTAGAATTAAAACTTATGTTGGTGGTGGCACTTCTTGGCAAGCAGTTAAAACAGGAAATTTTACAGCAGCAGCTGGACAAGGAGTATTTTGTAATACAACTTCTTCTGCATTTACAATTACTTTACCAGCAGGAACTATTGGAGACGAAGTATCTATAGTTGATTATGCTGGAACGTTTGACTCAAATGCATTAACAGTGGCAGCTAATGGTTCAGAAAAAATATTTGGATCTACAGACGATTTAACAGTATCAACAGAAAGAGCAGCATTTACTTTAGTATTTACTGACTCTACTCAAGGTTGGTTATTTAAAAACGATTAATAGGAGAGTTGATTGACAACTTATAGAGAAGTAAAAGGTTACAGTGTAAAGTCAGTAACAAGTGATCCTTCTAATATTAAGGAAGGACAAATTTGGTATAACTCTTCAACTAAAGCAATAAAAGTTGCACCTAAAATATCTGCGTGGTCATCTGGTGGAAATATGAATACTGGAATAAATTATAGGTATGCTGGTGGAACACAAACAGCAGCTTTTGGAGCAGGTGGTTATAATCCTGGTCTTTCTCACCTTGCTGTAGACGCTAATACTGAAGAATATGATGGTAGTAGTTGGACTAATACTAATGATATGGGAACTGCTAGATATACTGGTGGTGGATGTGGAACACAGACTGCAGGATTAGCAACTGGAGGTACTTCATCCCCAGGAGATGCGGATCTTAATAATGAAGAATATAATGGTTCTACTTGGACTGAAGCAGGTAATATTAATACAGGTCATGGTTATGGTTATAATTGTGGAACTCAAACTGCAGCTTTAATGGCTACAGGTTTATCTGATCCTTCTCCTGCAACTAAAACAGTTAATGCTGAAAGTTATGATGGTACTTCTTGGACTGAAGGACCAAATGTAAATACCTCTAGATATGGTGTAACTGGATTTGGAACTTCAACTGCAATGGTTATTGCAGCAGGAGGACCTAATGCTCAAAATGTAGAAGAATATAATGGCACTAGTTGGAGTGAAGTGACTAATACTCCAACAATACGTAATGATGGTGGTGCTTCTGGAATTTTAACAGATGGATTAATTTTTGGAGGAATAAATCCTCCTGCTAGTCCTGCTGTTTTAAATACTACTTTTAGTTATGATGGAACTAATTGGGCTTCTGCCCCAGCTTTAGGAACTGCTGGAGCATATGGAAATAGAGGTGAATCAGAATCAAGTAGCACAAGTGCTATTTTTTTTGGTACAGGACCTGGAGGTCCACGAGTCATTACACAAGAATATAATGATGCAGCAACAACAAGATCGGTGGATGTATCATGAGTAATTATAAAACTATACGTGGAAAAAAAGTTAAATATTTTTCAAGTGATCCACCTGGATCGGTTGCTGAAGGTCAAGTTTGGTATAACTCTGCTGCTAAAGAATATAAAGCATCTATTAATGTTTCAGCATGGGCATCTGGTGGAAATTTAAATACTGGAAAAATAAATGCTGGTAGTACTTCTTCAGGACCAAGAGATGCTTGCCTTTATTTTGCAGGAGAAACTGGACCAGATAATACAATGCAAACAAATGAATCTTATGACGGAAGTAGTTGGACAGAACTTGGAGATTTAAATACAGGAAGAAGAAATGTTGCAGGCTTTGGAACACAAACTGCAGCTGTATGCGCAGGAGGTTTAATACCACCAGCAAACCCTCAAACTCAAGATCTTGTAGAAGAGTGGGATGGATCATCTTGGACAGAAGTAACTGATGTACCAGTGGCAGGAATTCCTGAAGCTGGAGGGGCTGGAACATTAACTGCAGGAATAATATTTGGTGGAGATGTAAGCACTGGAGACGCACGAACTGATAAAACATATGAATATGATGGCACTAATTGGACTGCAGGTGGTGATTTAAATACAGCAAGAAGAGATCCAGGTGCTGCAGGAACACAAACAGCTACTTTAGCCTTTGGTGGCATGACTGGTGGAAATACTGCTGGAACTAATGTTACAGAAGAATATAATGGTTCTACTTGGACAAATGGTAATAATATGGGTACTTCAAGAGGAGATGCTGGCTCTGGAGGAACTCAAACAGATGCTATGTATGCGGGGGGAGAAACCCATCCAGGTGGAGGAATGAATAACACAGAATTATATGATGGCACTAATTGGTCAACTGCACCAACATTAGCAACTGCAAGACATGCTGGTGCTACAACATCAGCATCTGGAAGTACTGCTTCAATATATTTTGGTGGGCATCCACCATTTTTAAATAATACAGAAGAGTTTTCACAGGCAGGAACAGTAAAAGTAATAACAGATAGTTGATTTATAATATTAATAATATATAAACTAAAATAGGAGGATTAATATGGCTATATTTATATACGGCACAGCAACAAACACAGGAAAAGGTTTTTTTACTGCAGAAGATAGAAGAGATTTCTTTTTAAGAGGTTACGGTGGTCACGATGGATCTAATAATGTAGATGTTTGGGTTATAGGTGCTAATGAAAAAGGAGCATTATGGTTAGCAGATAAATCTGGTGTAGAAAAAACTAAAGCAGAAGCACAAGCTTTGGTTAAAGCTGCCGATGATATTTCTAGAACAGCTTGGGACAATAACAATGTTGATGGTGAATCAGCAGATGATAAAATTGCAAGAATTGGTGAAAAACCTGGTTTTACTACAATCCCCTAAAGGAATTTAAATGTCAACCTATCAAACACTTAAAGGTTTAAAAGTAAAATTTTTAGACTCTGCTACATCAGGAGATAGAGCAAAAGAAGGAGAAATTTTTTACAACTCTTCAGGTCCCAATATTGCATCACACATAGCTGTTGCTTCTGTTTCATCAGGCACTTCAATGAATACTGGTAGAAATGCAATGGGAACTTCTGCTTCAACTGGAGCATCAGCTTTTGCTGCAGGAGGTAATCCTAATGATACAGAACATTATGATGGTAGTGGTTGGTCTGAAGGTACAGCAATAAATACAGATAGAAGATATTTAGCAGGTTGTGGAACATTAACAGCTGGTTTAATTTTTGGAGGTAATAAAGCTCCATTGCCAACTTTATCAGGTGATACAGAAGAATATGATGGTTCAACCTGGACTGAGTCAGGAGATTTAAATACAACAAGACAATTTATGTCAAGAGCTGGAACACAAACAGCAGCATTAGCAGCTGGAGGAACAGCTGGTCCTGGTCAAGTAAATAATTCTGAAGAGTATAACGGAACATCTTGGACAGAAGGAGATAATTTAAATACAACTAGAAGTTATTTTTCTGGTTGTGGAACACAAACAGCTGGCTTATGTGTAGCAGGAGCTACTCCAGGTGGTAATAGTGCATTAGTTGAAGAATATGATGGCACATCATGGTCAGAACAAGGAAACGTAAATACTGCAAGACAAATTGTTGCTGCAGCAGGTCCACAAACAGCCGCTGTATCAGCTGGTGGTAAAATTAGTAGTACATCATTATCAACTGCAATAGAAGAATATGATGGATCTGCACATTCTACCAGTCCTGCAACTTTAACCACAGGAAGAAATGCAGCAGGTGGAAGTGGAGATAGTAGCAATATGGTTATTTTTGGTGGGGGATCTCAACCAGGACAAACTACACACACAGAAGAATTTAATAAATCAATATTTACAAGAACTGCTGGAGCATGGTCTAGTGGTGAAGCTGTAAATCAAATAAGAAGGGTAGGAGCAGGAACAGGAACACAAACTTCAGGAATGATATTTGGAGGACTTGACGCTGCAACTGCATTAGGACATACCGAACAATATGATGGAACAAATTGGACTGAGGTTGGAGATTTAAATACAGCAAGAGGAAAACTTGGTTCTGCAACTGCAGGATCACAAACAGCAGCATTAGGTTTTGGAGGTTCGACAGCAGAACCCTCTAATCCAGCAATTGTAGATAACTCAGAAGAATTTAATGGGTCTTCTTGGGCAGAAGGAGATAATATAAATACAGCAAGATATAATATTGCTGGAGCAGGAACTCAAACAGCAGGAATTGGGTTTGGAGGATATACAACTAGCACAAATAGAAATGAATCCGAAGAATATAATGGTACTAGTTGGACTGAAGGAGATAATTTAAACACAGCTAGAGGTTATATAGCAGGCGGAGGAATACAGACAGCAGCATTAGCAGCAACAGGTTTTATTGATGGGGGTGGAGGAAAGAGTGCTGTTACAGAAGAATATGATGGAACAAGTTGGACAAATGTAACTTCTTGTCCTACTGTACAAGCAAGTGCTATTTTAGCGGGAACTCAAACAAATGCTATTATTTTTGCAGGATCTCCTAATCGTGCTACAACTTTTGGTTATGATGGAACTAATTGGTCTACTAGACCTTCAATGGCAACAGGTAGAGATTTTTCATCTGGATTTGGAACAGCAACAGCTGCACTTTGTGCAGGTGGAAATGGTGGAAGTCCTGGAGATGAAGGTGTAAATACTGTTGAAGAATTTACAGGAGAAACATTAGCAGCTACAGCAAAAACAATTGACTTTGATTAATGTCTCGTGTTAATTTTAAAAATTTTACACCTAGACCTAAACCAAGAAAAAGACCAAGAAGACATAAAAAAAATTTAAACAAACAAGAAAAACGAATGACAAAAAAATATAGGAGACAGGGGAGATAATGGCGACAACAGACGCACCAAATACAACGACATTAGCTGAAGCAGCTATTCAGCCAACTATGACTGAACAAGATAAAAGTCGTAAAGTTATATCAGTTATTGATACATTACTTACAACACCAACTGCACCTACAGGTACTACAGTAACACCTGTTGTGCAACAAGTTCAAACTGGTGAATTATTAGGAACATCAGGAGTAACAGGCACGGTTGCTGCTACTACACCTACAGCAGGAGTAGTACCTACAATAACTCCTGTTACAGCACCTACAGCTACAACAGCTACAGGACCTACAACTGCTACTCCAGCTAGTATAACAGCACAAACAGTTGCTGGAGCTACTCCTACAATGACTGCTGAAACTGGAACAGTTACTCAACCAATGACTGCTGAAACTGGTGCTATAACTTCTGATGCTACAGTTAGAGGACAATTAGCAAACATTACTCAAGATATTGAAACATCATTACAAACTGGATCAGCATTACCAGCATACTTAAGAGGTGTTGCAAGTGCTACTAAAGCAGCTATGCAGGAAAGAGGATTAGGTGCAAGTTCAATGATGGCTGAAGCATTATCTGATGGTCTATTAACTGCTTCAATACCTATAGCACAAGCAGATGCTGATACTTATAAGCAGATGATATTTCAAAATCTTAATAATAGACAGCAAGCTGCAATCACAAATGCTAATAATTATTTTCAAATGGATATGCAAAACTTGTCAAATAAACAACAAGCAAGTTTACAAAATTTAAATGTAAGACAAAGTTTTTTATTATCAGATCAAGCTGCTCAAAATGCTGCATTACAATTTAATGCAACAAGTCAAAATCAAGTTGATCAGTTTTATTCTAATTTAACTGCACAAATAAATGAGCAAAATTCTGCTAGATCAGATGCTATGAATCAATTTGCAACTGCAGAATCAAATAAAATTGCAGGAATAAATGCACAAAATAAAGTAGCAGTAGAGAAATCAAACGCAGATAGAGCTTCTGTACTAAATCAATTTAACGCAAAACTACAAGATCAACGAGATCAATTTAATGTTAATAATCAAAGAGTTATTGATCAATCAAATGTAGAATGGAGAAGAACTATTAATACTGCAAACACAACAATAACAAACGCAACTAATCAATTAAACGCACAAAACTTATTAAATCTTTCTAACTTTGCTTTATCATCATTATGGCAATCATGGAGAGATGAAGCTGCTTGGGTAAACAGTTCATCTGAAAATGCAGAGAGTAGAGCACATAATACTGCAATAGCAGCATTAGAAAGATCTACAGAATTAGATTTAAATGATTCTAATAAAACATCAGCATTATATCAAATGCTTGGTAAGTTTGGAATTGCGTTAATTACAGAATAATAATAGGAGAATAAATGGCATTAGATTTAAGTTTTTTTTCAGACGCATATAAAGGTATAAAAAATATAGGTAGTGGGGTAGTAGATTTTTTTAAAAGTCCTGGAATGGAAACTGCAGGTGATATTTTTCAAGGAGTACGAACTATAGGAACAGCTTTTAGAGATGCTACTTCAGATGTAAGTCAGGAAGGACCAATTGGATTAGCTGATCCTAATGTAAATTTAGGTCAATTTAAAGTTAGAGGTACATCAAGATCAAAAGCAGGTGTACCAACTTTTGGTGATATTTCAGAAGCTAGTTTTTATAAATATGCACAATTACAAAATACAGTTAGATATTTATATAATCAAAAAGCAAAATATCAAAATATAGCAAAGGATAAGTAATAATGGAACTAGATAAATTAATAGAAAAATTTAGACAAGAAAAAGATGAGTCAACACCATCTTATGAAGAACCTAATGTAAATGCATTTGATGCACCAATACCAGGACAATCTTTAACAGATACTCCAGGCAATTATCCTTGGGAGCATCCACCAAAAACTGCATCAATAGAAGAAGCAACAGATTTAGTATATGAAAGTTTAATGAATGAAAAAAATATGTCTAGAATGTTTACACTTCTTAGAATGGGTATACCTATAGAAGCATTAGTAAAAGTTATTACTTTTTCTGGATTCTTAGAAGGTAAATGGACAGTTGATACTGCAAAATTATTAGAACCAATAGTTGCTATGATGGTTGCTGGAGAAGCTGCACTTGCTAAAATACCAGCTAAAGTAAATCTAGGTGATGGAGAAGATACAGATTTTTTTCAAGATATGTCTGAAAGAAAATTAGATATGAAACAAGATAAAGAATTAAGTAAATTAAATTTAGAAATAGCACCAACAGAAAAACCTGAAATGTCAGGATTAATGGCTAAAGGAGAATAATATGGGAATATTTAAAGATTTTGCAACTAGTACAGGTGGAGATGTAACTATAGGTGCACTTAGTGGCTTACAACAAGTTGCAGAAAAAGATGCAAAAAATAATGCTGTTATAGCTACTAACTCATTAAACAAAGAAAATGAATCTTTTAAAATAACAGAACGTGCATTTGATAATAAAAAACAAATTACTAATATATTAACAGCAAATCCTGAAGCATTTGGAATTATCCCTAATGGTAATTTAACAGTTGAAATGATTGCAGATAGATTAACTAATTCTATATTTACAGAACAAAGAAGTATATTTGAAGATTCAGATTTTGATAAAGTTAAAATGAATGTTGCAAAATATTTAGCAAGAGATCCAGGTAAAGGTTTTGAACTAAAAGATCCTTATATCCCATCAGAAAATTTATTTGAAGATGAGCAAGATAAACATGCACAAAAATTATCAGCTATTAGTAAAATGCCAAGAGCAGATAAATTACTATTTAATTTAAAAAAAATAGATAAAGAAGTTGGCGGTGATTTTCAAACTGTAAATCAACTTACAAAGGTTGCATCTATAACTGCAAAAGGTTATGGTATATTAAATACTTTTCCAGGAACAGTTGAAGGTAATACTAATTTAAATTTTGCAAAAACTAATATTATAGTTGCAAATGCTAAAGCACAATTTCCAAATGATGCAGTTAAAAGATCACAGTTTATAAGTAAAAGATTATATGAAAATGGTATTAATGAATTAGATGCTATTGGATTTAAATCACCAATGAGTTATAAAGCTATAGCAAGTTTAATAGATGATGTTGGTGAAAATTTTGCAGCACAAATATCTATGAATACAGCTCAAATTGCTAATCCAGAAACTACACCACAAGAAAGAGATAGATTATTAAAATCAAATGATCAAATAATGTTATCTCAATTACAGATGATAGATAGATATTCTGATGTTAAAATAATAGCTGGAGATAATAGAGCTACTATATTTCCAACTGAAAAAACTGCAGAAACACAAGAAACATTTGTTAAACAAGAAGTGCCTAAAGGTTACATGCCTAAAATTAATAAAAGAGGTGCGGTTATATTACCTTTTGGTAATGAATTACCTTTAGATAATTTATTTGCAAATTATGAAGCAAATAAAAAAGTTCTTCCAGATGAAGTATTAAAATTTGTAGAACCACTTAGACAATATTTTGATAAAGATGGTGGAATGATAAAACCAGAAAGAAGTATGTTACCTGAGGGAGAACCAGGTGATATACTATTTGCAAAATTAATTAGAATATATAATTTTTTAATGCCAGAAGATGATTTGGCAACATTAGGTGGTTATGGTACAATAAATCAAGACGACTTTAGATTTGTTATGCCAAGAACAAAAACAGAAACTTTTATAGATCCTACAAAATTAAAAAAAAAAGATACTAAAAATAAAAAATAATGGATTTACAAACATTAAATAAGGAGGAGTTTGAAAAACTTCATCCATCGGTACAATCCTATTTAACTGCAGGGATTGATACAAATCCTTATGGTGATAAAATAGTAAGTGAAAAAAACTTTTTTAATATGGATTTATTTAATAATGATCCATATAATATAGATCCTGATTTACCACAAAGAACAGAAAAATTAAGAGAAAATCCTAATTACTTTGTTGAAGGTGTAAAAGCAGGAACATCACATGCATTAGAACTTATTGGTAGTGTGCCAGGTGGATTAGATAGATTTTATGATTGGGGTAGATCTACGTTAGGATTTGAACCAACAGAAGATAGCATATTTGATTATGCTGAAGATTATCTAAAAGATATTGCACATGATATAAATCCTGAATCTAAAAACTTTGCAAGACCAGAAGGATTTGTAAATAAGTTTGTGTATGGTTTAGGACAAGCTATGCCTACTATAGTTTCTTATATACCTTTTATAAAAGCTACAGCTATGGCAGGCAAAGGATTACAAACTATACAAGGTATAGGCATGGGTGCTAAATCAGCTAGAGCAACTGGTAGATTTTTAGCAGCAGGTAGTGCATTACCATCAGGTATAGCAATAACTGATATGATTCGTGAAATAGATGATGGTAAACTATCAGACATAGCTATTTCTGGTGCATATGGTTATGGTACAGGTAAAATATTAAACATAGCAAATAAATTAAATATATTACCTAGAATGGCTGTGCTTGGATCTACAGGATACTTAAGTGCAGGCTGGGAAGCTAATAATGAAGATAGATTAGCATCAGCTGCAGTGTGGGCTACGCTAGGTGTATTTGGACCATTAGCTGAAGGTAAATCCATAAAGAGACAATTATCTGATGTAGAGGTACAAACAAAGCAATTGTTTGGTCAGATGGAAAAACCAACATTATTAAAAGAATCTATAGAAGCAAAAAGATTAGAGATTCAAGAATTAAATCAAGGTATAGAATTAAAACCTGGATCACAAGTTGTTATTAATAGTAAAGGTGATAAAGCAACTATTATTGCTTTTAATAAAAAGAATGTAAAACTAGGTAATACAACTGATTCTTATGTTTTAAGAGAAGAAGGT
>Ga0208919_1000441_pt1 | contig 28349 bp, 49 predicted proteins | sample 4_EtaG_FD_184076 | JGI IMG/M metagenome (GOLD analysis project Ga0208919, IMG submission 184076) | Marine viral communities from the Subarctic Pacific Ocean - 4_ETSP_OMZ_AT15127 metaG (SPAdes) (version 3) | ecosystem: Environmental > Aquatic > Marine > Oceanic | place: Pacific Ocean | collected...
AACAACAGACTCTAAAGATTTTGCCTGTCCCTTATGTAAAGCTGATGCTTTGTGTAAACCTGATATTACTTTTTTAATTTTTGCATCACCACCTTTGTTCATCTTCATTCCAGATTTTTCTAATCTACCCAAAGCTGATTGTGCTCCTGCAGTTTTAGCAACACCACCACCCATTTTCTTTTGAACTTTTGCTTCATCTCTTTTATATGCAGAATGAAAGTCTCTTGCTCCTTTTAAAATAGCCATTGTTTTTTTTGAAACATCTAAAGCTTTATCTCTTGGACTTTTAATCATCGTTTTAGCTTTTTTAATATCACTTTCAGTAAGTCTGTCTTTGTTTTTTAATTTGGCATCACCACCTATTTTCATACCAGGAAATTTAAGTTGTTTTTTCTTACCAAATAAATCTCTAATTTTTTTTAATCTTTTTGGATCATTACCTGCAGCTTTCAAAACTATTTTTGGTATTTGTAATCCTATTTTTTGTAATCCTTTTTTATCAGCCATTTTTAAATCCTTTTAATAATGGTCCATAGTATTTCACTAAAGACTTATTGTTAACTTTTTTTCCAGCAAGTTCTGAATGCATATAAGAACCAATATATGGCTCTTCTTTTATTCTTGTTCCAGGAGCTTTTGAGGTTGTTTCAGAGAATGCAGCTCTGCCCATTGCAGCTTTCATTACTTTCTTACCTGCAGGAACACAGTTAGGTACCATCTTATTACCTTTTTTCTTCATTCCTTTTTGAACGTATCCGTCCCAACATGGTCCTTGTTTTGCCATCAATCCTCCTTTTTAGCGGCCGCTTTGAGAGTGTATAACTTCTCCTTTTTGCGGTTGTACAACTTCTTAGATAATAGCACTCTTAGACGAAATGTTCTAGACCTTACGGCTTCTACGAATGGATTCTTTGGCTTTTTTTGCAATATTTACTACCCCTGATTTACCCATAACTTTAGCTCTTTGTTCCATGACAGTTAAAATTTGTATTTTTCTTGCAAAAGGTTTATTTACCTTTTTTACTTTTGCAGCTGTAGTTCTAGCATCTGCTGGTGTAGCAAATTTTATTCTTACAGTGTCTTTTGGATTTTCATCAGTATAAAGTCTTCTATCTGATCCTTTTGGTTTTTTTCCAGTTCCTATTTTTGGATCTTTTTTTCTCATAGGTCCTTTGCATCTCCTATTACAGGTTTATATTTTGTTTTACCATCTTCTTTAAATGCTCTCAACAATTGTTTTCTAGGTTTATCAGATACATAGCTACAATGAATCCAACCTGAATTTGGTTCACCTGGAGTAAAAAATTCAAGAATCATTTGATCATATTGAAGGTTCTTTTTAATCCAATCAAAGACTTCAGCATTACTCGTACCCAAACATTCGAAGTCCGCAGCCTCAGCTTTAGTATGTTGTGAATTTAAACTGCTACCTATTTTTACACATAACTCAGGGCTACGAAAACAACTAGTAACAGTAACTCTTCCAAAGTGGTCACGTACTGGTTGTAATATATTTTCACACAAACCTTTTAATTTTTCTATTTGATCTGCATTAGGATTATTGTCTATACCTAATCTAATAGCCGTGTCTGATTTAATTAATTCTGATAAACTAAAATTACGACTTATCTGCATTTTTATTCTCCATATTATAAAACATATTATCTGTATCTTCTGTTACCATTTCATTATCTTCTGCATCCCAATAAGTAGTTTGAACTTTATAGTCTGGCCAACTGTTATCAACAGTGTAACTATTAACATGCCACAAAAGGCGGTTATTAGGCTGAGCTGCAAAATTACCATTATTAAGAGCCAAAATATGTGCACACTTATGTTCTTGAGGTATTTCAGAATGTTCTGTATCCAATATATTAGTTTCTGGATGTGCCCAATCAACGGTGAATAAATATTTACCATGATAAAATTTTTTATCTAAACCTAAAAATTTACCGTTTAAACCATCCAACCAATCAAAGCAATGAACACTAGGCCAATAACTGAAACAATTCCACAATTCAAGCTCGTATGTGTGCATATCGGGCACTTGATTTCTTGAAAATTGTTTTTGGAAAAACGCTGAGATAGGCAATCTCCAATAGCACGCACCATTTGGTAACATGATATTAAATAAGAGAGCCCTGCCTGAAATAGAGCTAAGACCAAAGATAACACAATCACTACTTTGTCCTTTATAATTTTCATCCATGTCATAAAGATATTCCTTTCTTATTTTACAATAAATTGGTGGTATGTTAGCATTTAAATAGGCCATTAATCTAGTATGAGCTTCTTAATACTTTTGCTTCCATCTATGTTTAATTCTAATTCAGCTTTATTTTTAATACACTGATACTTTATGTGTGATTTAGCTTCACGTCTAGCTTCACGTGCCCCTTTGAGGCATGCAGACATTGAAGCTTGGATACGTGCCTCCTTTATCTCTCCGTGTACAAGCATAAGTAAAGCTATTACAACCTCAGTCATATTTTCTCACAGATATTAAAATTGATAACACAATAATTGTAACAAAAATACCTATAAAAAACAAACCTAACATTAGTGCCCTCCGTTACCATTTGCTCTTACTTTATCTTTTAGTTCTTCTACATCAATTAATAATTTTTCAGTTTGTTTTTGTATAAATGATATATTAACTTTGTTATGCATCATATCTTCTATTCTTGTTTCAATTGTCTCTACAGATTTATAAAGATCTTCGATTAAAAAATGTTGTTCTTGATCGGTTGGGACCTGTTCAGATTTTTTTAATAAATCATTTTCAAACAACTCACGTGATGTCTCTAACGATACCAACCTCGCAGTTAGCTCCGTATAAGCGAACACGCCCATTGCTACGAGCACGATCAGGCTAGCTACCGTCTTCATCGGCATCTGCACCCTTGCCTCTTCTCCGATGTTGAGTGGCTTATTGGACACTAGGACCTCCAAAAATAGTTAATAGAACCAATAATAATATCAATATTGCGGTAAATCTATAGTCCATATTGGCATACCTCATAAATTACCTAGTCCAAAATATTAATCTTCTTAAAAATTCTTTTATTTTTTTTAACATTTCCATCTTCTCCTTGCTTGTCTTATTCTAGAATTAGGATCATTTCTTGTCTTAGCAGATGCTCTTTTAAGTTGACCTAAAGATCTTGCACAATAACTTTTTCTACGTTTTGCAGCTTTAGATCCTTTTTTAACTTTACCTGTAACTGCTGTTTTTAATTTAGAACCTGGATTTGCTCTTCTGTAAGCAGCAACACCTGCTGCTGTCATTCCTGCACCTTTTTCAGTAGGTCTAAAATTTTTTTTATTACGAGCTGGCATTACATCACCACCTCTTCTAAATTTTTTTCTGAATGTTATTTTACCACCTTTTGTTGTAGTATCTTGATATTGATTTTTAGACTTACCAATATTACCCTCAATAGTTAAACTACTATTTTTGCCAAGTTTAATATTTTTACCGTATGTAATACCTTTTGATTTTGTTTTAACTTTTTGACTTCCTGAATCTTGTGTTTGTTTACCAGCACTCAAACCAATAGTTCCAAATTTTGAATATATATCTAGACCTATACCTTTATCATCAATTTTAGTTTTACCAACTTGTGTGGTCTCTTTTTTAAGATATGGTGCCAATTCAACATCACCAACTATTTTTTTAAAGTTTGACATGTAACTCCTACTAAGTTTTATTATACACGTAAAATTATTACGTGTATAATATTGTACAAGATCCTGTGTTACTTAAAGTAGCGTGCACATTAGTTTTAAACCTAATGCCACTTCCTGGAACAAAAATGTCTAAACCTTCTTGTTTAAAATGCCCTTCAAATTTAATAGGACCTGTTGCTCCACCATCTCTTAAAATAACAGAAGCATCAGTTGCAAAAGCTCCAGAGCCTTTAGCTTGTATATAAGTTACACGACAGTTAGTAAGTTCAGTGCTTCCTCCAGCGACTGTTTGAAATTGTCCTGTTGTAGCTATCCTGCTACTACCCTGGTCACTTGTAAATGATCCGCCACCTGACATAATATTCTCCTTTGTTTGTGGCTCCCGAAGGAGCCACTAGTTATTTATTAGCTCCAAGGATTAGCAAATGTTCCATTACCAATCAATTGTGCACTTATTTGCCAGTTCAAAGCAGAGATTGCTCTACATTGAATTTGAGCTCCCATAAGTCCACCTTTTGTGGTTGCAGTTAATGTTAAAGTATCTGTTGCACTTCCATTAAATGCTGTTACTGCTCCTGGATCTGTGGCTGTGTTATTGTAAATTGCCATTCCTCTAAATACATCAGCAGATGCATGACCTGCTGCAGTTCCTGCATTTATTACAACAGTATTTGAACCTGTAAGGTTTTCAATCATGATAAACTCATACATAATTCCAATATTGTTAGCAGAATTTGGGTCACCCCCTGGTCCTGATGAAACAGAATCAGCTGTGCCTACAATTGCCGGTAGATTAAAAACAGTATTAGCATCAGTAATTGTTAATACTTTACCTTGGTATTTATTTATATCACTAGCACTATCAGATACAGTGCCTGTTATTGCTTGTGCCATATTAGGACCCGAACTTAAAAAACCGTTAAGAGATTTTACTGGACCCGTAAATGTTGTATTAGCCATAATTTCCTCCTGTGTGTATAGCCGTTTTCATTATGTCGTCTCTATACCGTCTGCCTAGCCAGTCGACATAATAATTTAATCTAGGTTTTTATATTATACATAAAAAAAGGGGCGATGTAAAACACCGCCCCTTCTCAAAATACTTACGTATTATCTATTAACTAGTTGGTAGATTTCCGTTACCAAAAACACATCTTGGATCAGAAAATCCAAAAGAGTATCTTTCTCTAGCTTTAAATCTTACGTTACCTGTATCGAAGTCACCTTCCATTGCAGTTTTGATAGGTGATCTAACGAACATTTTCATTCCGTTAGGTACATCTGTCATTAAGAAGTAAGAATCAGTATCAGTTAAAAAGTTATTAACTACATAACCTTCTGGTACCATTCCCATGCTTCTTACTGCATTGATGTCATTATCTGCAGTTCCTGTTCTCATAGGAGACTTCATAATTCTCTCAGCAGTAAATTGTAATTCTTTTGGAATTATCATTTTTCTACCTTGAGCTGCTATTCTTAAGCCTCTCTCATCAACAAAACCAGCAATGTCAATTAATGACTGCTCAAGTGAAGTTTCATTTAAGTCTGCAGCTGTCGCAAGAACATTTGAAAAAGTTCCACCAGTTGCTAGTGGGTGTGAGTTATTAATTAAAGATACTCCATCACCACCAGTTACTGTAGTAACCTGTGCGTTGTTCAATACGTTAGCAGCTTTCACTTGTTTTGTGTTTGCCATAGATCTTGCAAGAGCTCTTGTGTATCTTGCAGCTAATCTATCGTATAGGTTGTCTTCGATTGCTTCCTCTGTAATAGCAAATGCTAAAGCAATGGTTTCGTGTGAGTATCTAGCAGTGAATGTCTCAGTTGCTTGATCAAACACAACTCCAGCACCTTCTTGTTTAGTTGGTGCAGAAGCGAAACCTGCTAACATTACTTCTTCTTCGAAAGCTCTGTCAGATGTTTCAGTAGAATAAATCTCAGCATGCTGATTTTCATATCTACTATATTCCAGGCCGAATAAAGCATTCAAACCTGGCTCTAGTTCTTTAACTAGTTGCGATCGTGATATTGCCATAGTTATTCTCCCTTATGCTATACCTGTACCACTTCTATAGAAGTGATTGTTGATTCTAACTAGTACATTCGCATTTGAAGTTGATACGTCAGAATTTTCAGGATCTTGCGAAATATCAATTGCTTGAATTGCAAAAGTAGTTGCAGTGCCTGATGTTCCTACGTCTAACATCGCTTGTGATATACCAGTTGTTGTACTTCCACTATTGGAATCCAACGAGTAGTTTTTGAATAGATCCGCTCTTGTAAAAGCTGCGTCTGCATTCATTAAAAAAACTGCATCTGGATCATCAATTACAAACGCAGTGATGTCACTTGCATTTGTTGATGCCGGATAAAAGTTTTTGAATGTAGGCTTTTGAGTAGTTGGATCAGTAAAAAAACATCCGTTGAATACGCCCACAACAGCTTCCGATGTATTTTTAACATGTCTCTCAATATTTCCAGTTGATACAGGAATTACCAGATCACCTTGGAAAATATTTTGATCATAGTTAGCTTTGATCGTATATCTGTTCTGAGCACCAGCCAATGGTGTACCGTCTAGTTTTCTGTAAGGTCTTAGACCAAACTTTTCTAGTTGATTTGCCATAGTTGTTTCTCCGTTTATTTATATTTAACTTATCCAAGTTACTTATAGGTATCGCAAAAATATTACTTTTTACGAGAACCACCAAAGGTAACTCTAGACTGCCTCTCAATATTGATTGGCATGTCCGGGTGTTGTTCCTTCATAAGATCTCTATCAATAGCGTCTGTTCTATCTTGAGTTATTCTTTTGAAATACTCAGCACGTTGTTTCAAGATCTCTTCCGGTATCCTTGCCAACACAAGGCCTCCAATTCCGATCAGACCAGCATGTTTTCCTTCGGTTATAATTGGGTAATCATGTTCACCGATTTCACTTAAAAGTGTTTCGGCTTTCAAGAATTCCCAACCTTCCCTTAGTTTCTTAGAAACGTTTGCAACGTCTTCGAAACCTGCAGTAGAAGTACGTATCCATCTATGACAGTACCCCTGCGGTGCAGCTGGTGCATCCAAACTGGATGGTGGTGTCCAATCTTTTTTTCTAGCTTGTTTAACTCTAGTATCGGACGTGCGTGAGGTTTTAACTTTTTCCATGTTATGCTCCTTCCTTCACGTATTTTGCGTATTCCTCTAATGGCACCCCTAATTTCTTAGCGATAACTACCTGTGATTTGGTGAGTTTCACAGACTTGCGTCCACCTGATCTTCGACTTACAGAGGCTACGTTTTGGACGGGTGCAGCCTTTGGTTGTTCTTCAGTTGAAGATTCGGCAAACTTCTGAGGGAAATATTCCTTCATACGTTTGTTTATTTGATTATAATACTCGTCACTTTCTCCGTCAATTCCCTGCCCTACAAGATCCTCATGAATACTCATAGCAGCACCAGTCAAAACTCTGTCAGATCCAAACCATTCATTATCTTCAGCCCATTGTTGAGCTCTTTTACTGATTGGGGCCTGTGGTTGTGCCTGTTGTTGGGCTTCTGGCTGTGACTCAGCTTCTTTTTTCCTTGCCTCCTTCTCACTTAGAGACATAGAAACTTTTTCCTTTTCTACAGCCAATTTAGTAAGCTGATCATTAGCTTCCATTATCTTGTCTGTATCATTTTCATCAAGAGCAGACTTCAAACTTGCCTTAGCTTTGTCTCTTTCTGAATCTATTCTCGCATCGTATTGTTTAAGATAATTTGTATCAGTTTCTTCATATTTGACATTTACATCATCAAATTTATCTTTAATACCTTTTGCATATTCAAGAGCTGCTTTTTCTCTTCTTTCAGCTTCTCTAATTTGAAAGGTAAGTTTTTTGATACGTTTTTGAACCTTGTCAGAATATTCACCTAAATCACCTTTTTCTTCTTCGGTTTGTTCTAACTTTTGTTCACGTTCATTCTCATAAGAAATATCAGTGCCATGATCTTTTTTCTTATCATAGACTCTTTTCTCTGAGTGGTCTGTATATCCTAAATCTACTTCTTCTTTTTTTATTTCTGTAGCTTCAGGTTCGTTTACGGGTTCCGTTACTTCAACGGATTGTTCTTGTACTCCATCAGTATCCAATTCAACTTCTGGATTTTTGTTTTCTTCAGCCATTTATCCTCCTTAGTAATGGTGCAAAATATCACGTGGGTTTTTGATAGTTGAAATAACTTCATCGTCATTCAACACTCTTACTTCTCCACCTTCAATCTTGAATCTTGAACCTGCGTACCTACTAAATATAATCCATTCGTGTAGCTTACACCAAGGTCCTAACGGAAATTTTTCTTTGTCTCTGTAACAAAGATTACCCATTTTGAGAACAAGGCCACAGACGGTTGTCATCTGTATTGTTTCTGCAGTTTGATCAGATAAAATAATTCCACCTTTAGTTTTCTTGGGACCTGCATAAGGCAGTACAAGTAATCTATAACCAGTTGGTGTTGGTAATCTATCTAATAATTTATCGTCTATTGCTTTGGGATCAAGGACTGTATCTACTTGGTCTTCGGGTTTATACGAATCCTCAAGTTTTTTGTCAGCCCGTTTCGGTTTCACCGTGGACATTGTCATCTTCTAACTCCTGTTTGTTCAGCAGGTCCTTAAGTTCCTGTTGCAAATCTTCTAATGATTTGATTTGACCCCTAACATATTGTAGTTGGTCTATAGTGTCAACACTATATATAGCAGCTTCCTTATACCTTTCTAATCTTTTTCTGATAAGGTTTTGAAGAGCTGAAACAGTATTTAGATCCATTAATATTTTCTTAAAACTAATTTGTTTTCACCAACATGCATTGGTTTTATGTTTGAAAGTTCTGCAACTTTAACTAATAAATCGCTTTTGTAGGTTTTGAAATCATCTAAAATAATAAAACCTTTGTGATTTAATCTTTCACCAAAGAATATTAATTCTTTTAAAACATCAATTGTTTTATGTGGCCCATCAAGAAAAACAAGGTCATAATCATTTCTTACGATTCTTTCTTTTTGATAAATTGGTACACCATTATAGAATCTGTTCATAAAATCATCATCACTCATTTGATAAAGAGTAAAATTATCAAAATGTAAATTTTGAAGCACAGTTGTTCTCATTGAATTTGGGTAGGTTGGTGATTTACCAGAATTATGTTCCCATTCTGAATCATTATCAAAATGTTGATAATCTAAATCTCCATATGGGTCTATTCCGATATGATAATGATCCTTATGTTTTAAAGATTCTAAAATAGTTTTTGAACCTTTACCAAGTCTTACACCTATTTCACAAGTAAAAGGACTATCGCTCATAATTAGTGAGCAAAGTTTTTCTAAGAGTTCATACTCAATACTATCACCTTCAATCATTATTCAAGAGGGAAATTCATTCTGCCATCAGGGGATTTATTTTCAAATTCTTTTAACACTTCTAGTTTATCCTCTGCTTCTGCTATTTTTGCAATAAGTTTATCTGCTTCATCAACTATTCCAGGATGTTCTGCAACTCCTACGGGATTTTCTAAATAAACTTTTAAATTAGCTTCTGCTTCTGATATTTGTGCGTTGTATCTATCTTCTAGAGCTTTTAGTATTGGGTCACGCATACAGTGACTATAATAATTTTTAAGAATTATGCAAATGTTTTAACATTTGTAGGTTTTCCACCTACACCTTGAGCTTTACTTCTTTTCCTTGCAACGGCACTCCGTCTCTGGGAGTCTGTCATACTCGCTGCTTTGGCAGCAGGGACGCACTTTGGATATTTTCTTTTTGATCCACTTGCAGATTTTCTTCCACATGGTTTAAAACCTCCACCTTTTTTCTTAGATCCAATATCGACCCATTTTTGAGAAAACCATTTTTTAAGGCCTCCCTCTTTCATGTACTGGACATTTTTTTGCATTACGTTAGGTCTTTGTAATAATCTACCATTCCGCCAATTTTGACTTCCATGACATCAATTTTTTTTACTGGTCTTGTATTTCTACGACCACCTCGACCACCTAATGGTCCTGCAGGTCCTCTAGACTTTTGTTTTTCTTTTCTATTTTTATACATATCGAATAATTTTTTTCCTGCTATTGCAGCACCAGTAATAGGACTTGCTCCTGCTACAACTGCTTTACCAATTGATTTCATATTTGCTTTTTTACTTTTTCTGTCCATTAAATTTTTTAATCTTCTTCGTCTGTCTGGTGTCAATTTTGGTGCTTTACCTGGTTTAAATCTGACTCCATCTTTCTCAAAACGTGTTCCGTAGTCTCTTAATTTACCTGGTGTACCTGCATCAAAACCTCCTCCAGTTTTCATACCTACCATTCCTAATTGTTTCTTTTTTTCTTCCAACATATTAATTGGTAGTGTTGCGTCTACCGATTTTGGACTAAAACTTTTAGATTTTTTCTTCATAAATTTTTTAGCACCTAATAATCCTGCACCTAAAGCAATAGCACCTATTGCAGCTTTCATTGGTTTTGGTCCTCTAAAATCTTTTCTCTTTTTTCCTGATGGATCTTTAATTTTACCTGCACAAATTTTTGAAGCGTAGGCATTAGCATATGCTGACGGATACACTTTAAATTTTCTTTTTGCTGCGGACTTACCTCTTGGGCATAATTTAGTCATTTATTTTTTTCCTCCTCTAAAGATTTGTGTTCCCTTTATACCATATATCGATGCCACGACCAAGATCCACAGGTTTGTGAACCATGACGGGAGCTGTGAGAACATGTCGAAGAAAAGTTTTACTTTGTCCATCGCTGTTGGATCTTCGCTTACAACTGCCCAAGCGAGCACTAACACGGGCAAACTTAAAATTATAAGAACGGCCTCGTCTTTCCAGTCTGACTGTCTAGCCTCTAAAAGTTTTCCTTGGTAAGCTTCTTGGCCCTCGGCCATCTTAGTAGCATGCATGAGTTGTGCTTCAGACATCGCCATCTTAGTTTTTTGCTTGTTAGCGTAAATTTTACTTCCTGCACTAACCGCTAATTTGATTGCACTTAACCACATTGTACTTGTCCTTCCTTCGTTGACACATATATTCTACCATTTTTCCAACAGTTGCGAAAGCCCCCTTGCCTGACATCTTCCATTTCCAGGTTTGCTTCCATTTTGGATTACGAATTTTTACGGGAAGTATTGAACCACCGAAAAAGTCTTTAAATCTTTGAATTATGTCTTTATCACACATTTCAATAGAACATTGAAACGATTTTCTTCCTTTGCCTTTGCCCCAAATACCAAAACTACCTTCACCATCAAATATTCCTGCAAGAAAAAGAATTTTTCCTTCTTTTGTAAGATTATCGTATGCCGATGAATTTTTTACCAGTGACTTGTATGTCTTTAATTCCTTTAATGTCAGATTTAGCTCCTGGTTCTCTATGTGGGCATCCTCCTTGTTTCAAACCTTGTGGATTAGGTCCTGATTTTGGAGGTGGCCCGTATTTAATACCACCGCTTAGTCCTTTTCTATCGTTTCGCATCAATTTTCTCTCTAGCAACTTCTAATCTTTCGTCTGATTGTTGATCTTGAGTAGCTAATCTGTCGTAATCAAATTCTAATTTATCTGCTGCTCTTTGATTTTCTTGTGCTTGTTTAAATTGAGTCTCTTCTGCTTTTCTTTGCATGTCCATAGCTCTTAGATCTACTTCTTGTTGTTTAATTCTAACTAATGGATCTTGTTTAGCTGCGTTTGCCTGCATTTCAGATTGAGCTAACTCAGATGTAATGGTTGCTGAACGTTTTGCTACCTCTGCATCGTACAAAATTTGAAATTGTTCTGGATCTATTTGTTGCATCTGTGCCATTTGCGGGTCTTGTGCCATTGTTGCAGAAACTTCTGCTCTAGCTTTGAATGAAATGTGATCAGAAATGTGCGATTGTAACAAAGCATAGACTTGTGGATTAATTTGTACCATCCTTGTAGCCATAAAAGCCATGTGAGTAGCAATATGTGCGTCATGATCTTGAAATTCAAATGCTGTAAGTAGTTGCATTTGTAATGCACGTGCGTTTTCTTTTGCAGGATCCATTGGTTCTGGTTGTTTTGGAGGTGGTTTCATTAAAGTTTCAATTTGTTTAGTGCCTAAGGCCTCATAAACACGTCTGTATGCTTCATGTATGTTATGAATTTGTGGATTTGACTGTGCAATTTGTAATTGTGTCTGTGCTAAAGTCACTCTTTGTGCCATAGACATAATATTTGGATCTGCAACAGGTAAAATATCTACTCTGCCATCAAAATCTGCAGATTTTATTTGTCTAGGTCCACCGTAAACGTCATATGGATACTCTGGTGGCAAAAATTCTCCACATATTCTTGCTAAAATTTTAAATTCAAGTCTCATTGCGTAGTAACAACGCTTATGAACTCCACTCATAACTCGTGAACCACGTTCCATAAGTGCAACTGTTGTTCCTACAGCTCTATTTTGAGCATCGTTACCTATGTTTGAATCTGTGATAGCAGCAAATTTTTGTCCTGCTTGTACTACAAAGCCAAGTAAATTATATAAAGTTGTACTTGGCTCTGAGAAAGGTAAATTAAAAAACTGATCTCTGATATTTCCGCCTGGTGCATCAACATCTCTAAACTCTCCAGGTTGAATTGGTTGATCATCATCTCTAACTCTTATACCTCTTGATTTAAAACCTGCTGGTAAATTTTTTAAAGTACCTGCATCAATCAATTGTCTTAATGCTTGTGTTGCTGCAGTAGATAATCCACCAATCATGTGTGTTAAACCAAAACCATAAAAGCCTAATCCTGGTAAAAATTTAAAATGCACAAAATATTCTATTCTAGAATAATTTAAATCGTCTGGTCTATAGTTTCTGTAGATAGATAAAATTTCTCCAGACCCTTCATCAATTGTAACAATGTAAGGTATCTTAATTTTTTTTGCTTTATCATCAAAATCTTCATAATCATCTAAACTTAAATCGACATGCATCTCTAAGATTGTATGTAAATAATCACCACCTGTACTTTTGACACCTTCAAGTTCATTTATTTTTTTTGATAATTGATCTTGTTCTGGTGTTCCTTCTGATAATTCTATGTCTCTGTAAAATCCAGCTGCTTGTTTTTTTACAACTTCGTTCTTTGTCATTTTAATTACGTGAGTAATTCTTTCGCAATCTTTTAAATCTGATGCGTAATATGGAACTACAATTTCTTCAGCAGGTATAAATTTAGATACTGGTCTACCCAATAACTCATCGTAGTATACTTTTTTAAATGTGCTACCAGATAAAGGTAAATAAAATAACATCTGATCCATGTCAGTCGTGTATTCTTCCATTTGCTCCATCAAAAGGTAATTCATATATTCTTTGACTCTATCTGCTTGTTGTTCTACTGCAGGTGTTTGTAAACCAACAGTTTGAGTTCTTACTGGTCCATCAGATGGTACAAGTTCTTTGTAAGCTTGTGCTTGAAATTGTGTAGTTGCTTCAGATAACATCGGGTGTGTTACATTTGAAGCCCCCTTGAAAGGTCTTGTAACATTTATATATTTTGTACCTAAAAGATCTAAACCTTTTATGTATGCATCTTCCCAATCTTTACGTGAATTTTTATCTTTTTTATATTCTTCAGTTAGCTCTGAGGCCATTTCTCTTAATGTCCTCTCGTCCATGTTATCAGCTAAATTGGCATTGAAATCATCTTGTGGTCTTTCCTCTACCTCTTCTTCACCCTCTACTGTAACATCTACAGGTAATCCCTCAGGTTGTTCTACTTCTTCTTCTACCTGAGCTTCTTCTTCTATGATTTCGTTATTCTTTTCAACAGCCATGATTAATTATACCTTCTTGTTTTAAACATATCTACCACCAGACCTCCTATGTGTCTGTAAGTTTTTTGAGTTTGTCTCATTAATGGAGACACTTTAACTGCAAAAGCATCGAAATACAACCTTGGATCATTTTCTAAAATCAGTTTAAATCCTTTTTTTGGATCTTTTACTGCCTCATCATGAAACTCATTTGTTATCTCTTTACCTTTCATTTTGTGTGAATCTGGGTATTTAAATTTTTCTTTTGATACTCTTTTGTAAGGTAATTTAGGATCTGATAAAGATATCTTTGTAGGTCCTGCTTTTGATCCGTAAAAATTACCAAGCTTTCTCATAAGCTCTGGCATTACAGCCTTACCTCTTTTATCTATACCTTTACCATCTGCATAACCATAAAATCTTTCATTACCTTTTTTATAACCTTGTCTGAAACTTAATTTAGAAAAAGGAGCAACGGCTACATAATCAACTCCCTCTCTAGCTGCTTTTTGAACAAGGTATTTTAAAGCATGATCACCATAAGCATCTGCTTCAACAAGTGGGAAGTAGTCTGATCTTTCAGGTCCTGCTCTTCTAGAACCAAATGTTCTATTAAGTTTTGTTTGAACATCTTTTAATTCATTAGATAAAGCTTTTGCTTTATTAATTTGTCTGTTTGCCATTGCTTCATTCATCTGTTGCATTAGTTGCGATCTATTTTTAGCTAATAAATTTAATTCAAGATCTGCTTGAAATGGATTTGTTCTTCTTTCTCCAGAAAGTTGTTGTATCTTACTTAAGCTTTTTGCAACACTTTGATTTACATCAGATTGTATTTCATTAATCATAAAAACTTTTTTGCCTTCAGGAGTAAATCTTGTGTCGTATCTTATATGATAAATGTTGTTAGTTTCACTTGGAAGAACTTCACCAAAGTGGCCTCCTTTGTTGTAGGGGTTTCTATTTGATGTAATAGCATCATCAAGAACCATTATTGTTTCTCTGTAATCTTTACCACCTTGTAATGTGTATGATGTTTCTCCAGAGTAAAAAGTTTTATTATTTTTCAATGGTGCAGATGCTTCATTTACTTCTCCTAAAACTTTATTCATAATTCTTCTATCCTCTGGTCTCATCCTAGCATTATTTCTTACGGCTTTTAATTCTTCAGTAAAGGCTGCTAAATCTCTTCGTCCAACACTATTTCTCAAACCACCGAGTTTATAAATAACTTCATCTATACCGTCTGTAATTTCATCAGATCCTCTTACTGCTGATTGTGCATAATTTTTTCTAATAGTTTTTAATTGATCAGATGCAGTTGTTGCTGTTTTATCGAAAAATTCTTTTGCACCTTTTGGTAAACCTAATTCTATTGGTCTTAATCTATTAACAGGATTTAACTTAATCATTGCACCAAGTTCGTTACCATCTAGTTTCAATCCAAATTTTTTTGCTGCGTATAATAAACCACCTGTTAAATCTCCTGCTTCATTGAATATAGCAAGGTTAGAATCAAATAATTCTTCTTTGTTAATAACTACTTCTTTACCTTGAAAGGGACCACGATCATATCTGAACTTTTTAGGTTCTCTTACCAATTTACTTGTTGGTTTGCCAAATACACTTAGATTAACTTTTCTCGTTGATGTTAAATGATCAACCCAATCGTCAGCACTAAACTTACCTGCACCTTTTTTCATAATCCAATCGTAAGTAGAGGAACCAAATGCAGGTGCTGTGTCATCACCCATGTGAAGTGGTTTTGTTTTTTTTAAAACAACAGGAGGGTTACGTAATTCTTGTATTGCAAGTTCTTTTCCGGTGTCCTGTGTTGCTTTACCTTCGTAGGTTAATAGCTTTTGTTCTTTGCCGGTAACCGGTGACTGTACTGGTTTTTTACCAAATACTTTTTTACCGATCCCTAATAAGATATTCTTAAGGGACATTGTCCCTCCTAGTACATTTTTGTAGGTTTAGTTCTTGCCATTCCGCCACCACGGGCTTTAACCATTGAACCTTTTTTCATCATACCCATAGGTCGTTGCATGCCCATAGGTCTATTCATCATGCCACCACCCATTTTTTTATCCCGAGCTCTAAGTACAGGTCCTGTTGTTTGAATTTTTCTATCCTGAGGCATAACTCCTGTTGTTTGATTTTTTCTATCTCGAGCCATAAGTGCAACTCCACCTGTCATTTTTTTTGGTATTTTTTTAGACATAGGTCTTGCAGCTTTGTTTTTATTTTCTTTTTTCTCTTTCATTTTCTTTTTCAAAAATTGTATAGCTGTAACACCAACAGCTACTGGAAGTAAAAGTTTTTTACCAAGCTTAACAGATTTTGCCTTATCTATAAATTTTTTTCTACCAGCACCAGTTTTTTTATCAATGATACCCATATCCTGTGCTCTCTTCTTAGCATCAAAAGACATATCGCCATCTGATTTACCAGCTAACATCATTCTTCTTTTTATGAACTCACCTCTACGTGCTTTCATCATTTTGCCTGGTTTCATCTTTTCATCTTGTAAACCTTTGCCTCTGCCTTTTGCTTTTTCTGCTTTTAGGATTTTAAAATCTTGTGCATCAATTCTATTGTTATTGTTTCTGTCTAATTTTTTTTGACCACCAACAAGTGCACCTGCTCTATGAGTTGCAACATTTAACATTTTGTTTTTTGTTTGGTAATCAGCTTTTTTATACTCATCACTTGAAGTGATTTCTTTCAATTCTTTTTGAGATTTTAATTTACCTTTTACGATATTTCCCTTTTGTGAAGTGCTAGTAAAGCCTCCTGGTTTTTTTTCTTTTTTTAATATTCTAATCGGCATAGTATCTCCTAATAATATTTATATTCCTTTTCTAATTTTATTGGTGGGTCATCCCAGTCGTCAGAATAGGTACTTACAAATCCACCTTGCCGATATCTTAACACAGCTTGGGTCATGCTGTCTACATAGTCATCATACTGGCCATTGGGAAATGCTGCACATTCCTCAATAACTTCTTGTGCAAAGTGCTCATCTGTAGGTGCATACACCATACCAGACTCAAACACAGGAGCACAACTATTTATACGTGTATGCTTATCTCTACCTCTTGCAGGCACGTAATCTATTACAGGAATACCTGCACGTCTTAATTCATGTATTAGGGGCTGTCCTGAAGCCTTAGCCTCAACAATTACGGTTTCCGGTTCCCAGTATTGATATTGCTCTAAAGCAACATTTTTTAGATCTGGAAAATCATACCTACCCTTCATAGCATCAAGAAGTATTATACATTTCTCATAACCCTCAACAGGTTCAAATATTCCCCAAGTTGTAATCGCAGAATAATCAGCAGTTTCTTTTTTTGAAAATGCAGTATCATAACTTTGAATCACATGAAGTAATCTAGGAAGATATTCTTCATTCCAAGGTTGCCACCATTCACGTTTTATAATTGCACCTTCTTCACTTGTTGGGTCCTGCATATATTGTGCGTTCCAGTTCTTCATTGAAATAGAAGCTTTGACTGAATCTAAATCTTCTCTTGTCCAATACTCAGGCCACACAGGTTTATCGTTTGGTAAAATTGCAGGAAACTCGATTACTTCCCATTTATCTGCTTTAGGTTCTTTCTGTGCCTTGATGAGCCTTCCAGTAAGATCGTCTACCGCCCAACGGGTCATGACAACTAGGATACGACCACCTGGTTGTAAACGTTGTCTGGGTCCTGAACTATACCACTCGTAAGCTCTGTCCATTGCTGAATCAGACATTGAGTCTTGTTCAGTATGTGGGTCATCAATAATTAATAAATCTGCACCACGACCTGTAATGGAACCTCCTACACCTGCAGCAAAATACTCACCACCATGATTTGTTTCCCAACGTCCTTTTGCTTTAGAGTCTTCTCTTAAAGTAACATTTCCAAAAATTTGTTTATACTCTGCAGTGTTCATAAGATTACGAACCTTACTACCGAACCTTGATGCAAGTTCAGCATTGTGTGATACCTGCATTATTTTTTTCTTTGGATACTTTCCAATATACCAAGCAGGAAAAAGATAAGATGCAAATTCAGATTTGGTATGCCTAGGAGGCATATTAATGATGAGCCTCTTTGCATCACCATCAGCGATGTTTGCAAAAGATTCAGCGATTATTTGATGGTGCCCATATTTTTTTGGGTCCTTTGTTTTTCTGTAGATAAAATCTTGCCAAACAGTTTCTGCAAAAATTAAAAAGTTATCTTGGCATAACTTGATCCACTGCAATTGTTTTTGAAGAATAATATCTTTTAATTCATCTTCTGTAAGATTTTCTATATTCATACCGTTTGGGACCCTAGTATATTTATGTATATTGCTTTGTAAACCTCTTTGCTCGTCACGACCACGCCTTCTAACGCAAATTTGCATTTACAGGTAAGATTTACAGGTCGTTGTGAATTGTGAGCCTTGCTCTACGATAGATACACCAATAGCCCTCACGGGCTATTGGTTTTGATTGTTAGTTATTCGTCTTGTGTTGGGTGTAGCTGTTGAACAAGCGTACTAAATTTTTCTAGTATGTTGTTCTTGAACTCGTCTACAACTGCGTTACCATTATTTTCTAATATGTGTTTCTCGCACTCGCCCATTAATAATTGAAACATTATTTCATAGTTGAGTTGTTTCTTTGCACCATTAGAAACCAACATATCTTTTAATTGAGTTGGCGATTTCTCGCCAACCCTCTCTGCTAATACTTGAGCAATATTAATTAAACTATTGTTGGGCATTGTTATCCCCTATTGCTTTATACTCTTGATATTCAATATCAGTAGTAAACTTATTATATAAATCGTTGTGTGCAATTTTAAAGTTTGCTGTTTCAAACTTTTTTCTTTTACGATTTATTCTTTGTAGTCCAAAACTATTTCCGTGTTCATCTTGAACAATGATTAAGTTTTGATTTGTTCTATCAAAAGTATCTACAATATTTTGTTTCATTGTATCTAACTCTTTAGATAGTCTATTTGCTTTTAGCTTTAATTGAGCATAAGCAAGAACTACTTTTTTTTCTTCTTGCTTTAGCTTTTTTATTGCATTTGGCATTTTTACCTCTTTGTTAAGTTATACAAACTTATGTTTGCCCCCTCTTCTTATATCTTATCAAGTCCCATTACAAGAATTAATTTAACTTTTTTTTATCTTTTTTATTATGTCCAATATCAGTAATAATAACATTCGGCTCAACCTCTAGTTGTATGTGTTCACCCATTAATCTTTCCAGATTTTTCACCAGCGTCCCCAACTCCTGTGTAGTTTTATCCATAGCTTTTTGTCCTGCCTTGCGAGGCGAGGCGACATTCTTTTTTTTCATTAATCTATCTCCCAAGTTTTTACTACTATTTCATCTGGTAAGTCTTTCGCCCAATCTGGTAACTCCTGCGTGGTGTCCTGTTTTTTATTGAAATCATTCTCGTCAGTTTTCTTTCGAGAACGAGGCGAGGCGACAGATGTCGCCCCAACCTTTTTATCTTTCGGCATTACCAACTACACCAATATTCAACGACCTTTTTATCGTTGATTGCTTGTTCACAGAATTTCAAGAACTTGATGTCCTGCTCTTTGTACTCCTTAACTGATTCTTCTTGAAACTGCTGTCCCCAGAAAAAACCATCTTCGGCAACGTAGTCCTTAAAGCCCTCTTGAATTTGTTCAGCTAATTGTTTGGCGACTTCCTCAGTTATATATACTGGTGCGTCTTGGTCAGCATTAAAACCTAAATGAGAAAGGTGTCCCTCGTGTTTATGCGTGTTGTTTTGTTCGTCCCACTTTGCCGACATAAACTGCTGAAGTCTTGCGTGTTTTCTCCACACGAAAACTTTAGCTTGTTCTTCCTTATCGTCTTCGTAGTATTTTTCCCAATCTACTTTATGACCTCGTAGATGTGCGTGTTGGTCTAATCCCATAACTTTTCCTTTTGTTAATTGTTAGTTTGTTCTTGCTCTTATCAAATCCCATTAATCAATGCAACAATTATTTTTTAGAATTATTCTAAACTAGAAACGCACCCCTACATCTGTAATCCCACAAGAAGTTCCAGCTCCTGACGCTGCCGTCCTGTGAACTGTAGGTGCAGCTCCATCTGCCAGTCCAACGAGAACGAGCGAGGTGTCAGAAAACTGACGCAGCAACGAGAACGAAGAGTCCTGTGATGAGGAACATCACATTAGGGAATAATATTAATAGCACTACGTACAACGCTACTAGTTCCACCAGCATCTCCTGGATCCTGAAGCACCCGCTTCTACATGCAGCTGGTGCCAGGCCAATTGTAAACGAGACGAGGCCTTCATTGATCATCCTCAACGACACTGTCCTTCCATGAGTGACCGTTAGCAATGCAGCGTGCCCCGGGACCACCAGTAAGTGCGTATACTTTTCCAGGTTCAGGTTTGTCTTCCTTCACGGCATCTGCAGCGGACCAACCATCCGGTGGTGAGTTCTCCTTATTAATTTTTTTAATTAGTTTGTCGAGCTTTTGCTTCTTGGGCTTTTCCGTCACGATGTATTCACATCCGTAATAATCGTTCATTTGATTTATTAGTTTTTTACTGATCATGAGATCCTCCTTTGTTAGTTATAGTCTAGATAAGACCTGATGGGAGATTTGTCAAGAGCTTTCTTTCTAGCTTTTCACCAGCTGTGTTCCTGATGGGGTCAGCTTCCAGCTGCAGGTGCCAGTTCTCTTTCTAAACGGGCAACGAGATTTTTATACTTGACAACGAGCCGAGATCCAGCTGCACGGGGATGCCATCACCTGCCCCCCGCTAACTAACAAAGAGGGAAAGAAACGAGGGGCGGGAAATGGCACGAGCTTCCGTACGCTGCCTGGATCCTGAGCTCACCAGCTGCAGGATGGGCCCAGTCGGTGTCCCCTGAACGAGAACGAGCGAGGTTTGTCAACGACAACGAGATCACGCTGCCTCCCGGAGAAGACTCACCAGCTGCTCCTGGACCATGGGCCATTGTAAAGGAAACGAGAATGAACGAGACGGCACCAGTAAACGAGGATCAGTGAACACGGACAACGGTCTGTAGAGTTTCAGAGACCTCTTCAAGGGGGTCTCTTTCAAGATAATTACCTTGCCACCTGCCTTAATATATTTGTTGATCCAAACAACTTGCCACTTATTTAGCTTGGGAAAACTGAGTTCATCTGATTTTAATTCTATCCAAAATACATCTAAATCCGACACAGCATGTATATCTGGAATACCATTAATTGTGCTAGATTCTATGCGAGTTAGAAAGCATTTAGTCAGTCCTTTCTTGACCTTTTTCCATAACAAACTTTCTTTGTTAGATACACTCATTATTAAGTCAGTTTCTTGATTGTGACTATGACTGAATTAGGTATGACAGTAGTATTTCCTATTGATTCAATACTCTTACCATCATCTCCAAGTGAGTAATCACCAAACACTCTAGTCAGTCCTTTTGTTTGGCTAAGTAAGTGTCCTTTAGTTACACAGGTTGGCAGCTTCGCCTTCCTGAGCTGGTCAAACGTACTCCAACTGCTGTCGCTAATAATATCATACCACTCCACCGAGACCATAGGATATTTTTCAATCTCACTATTAATTTTTTTTGGTATACTAATTTTCTTTTTCATCTATCTCAACACTAATAATTCCTATTGAAGTAAACATGGTAGGGTTGTGTAAATGATTGAAAGCTTTTACCCATTCAGACCAATTAGCCTTTTTCAATTTGTTCAACGTGCTCTGGCTCAACTTCAATCGTTTTTGCATTGTATCCATCGATTTTTTGGTTAAGCTCTTTGAGTTTGTTTTCAAGTTCTTCACGTGACATACCCTCCAGACCTGTTACTTTAACTTCTCTCCTATCAACATAAGCACCAGCTAATTGTCCAGATCTGTATTCTGCATTGATTGCAGCAGCGTATTGATCTTTCTTTTCTGCTTTATCTGCTAGTCTATCTAATCTTTTAAATCTTCTAAGGTTGTCACCTTCATACATTTTTAATTCTTTATTAAATCTTTTATCAAAATAATTTGCGACATGTGGGTTAGACTTTCGTGATAACAATCTTGAAGCTATCGATCCATAATCATTTTCATTTTTACAAACATAACCTGCACGTTTAAGAGCTTCTGCTTGTGTAATAGATCCCCAGTCTTTGACATAAATCTCCACAAACATTTTTTGTTTAGGAGTAAGATCGTCTTCAGTTCTCAATTCTTTTTTCTTTAGACCCATATTTTTCTTTCCAATAAATTTTTCTTTCTAATCTTCTAACTCTGTATTCTAAATCAGTTATATTATAAAATAATTTTAACTTTAAAAATTGTAACCACTTAAACATACTTAGAAATTATTTTTCGTAATTTTTGGGATTGACCTTTATGTGCCTTTGACGCTTTTGATAACTTTTTTGCAACAGTTTTAAGAGTTGCAACATCCCCACCTGCATTATAACCATATTTTCTCTTTCTAACTTGTTTGTAACCTTTATCTGCTGATACAGCCATTTCTTTCAACATTAACTTTCTTTGCTGTCTTGTCAACGGTTGAATCTGCATAGTTCTACCAGCTCTGTCAGATGCATAAGCCTTACCGAAAATTATAGGTTTGTTTTTAGGTTTACTTCTTTTTGCTTTTTCAATTCGAAGTAATATTCTTCTTCTTAAACCAGGTTTTGCTTTGATGTCAGCTTTTACAGTCAATTTAGTTCCAGCGATTTTCTTTTTAAGATCTGCTTTTACTAAATTGTAAGGAACAACAGGTGTTCCTACTTTTTTAGCTCTTTTTTTCTCTTGTTTGAATTTTCTAAAGACTTTCCTAAAAGCCTCTTTGGCCATCTTTCGACCTTCTTTTGTTGCTGTGACTTTCAAACCACTCATAGCTAATTTTTTCATCATAATATTTCTACTATATAGATTATTTCATCACAAAGTAAGTCTATATAAAACTTCTGATTGCGTTCCCGCAAGAGGTGTCCCTAAGGGACACCAGAGGGACACCACAGGGACACCACTAAATCGTGCTAAAACCATTGATATAATTGACTAATATTGCTTTAGGGACAGCAGGGACACCTATTTGACCCCCTGGGGTACTTTTTTTTATTCAAGTGTCTAGATAATCTATATAGTATAATTTTCCATTGTCCGTTGGCCCGTAATCTTGTATAAATATTATGTGAATGCTAATTTCATAGTCCCACGGGGTTTTTTGTTAATTTTTGCTCGAAACATCTTTAGCTCTCCGTGGGACAAATTTTTTAGACCACCATGACTTAGCTCTTAAATTTTACTTTCGTAATTTGTAACATGATATCTCTCCTGTCCTTACTATTATCTGCAGCTCTGTAATCTCTATACAAACTTCTATATTTAACCCATTCCTTTTGTAATTCAGTAAATACAATCCTACCATCTACAAGTAATTTTTTATATTTTTCATAAATTATATCTGGATCAAATCCAGCGTACCAACAAACGTCTTCAAAGCTTTTATTTTTACTTAAGAACCAATCATGTGCATCTTTTTTAAGATAAGATTCCTGTTTACTTCCTTGCGTGGTCAATGCATCTTCAAAAGCTTGGAGCACTATGGCCTGGAATAGTCTTTGTTCCGATGAAATTTTTGGATCTACTACAGCAGCAGCCATATCAGTGCCCAAAATTTTTAACAAGTTTGGTGAATACATTTCTAAAATGCCTTTGTACCTCTCTTGGAGAACTAATGTGGGTAGTCCATTTGTAGTCCACTAAGGCATCTTCAATGAAATCTGTCCTGTCAGGGCCTTTTAATCCCTTACATAAATCTAATGAAACCTTAACTAATTCTGGATCTAATTGGGCCATAACCACGGTGTGGGAAAAGATATGGATGTGAAAATACACCGTGGTTAGGCATTCTTAACGACCAGTTTTAAACCTTTTGCCGAAGCAGCTTTTTTTCTACCTGATCGCCAACACCCCTCGACTTTATCAAGGAATGAAAGACTAAAATTTCCTAAACCAAAATCATTTCCACAATACAACTGAAACATCAGACTAGTCATCTCATCATAAGTTTTCTTATTTGGACTAATCATCACAAGCTTTTCCAGGGCCTGATCTAATGCTTCTGAACTGCTCTTTCGAACACTTTTCGACACTTATTCTCCTATTTAAAGTTAAATTAAGCTTTCGTTGTTATATGAAAATAAGGTGTTTAAAGCCCCACCTTTTCATTTAGGCTAAGGAAATACGTGATTCAATTAATACTTATTTTACCGTTGGTTGCAAGTTTAATTTTATATTAAATGCAATAGTAATTCTATTTTTAGCACTTGTGTTTACTGTTACTTCATGAAGTAAGTATGAAGGAAATAGTAAAATATCTCCATCTTTTGGTTCATGAGCAATCATTTTAGCATGTGGCATATGAGGTGGTATCATAAAATATAATTGTTCATGTGTTGCAAACTTTATATTACCTGTACCTTCGCCTTGAACATAATAAACTCCAGAAATGTCAGCGTCAGCTCTGTAATGAGTATGAAATAGGTTACCTCCACCAAAACTATTAATGTTGGTCCAATAAATAATTTCAGCAGGGATATCTGTTTTATGAAAATAATAATTTAAGTAATCCGATAAAATTAAATTCATTGGTTTAAGCAGCTCCTCTTGGCAGCTGTATCTATATGTACTCCTCCAACAGTTTTCATTAGATCCAGGCATACCTTTTGCGTCTAATTTTTTAGCTGCTAAAATTTCTTTATGTAATTTTTTATTTAAAGGTTTGTGTTCTGCGTAATTTTTTATAAAAATTTTTGTATCTTGTAATGTGATCATAATAAAAAAGGGGCTAGTCTCCCAGCCCCTTTCCAACCTGCAGGTTTACTTACCATTAAGAAGTTTATTACCTTCTTTAAGTAAATTCTCTTTCATTTTATCGTAAGGTTTGTTTTCTTTCTTTGCTATCTTCCTAACCTCTTCATCAACTAATTTAGCGATCATGCTTCCAGGTCTTCTAAAACCTGCCTTTCCCATCGCCCTTATCAGAGTGTATGATTCGATATCTACTGCACAAGATTTCCATTTGTTGATGTCCATGTTTTTCTCCTAGTGCTCTTGATATTCTTTCGACTCAAAGAAATCAAGAAGTTTTATTTTCTTTTTACTACGACCACTATTGTAGATTTTCTCAATAATGATTATGTAATCCTTGGTGCTTGTACCAGATAAGAACCAAGAAGACTTACTTTTGCAGGCATCCCTAAATCTTTTTAAATCAAAATCTGGGCATCTGTCAGCAATGATGTAGGCCATAACCATAGATCTCTTCAATCTTTTTTTAGTGTCGTCCATACCAAGAAAATATTTTTTCAAAGTATTTAACGCAGCACCAATACGATCACAATGTTCAATACCACCTGCAGGAATACTAAATTGTCCTGTTTTAAAATCAGTTGATATTCTATTCCACAATGAACATTGTTTTAAAAGTAACACTATTGCTTCTGCAACATTGATACCATATTGGTTCATCTTGTTTCTACATATTTGATAGTCTCTCTTCTGTCTCGCACAGTGATGATTCAAATATGCTTCCATGGACCAATTCTTTCTACCTGTGTTTAGTCTTGCAACATCAAGTGGGTCATCAGAATTGATTATGATGAATGGCACTTTAAGATCTAGTTCTTTCCTAGCTTGTAAAGTGTGTTGTCCATCAATTACTTCCATGTTTTGGTTTACACGAATAGGATCATATAAATCCTTTTCAGCAATTAATCTTTTCAATTGCTGCACGTGTGCTTCATCTACAGGTCTATTACCTCTAGCTTTTTTAAACTTTGAGTAATCAGTTGTCTCAAAGTATTTATTTTTTATCGCATTATTCATCTTTTCCTCCTAATATAATATTGCGTACAGTAGTCCTCCAAAAATCATCAACAAAATCTTTGGTGGGACAATTAATAAAAAAAGCAAAAAAACAAAACTAAATATCTGGTTTGTCATTTGCCCCCTTAAGTTGATCTTCAATTAGTTTTACTGCGATCTGTTCATTTATCGGATAGATAGGAATGTCTTCGAAACGCATTGAACATTGTTGAAGTGATTTCATGGCCCTTTGAAACTCATCATCTGAGTATTCAAGTGGCATGTGTCCGTTGACCGATACTAATGGAACTTGGCTAAGTATTCTCTCAACCTTCTCAACCCACTGCACGAACACTGGTGAGTCACAGTTAATTTTGGTTTTCATAGAAACCCCAATCACTGAATAGTTTAACCATTTTATCTACGCCCTCATGAAACTTTCGCATACCAGATAATTTATCTCTTACATTCATGGATCTATACTCATCACCATTTACAGTAAGTACGATATGTTTTTTAGTTTCATTAAAAGACACAGAAAATGTGTGAAGTTTTTCAACTTCTTTAGGTCTGTCTACCATCCACTCTGGTTTCAAGACCAAGGGTTCATCAATGCTTTCGGCAGCGACTGATGAGCCCTCTGTTGTTTTATCTGTTTTCATGATAACCTCTTTGTTAGTATTTTTTAAAAACATAGATTGTATATAAACATTTTAATGGGATATGCAAGGATTAAATACTATAGGATATTATGGGATTATGACAAAATTTATTTTAGTAATGTACATTTGTAGTATGGTTTCTGGCAAATGTCCTGATCATCACATACCTGGTTATTCATTTGAAACTCATGCTGCTTGTGTTGAATATGGCTATAGAGTGGCTCATGGAACATTCAAAAATTTAGGAGAAATGCAAGATTTCGAGAAAGAATACATAGAAAGCCATAGAATTGTAGTTAGATTTGACTGTAGAGCTGTAAAAGTGCAAAAACCAGTAGTTCCTCCACCTAAACCTAAAGTGACCACATAGTTGCAATGTGCACTTATTTTGATATATAATAACACATGAAGTTGTATCGAATCCAAGCAAGATGTAAAAACTTGTATTTCGATAAGATACTTGAAGCTAAGGACGATACGACTGCTCTTGAATCGTTTGCAAATGGCGTTGAATCAGGAGAAATTGTGGGCTCGGATGAAGGGTTTTACGGTGACCGTGTTCACGTAACATTTGAGGAGGTAGACAGAAATGTCTCTACAGGAACTAGTGGCGAAGAAGCTTCAGTTGGAGTCGAAGTGGGCATCCCAGGCGTTAAAACAGGGTAATGTAACACCAGACATGAAGTGGATCGACATTGAAATAAAAGATGTAAAGATCAAGATCAATGAACATGACGTTGACGTTGCAAAAACTGATCTTTTAAAAAAAGCAGGTTAAGCTTTTAAAAAAACGACTTTTCTTCCTAAGGCTTCTACGCTCTAAATTATAGAAAAAACATTTTCTTGAAGTTATACACATTGATACTAAATAATTTTTTTTAAACTTTAACCACTTTGTTGAATAGTAAACGATTTCAAAAAAGTGCTCATGGTATAATAGTAAAATAACAAAAACTAGGAGAGCAAATGTACTATTGGAACCCACAACGTTTAAAAGAGTTAAAAGAGAAGGGACATAAAATTAAGTATTATAATTATGATCCCAAACTTAAAGACCAGACGTTCGAAGAGAATGAAGATCAAGATTGCCAGGTCGACACAAAGGACAGTCAGAAGTAATCTTATGACTTTCTGAAGCATCGTACCAAGTTTCTATAAAACCTTTGCCATTACATCTTGGACAGTTATTCTTTTGCTTCACCCCAGCTTCTTCCCAATGCAACATCGACTTTGAATGGGACTTTGAGATTTTCAATTGCATTTTCCATTACCTCCTTTACTCCTTTTACATCTTCTTCAGAGTTTATAGAAAAGCATAACTCATCGTGAATCTGTAGTAAAGGTTTATAACCTTGTTTGTAACAATTTATCATTGCTTGTTTTGTTTGATCTGCAGCAGATCCTTGAATTAACCTGTTGAGGGCTTTGTAAGTAAAAGCTCTTCTGATGTTATTTCCATATATGGCCTTAGCCTCTTCATATTGCATAGCCTTATTCATTCCGAAGGTAGCAGGCTCCCACATGTCAAATCGGCATTTACGACCCCTTATTGTTCGAATAAACCCATATTTTGAAGCACTGTTAGTAACAGCTTCAGCTAATTTCTTAACGAAAGGTACTCTTGAGTGATACTTATTTAAAAGATTTTCTGCATTATCTTTTGAAATACCTAATTCTCTACCTAATTTGGCCTTACCCATACCATAAAAAAGACCCAAATTGATCGTCTTTGCCTGAGTTCTACTTATTCCTGCCATATCAGCTACAATCTGGTGAAAGTCTGCAGCTTCATTTTTGTAAGCTTCAATAAACTCATCTGCACCTGTAAAATTTTCATTTACACTCGCAGCATAATGAGCAACCAATCTTGGTTCTTGTTGGCTGTAATCAAAGCTACCCCATTGTTTGCCTTCTTCAGGTAAAAACAAACTTCTAATTTTATCTCCAAACTCTTTGTTACGTGCAGGTATCTGCTGCAGGTTTGGATTAGAATAAGACAATCGCCCAGATACAGTTCCGCCTTGATCAGATCTAAGTTGATTTATCTCTGAATGTATTCTACCTTTGTGCACAAATCTTTGAATGGAGTCTATGAATGTTGAATGGAATTTATTTATTTCTCTTGCTTCTCTTATTAGTTGCGCTATCGGGTTATTACAATTTACTAACCAATTTTGCGTAAAGCTTGGTTCTCCGGTTTTCGGTGTTCGTGGGTACTCAACACCTATTCTATCAAACACCTGCGCTACTGATCTTGCAGCCCATATGTCTGGTTTCATAGTGGTCTCGTCTTTTATCTTTTTTAATACTTGA
>Ga0208919_1000443_pt1 | contig 28325 bp, 30 predicted proteins | sample 4_EtaG_FD_184076 | JGI IMG/M metagenome (GOLD analysis project Ga0208919, IMG submission 184076) | Marine viral communities from the Subarctic Pacific Ocean - 4_ETSP_OMZ_AT15127 metaG (SPAdes) (version 3) | ecosystem: Environmental > Aquatic > Marine > Oceanic | place: Pacific Ocean | collected...
GCAACAAGTATAAGTTAGATGGCACAACGTGGTCAGCTAATCCTGATTATGTAGAGCCTGAAGAAGAAGAGTAGGACTCAACATGCGTATCATTGGTAACGATCCAAGCGTACCAAGACAGACACACGAAGTCGCCAGTGGTACGTTGCCAAACGGCAAGCCTGTAGTTGTGAATGCAGATGGGACTGTGAGTGTTGTTAGTGGGTCAAGTGCCTCTTTAGGTTCAGAGGCTGTTTTTGAAAGTGCGTCAGTCACTTATACAAATGCTACTTTTGATAGTAATTCAAATAAAGTAGTTGTTGCTTATGGCGATAATGATAATTCTTTTTCTGGCACAGCGATTGTCGGTACAGTAAGTGGTTCATCAATTACTTTTGGAACTCCTGCTGTTTATAACTCTGGAGAGTCGGCATGGACTTCTATCGCTTTTGACAGCAACTCAAATAAGGTTGTAATAGCGTATTCAGACGCAGGTAATTCTCAGTATGGAACCGCAATAGTTGGAACGGTAAGCGGCACAAGTATTAGTTTTGGAACTGAGGTTGTTTTTAACAGTGCTACCTCAAGACGGATGGATATGGGTTTTGACACTAATTCTAACAAAATTGTAATAGCGTTTGCTGATGTTCCTGCTGGCGAAGATGGCACGGCAATTGTAGGAACAGTATCGGGAACCTCTATATCTTTTGGCAGTAAACAAGCTTTTCATAGCTATCAAATTGAATATCCTGCGGTTGCTTTTGACAGTAATTCTAACAAAGTGGTTATCGCTTATTCTGCTTATGATGGTGGTGACAAGATGAGCGCAGTTGTAGGCACAGTATCTGGCACAAGTATTTCATTTGGAAGCACTGCTTCAATCTTATCGGGCACTTATGGCATACATAATGGTGCTACTTTTGATAGTAACAGCAACAAAGTGGTAATTACTTTTAGGCATCAAGGCAGTTCTAGTCATGGCACGGCTGTAGTTGGTACGGTTAGTGGAACTTCTATATCTTTCGGAAGTGCCGTTGTTTTCAACGCTGCTACTACAAATTATCCTGCACCGCAATTTGATAGCAACTCTAATAAAGTTGTTGTTTCCTATTTAAACTCCGACACAAACGTAGCGAGTATAGTTGCAGGAACAGTAAGTGGAACGTCTATAAGTTTTGGTAGTGCAACTGCTTTTAACACTGGAGTAACGAATTACATCAAAAACACTTTTGATAGTAATAGTAATAAAGTAGTCACGGTTTACAGAGATAACGGCAATTCAAATTACGGCACAGCAATCGTTTTTGCTCCAGACTCTACCACCCTCACCTCAGAAAACTACATAGGCATATCTCGCAGCGGTGCAGCAGATACAAAGGGGGCTATTATAAATACGCAAGGTGCAATAGCCGACAACTTGTCTGGGTTGACCGCAGGGCAAAGCTACTACGTTCAAACGGATGGCACATTAGGCACAACGGCTGCTGATCCTAGCGTCTTTGCAGGGACGGCTGTATCGGCAACTAAACTTATCGTGAAAGGGTAACTATGTTAAGACGTATAGGGGCTGAAGAAGGTGGTGAGTTTAAAGCAGTAGCCAGTGGCACATTGCCAAACGGTAGGCCAGTGATTGTGAATGCTGATGGGACTGTGGCTGTTGTTGGTAGTGCTGCACAAGCCCAAACTATTGGAACGCCAACTGCATTTACTTCATCAACAACCGTAACACAACAAGCACTTGTCCATGATTCAAGTAACAATAAATATGTGTTTGTATACTATAATGGAGACCCCTATCATGGTAAAGCTATAGTTGGGTCAGTTTCTGGTACTTCTATTACTTATGGAAGTGAAGCTACTTTTAATGCAGCGGCAACATATAATACTACTTCAGCAGCTTTTGATAGCACTAATAATAAAGTCGTAATTGTTTATGGTGATGTAGGGGATAGTGGCAAAGGTAAAGCTATAGTCGGAACTGTAGATGGAACAAGTATAACCTTTGGCTCTGCCGTAGAATTTGAAGCAGGAGAAGTAGAATATTTAGATATTGTTTATGATGCTAACGCAGGTAAAGTTCTTATTGTTTATGCTGATGTAGGTAATAGTAGGTATGGAACTGCTATAGTTGGTACGGTATCGGGTACAAGTATAAGTTTTGGAAGTCCTGTTGTTTATCTTAGTAATCGTAGTAGAGGACAAACTTTAACCTATGATTCAAACGCTCAAAAATCATTATTAGTTTATAGAGATCAAAATAATACTGAACAAGGAAGAGCTAGAGTTGCAACAATATCTGGAACATCTGTAAGTTTTGGCACTCAAGCAGATTTAGGTCTAGCAGCGTGGCCTCAGAGTTCTGCTTTTGACAGCACTAATAATAAAATTCTTGTTGCGTATAGATCTGAGGAAAGTGGTTCTGGGAATAGGGCAGAATTAAAAGTTGCAACAATATCTGGAACATCTGTAAGTTTTGGTAGTGCTACTATAGTACGCAGTAGCAACACTGGTAATCTTTCTGTTGCATACGACAGTGCAAATGAAGTTTTTGTTGTGCTTTATGGTGCTACCGCTGATCTTAAAACAGCAACTATTAGCGGTACAAATGTTACTTTAAGCAGTGAAATAAGCTATGATACAGCAGGGCAAGTTAATACCCCACCAGGACGAGGGGTTGTTTACAAAGATGGTGTGGGTTTTGTAATATTTACTCAAAAAAGTAGTGTTGGCACAGGAACTGTTTTTAGACCTGCGGGTAATTACTTAAACCTCACCTCCGAAAACTACATTGGTATGTCGAGGGGCGTGGCTGTTCCTAGTTCTGCGGGTACAAAATCAGTTTATGAATCGGCAAGTGCTCCAAACACAGCTATAGTTTACGACAGTAATAGCGACAAAATAGTTATTGCTTATCGTGATAATGGAAACTCTAATTATGGTACGGCAGTAGTCGGTACAGTTAGTGGAAGTTCAATTACGTTTGGAACTCCTGTTATTTTTGATTCATCAGAAACCATTTCTACATCTCTTGATACTGCATTTGATAGTACAAACAACAAAATTGTAGTTGCTTATAAGTCAAATGCTGCTGCGGGTAAAGCGGTGGTTGGAACAGTTTCAGGTACATCAATTTCGTTTGGTAGCGTTGTTCAATTTGATAGTGCTACCGTAGCATCTTATATTGCAGCAACCTTTGATAGTTCAAATGGAAAAGTTCTAATATGTTATGGAAAGTCAAATACTGGTAAAGCGGTGGTTGGTACAGTTAGTGGAACTTCAATTAGTTTTGGAAGTATTGCCCAATTTGAGTCTGGAGAAACCGTTAATATTAGCGCAGGATTTGATAGTTCTAACAACAAAGTTGTAATTGGCTATGTAGATTCAGGAAACAACACCTACGGCACCGCAGTTGTAGGTACAATAAGTGGAACTTCAGTAACTTTCGGTACACCTGTGGTGTTTGAAACAGCTACTTGTGGAGAAACTTCTACAGTATTTGACTCTAACAATAATAAAGTTGTTATTAGTTACGTGGGTGGCAGTAACTACGGTAAAAGTATTGTCGGTACGGTTTCTGGAACGTCAATAAGTTTTGGTTCTGCGGCAACATTTAAAGCACAGACTGTTAATTATGTTTCTTCAACTTTTGATTCAACAAAAGGTCAAGTCGTTTGTCTCTATAATGACTCATCTGGAAGCCCTTACAATACTCTATCAAAATCAGGCACTGTATCTGGAACATCAATAAGTTTTGGTGGTGAGAGTGTAGTAACGGGACAGGCTTATTCATTTAAAGTGACTCACGATCCAGATAATGGGATCAATGTTGCTGCTTTTCAAGACGCAGATAATAGTTATTACGGAACGGCTGTTGCTTTCAATAATGAAACAAGAGGCGAAGTGGCAGACGGTAGTCAAGCATCAATAGATATTATTGGTTCTGTATCTGATAACCAAGGAAGCCTCACAGCAGGGCAACAATACTTTGTACAAACAGACGGAACTATAAGCACAACAGCGGATAGCCCAAGTGTATTAGCAGGGACTGCCATCTCTGCAACTGAACTCGTAGTAAAAACGTAGGTGACAAATGCCACTACAAAAACTCCAGTTTCAACCAGGGATAAACAGGGAGACAACATCATATTCAAACGAGGGTGGTTGGTTTGACTGTGACAAAGTCAGGTTCAGACAAGGGTTTCCAGAAAAAATAGGTGGTTGGTCTAAGATTGGTTCTACTTCTTTTTTAGGAACATGTCGTGCGTTGCACCCATGGAGAACACTTAGTCTAGATGGATACTTAGGAGTAGGCACTCACCTCAAATACTATGCTGAGTATGGTCAAGGTTACTATGACATAACACCCATACGATCTACCACAAGTGCCGGAGATGTAACTTTTTCTGCATCAAACGGTTCTTCAACAATTACAGTGTCTGATCCAAGCCATGGTGCTGTTGTAAATGATTTTGTAACTTTTAGTGGTGCCGTTAGTTTAGGTGGGAACATAACTGCTGCTGTTTTAAACCAAGAGTATCAGATTGTCAGTGTAACAGATTCGTCTACCTATACTGTTCAAGCAAGAGCCGCAGGAACAACTAGCAGTATAACTGTGGACGGGCAATATTCTCCAACTCCAGTTGTAGCAAATTCATCGGACAGTGGGAATGGCGGCAGTTCGGTTGTTGGCACCTATCAGATAAATGTAGGATTAGATACCAGTGTGCTTGGTACAGGATGGGGTGCGGGATCGTGGGGTCGCGGAACTTGGAACTCAGCCGCATCCGTTGATTTAATTACAGATACACTGCGTGTGTGGACACATGATAACTTTGGTGAAAATTTACTTATGAACGTAATGAATGGTGGCATATATTACTGGCAACCATCTGGAGGTCTTTCAAACAACCGAGCAGTTGCAATAAGTTCTCTTGCAGGTGCCAATCAAGCTCCAACCATTGCAACCAAAGTTATTGTGTCAGATGTAGACAGGCATGTAATAGCCTTTGGCTGCGATCCGGCAACAAACATAGGGACACAAGACCCGTTGTTAATACGTTTTTCAGATCAAGAAAACATTACAGATTGGAACTCAACAGCGGACAACAGTGCAGGTAGTTTAAGTATAGGATCAGGCTCTAAAATAGTAACGGCTATAGAGACAAGACAACAGATACTTGTTTTTACAGACATTTCTTTACATGCATTACAGTATGTTGGGCCTCCATTTACCTTTGGTATCAACATGATCTCGGATAACATTACAATACGGAGTCCTTCTTCTGTAGCTGCGGTACAAGATACAGTTTATTGGATGGGTAAAAGCGAGTTTTATATCTACAACGGTGGCGTTCAAACTCTTCCTTGCTCTGTAAAAGATTACGTGTTTTCTGACTTTAATTCTTCACAAGCGGAAAAATGTTTTGCTGCTGTAAACTCATCTTTTTCTGAGGTGTGGTGGTTCTACCCGTCATCTAGTTCTGACAACAATGATCGTTACGTTGTATATAACTATCTACAAAACGTTTGGTACTATGGCACAATGGTGCGAACTGCGTGGATAGATCGAGGCGTAGAAGAAAATCCAATAGCAGCGGGTAGAGATGGCTATTTGTATAACCATGAGGTGGGTTTTGATGATGGCAGCACGACCCCTGCATCAGCTATAAGTGCGTTTATTGAATCAAGTCAGTTTGATCTTGGAGAGGGGGACAGCTTTTCTTTTGTCAGAAGGTTGATACCTGACCTTACATTCAGATCATCTACGGCTCTACCGCCAACTGCAAACTTTACGTTGAAAGCTAGAAACTTCCCTGGAGGAAACTACTTACAAACAAATGCTAAAGCTGTAGAAAGAACAGCGTCGGTTCCTGTGGAACAATTTACACAAGATGCACATGTACGCTTGAGAGGTAGATCAGTAGCGGTTAAGGTAGATAGTAGCACTACAGGTGTGGGTTGGAGGCTTGGTTCTCCTCGAATAGATATTCGCAGCGACGGAAGAAGGTAATGTCACGAAACCTTGCAATACCATACTTTCCAAATGCTCCAAGAGAGTACAATCAACAGTATATAGCTGAAGTTGTACGTGCATTTTCAGTTTATGTTCAACAGGTACAAAACCCCGGCGAGGGAAGAAATACATTCGGTGTATTTACAAACTTGCAAACAGACAATTTTGCTTTAGAAACTGGGGCTATCTTTAACCATGGCGGTTATGTTAAGATAACAGAAATAAATATACCACATGCTCGTGGATCAGCAGGGACTGGGGCTGTTGGTTCGGTAACAGTAACAACTACATAGGTGCAACATGTCTGACGAAACAGTAATTACAATGCCAGATGGTGGGCGATGGAGACCTGCTACATCTGTTGATACTATTCAGTGTCACAACTGCGATAACCTAGTAGATACACCAGAAGAAATAGCTTCGTATCCTGACGGCAAATGCCCAGATTGCGGTGAGTCTTGGACAGGCGATACCAAGAAACACACTGCGATTACAGTAACGATGCCTCAAGCCATGGACGGAGGCACCTTATGATTCAGTTTCTTGCTCCCTTTTTAACGTCCTATCTTGCGCCAACTTTAGCGGCAAGTGCTACCCCCGCTGTTGCTGCTTTAGGTACTGCTCTTTCAAAACCAATTATTGGTTCTGCTTTGTCAACAGGGATAGCTTCGTTACTGTCAGGAGATGATGTAGGAGACGCTTTAAAAAATGCTGCAATAGGAGGCGTAGGATGAGCTTTAGGTTTAACTGGTCCTACAGCAGAAGCAGGAAAAAAAGCCATGACTGTTGGAACAGAGGTGGCAAAAGATCAAGTACAAAAACAAGGTATTGGTTCTCTTCTAAGCGGTTTAACTGGAAAAGATGGGCTGTTATCTCCAGGTAATTTAATGTTGTTAAGCATGTTTGCACCAAAGCCCAAGAACCCAGAGCGTAAACCATATCTTGGTGGAGGATACTATGGCCCCGGTGGTAGATACGTTCCAGCAAGTAGGGTTTTTGGGGCTGTTGAAGGGGGTCGCATAGAAGGTCCAGGGACTCCGACAAGTGATTCAATTCCTGCAATGATCTATCAAGATGGACAACCTGTACAAGAGGCTGCACTTTCTACACAAGAAGTAGTACTGTCACATAAAGATCTTGCGGCGATGGACCCTAACGGAGACTATGAACGTGCTTCTGAGATTATCGGCAACGCTAAGAATGGTGACCGTGCTAAAGCAGCAGCTGAAATGTATTTAAAAATGCAAAGGGCATAACACATGGGAAAAGGAAGTAGCGGCGGAGAACAAATCCAACGAGTTATTCGGGAGTTACCCGAAGAAGCGAAACCATTTCTTTATGGCTTTGGAGATCAGTTCCTTACTCAAGAAGAATATGATGATCTATCTCCAGAAGAACAAGCTGATATTGATGTAATTGAAGAAGATGGTAAAACCAAATATAGAAACCCAGATTACATCGAAGGTCTTTTACCAACAGCGCAAGAACTATTCACAGGGGAAATGCCCGAATATCAGGTTGCAGATTTTCAACCTATGCAGGATCAAGCATTTGCTTTGGCTCAAGAAGGAATCGGTGCATACAAGCCATATCTAGAGCGTGGAGATAAAGCTCTCGGTAAAGGCATACAAACTGTAGAGGATGCAATTAATGCGTCCAAAGCTTTAGCGGGTCAGATCTCAGGGGAAGTTGATCAAGGGCAAAGTGAACTTAGACAAGCCGCAAGAGATGTACAGGCCGCAGGGGATCGGGGTGAAGCAGCCGGATTACGAGGTGAAGCCGCAGGGCAACGAGGTGAAAACTTAGCTTTAGATTTTGCCAGAGATGTACAGGCCGCAGGACAACGAGGTGAATCCGTTGCACAAAGAGCGGCTCGGGAACTTCGTGATGTCACTGCAATGGCACGACCCTTTCAAGAAGAAGGATTGGCATCTATACGACAAGGTCGTGAGTTTCTTGGCGGGGCAACACAAGGCTACGACCCAATGTCCGCAAAAGGATTTTACGATCCTTTTACACAGCAAGTTCTTGATGCAACTTTTGCCGATCTTGATCGAGCAAGAAGTGATGAAGCTTTAGCCATGGAAAGAAACTTAGAAACAAGAGCTTTGCAGCAAGGTGCGTTTAGTGGAGACAGAAGGTTTGACACTGTAGATGCTGCGTTAGGTAAAATCGATGATAGATACGCACGAGAGAAAGCACGTATAGCGTCACAGCTTCGCAGCCAAGCGTATCAAACAGCACAACAACAAGCACAACAAGCGTTTGAGCAGCAGCAGCAACGTCAAATGGGCGTTGGTCAGTTGTTCGGGCAACTCGGAACTCAGACCGGGGGAATTGGAACAGACATCGGGCAATTAAGTTTACAAGCTGCAAGGGGCGCAGGAGAGATTGGATTGTCTGGAACTGGACAGGCAATGCAGGGAGCACAAGGTGCGGGTCAACTAGCTCTATCTGGAACTGGGCAGGCAATGCAGGGAACTGGTCAAGCAATGCAAGGTGCAGGGATGGCAATGCAGGGAGCACAAGGTGCGGGTCAACTCGCAGGTCAGGCAGCGGATCTTGGTCTTCGTGGAATCACCACTGGACTTGGTGCGCAACAACAAATTTCAGGAATGGGTCAGGGACTTGGTTCGCTTGGTATGCAGTCTGCTCAGATGGGCGGCATGGCACAACAGATGAATCAATCAGATGTTAACTTACTATCACAACTTGGTGCACAACAACAACAGCAAGAGCAAGCTAAAATGGATGCAACCAGAGCAAACGCAATGTTGCCTTATCAACAAGTTGGTTTCTTCTCAGATGTATTGCAAGGTGCTCCGATTGGCACTGCGCAAACAACGATGTCCCCTGGGCCGTCTCCGTTTCAGCAAGCCACGGGGGCGGCATTGGCTTATAGCGGACTTCAGAACTCGGGAGTATTCTCATGAGCGTAATGAACCGCAAACTATTTAACCGTGGTGCAAGAGACGAGCTTCGTAGAAAAGGCGGTATCATGGCATCGTCTGAACCGATGATGCAAGCTGTTGGATATGAAAACGGTGGTCGTATTAGTGATGAGTTGATGCAGTATCTTGCAAGTTTAAGACCAAGGCTTCAAGGTGGCGCAGTCCCTGGAGGTTCTTTTCCAACCAATACAGTTTACGACCCAAACCCAAACCCAGATCCTCAGATACCTGTTTCTCCGACATACGACATGACACAGTTTGGTAATCTAGAATTAGATCTTCCAAAAGTTACAGGTGGGTATCAAGGTGTTCCTGTAGTTAATTTCCTTGATAGATCTGGTGAAAAACCTAATCTTGGTGATCCAGACGTTCTGTATCCGACCCCCCTTGTATCAGTTTCAGGCCGTCCTGGTGATGGGATTAGCGGACGAGAGCAGTTTGCAATAGACTACAGAGAAGAAAACCCCAATCCCGAAGTAGAACTACAAATGAAAGTTCTTGAAAAAGCAAAGGGTGGTAAACAGGTTAAAAATGCAGCACTTGATTTAGGAGAAACTTTTCTTGATGTGCTTAATCTTGGGGGCGGAACAGCGGTTTTTGGTGCCAACGAAGTGGCGGCACTAGGACTTGATGCGTTGGGGTATATAACAGGTGGAGGAGACGTAAGTAAGTCTATTTTTCGTTTTGCGGAAAACGTTAGACAAAAGGGTCTTGTTAATAGAAACGATTTGTTTGATGCGGACGGCAACCTTACATTAAACACACGTCTTGTTGGCGAAGGTCCATATGCAGGTCAGTTAGAAAAGGCAAAAGAAAGACTTCAAGAAACTCTCAAACGTCAAGGGATTCTTTCTGACGAGGAGAAGGATCAAATTAGACAAACGTCACTAGCCAACATTGCTGATGCACAAGATAAACAAATCCTCTCAGGTGTAAATACTGGGGTTTTTGCAGACACAGGTGAATCGATCCCTGCATTTTCTAGAAGAGATCCTTTAGGACAAGGATTTATAAGAGTTGATGGTACGGAAATTGCTCCGAAAGCAGATGAACCGTTTCCACAACCTTTTGTTGGGGATGCTACATTTCCTGTTGGGGAGCAAGAAACGATGATAGGTGCAAATGCCGATCCGAAGTACACGATGCTAGGAGGGACTGTCTTAAAGGGTACACGTTTTGATAACCCACCCCCCGATCCAACGCTTTTCGGTAGAGGTCCATCATTAAATCCCATAGAACAAGGTGTCGTCTCTGCGCTACCCAGTGTGGTAAACGAGCCTCCTGCTGAAAAACCGATGACAACAAAACAAGAAATATCTGATGCATTAGTTCGCATAGGTGCGAGTGGAGTTGAAAATATTGGTGGTGCGATTGACAAAGGCGTTGAGTACTTAAAAGGACTTGCTTCAGGAAATCAGACGCCTCCTGCGCCAACAGACGAAAGATACGCTCCAGAGTTAACAACACAAGCAGGTCCAGAAGCAGAGCTTTCGGTTGTTGAAGAGTTAAAAAACACTGCTGGTCAGTTAACAAGTCAGCTTACTAAGAAAGCCCAAAACGCCATTGATGCAACTAAAAAGAAACTTGAGAACCCACAGTCCGTTGAAGAAGCTCCTACCATAAAAGACAACGAGCCTGTTGCAACAGTTGAACTTGATAGTAAAACAGAAAATCAACCCATTGTCACCCTCGAAGCCGCGAATGTGTTAACAAATAACGATAGTGAAACTGCAACAATAATGCAAAACATTACTAAGGGTGATGTAGGCAATATGATAAATGACTTGCCTGATGTAACGGATGATGAGAGTTTTGAGAGTTATGTCAGTAAGTACGTGAAGCAATACCAAGAACTCTTCAAAGAGGATGAGGATCAAATTGCAAAAGACAAAGGTTTTGCTTTGGCTATCTTTGGTTCAGTGTACGGCTCTACTGGAGATTGGGGTCAAGCATCTGCTGCAATGATTGATATGCTGCGTGGAGACAAGGCAACACGCCAAGCTCGTGCCGACAAGGTTAAAATGCTTGCTATAAACTCAGCGGCGGATAGAAAAGCAGCGGATCTAAGATACAGAAGAGAGCTTGCCGTTGCGAAAGCTCGTGGGAGCGGTAAAAACACATATGATGCAGCCCGAGAACGGTCTCGATTGAAAGAGATTATTGTAGCAGACCCATTTCTATTCCCTACAGTGCTTGGTCCCAACAAGCAACTTGATCCAAAATTGCTGAACGAATACTTAGATGAGTTAGTTGGAGGCTCCGTTGACTCTGACACCAATAAAACAGGCGGCGGAGCAAATGAAAACATGATAAAAGAAATGGAAAAACTTAACAACGAAGCAAAAGCTGCGGGTAAAACAGAGTATAATTATAATGGGCAGAGATACCCAGTTCAATAAGGGGCTTCAATGGCTGAAGAATTTAAAATTCCTAAACCTCTCGGCCCAGTGAAAAGTGGTTTTGTTATTCCTGAACCATTAGGCCCAGTGGAGGAAGAAGACGAGCAAGGTGTGATTGAGTCCATTGCCCGTGGTGGTGGAGCGGGTCTCGTTGATATATTCAAAGGCATCTCGGAACTCGGAGCTGCGGGTCTTGAGTATGGTGACCTAATAGAGGACGGTAACCAACAAAAGGTCACCCAGTTCTTTGATCAGTTCAAAGAATCGGCGGGTCTTATGCCAGATAGAACCGCAGGTAAAATAACCCAAACAATTGTAAACTACGGAGCACCTGGACTAGGTGTATTCAGTTGGTTAAGTAAAGCACGACGTGCGGGTCAAGCTATAAAGAGGGGCGAAGATTTCGGTGGTGCAAGAAGTTTGTTTGGTAAATCCGCCGAAGCGTTTGGTCGTACAAAAGTAGGACGTTTAGCTACAGGCACCCGTCCCGCGTTAGCCACATCGACGGCTCTTGGAACTGGGGTAGCAGACATCCTTGTTTCTCCTAGTGACATGACAACACTGGCGGATAGTTGGGATGCAATGCCTGACTTCTTGAGAACAGAAGACGAAGAGGGATTGGTTGGTAAGGATCTTGCTGCAACCCGGTTGCGTAATAAACTCCGTTTGGGTGTTGAAGGTGCAGGGTTTGTTGGCGCAGCTGAAGCTGTGTTGCCTGTGGTTGGAGCTACCGTTCGCACCACAGCACAGGTTCCAGGTGTTCCTACTGTGGCTCGAGCGTTGTCCTCTGGTATAAGCTACATAGGAGCACGTCTTGGTGATGTGCCATTTATTAGAAATAAACTAACACCTGATGGATTTACTCCTCCTGAGATTGCTACTGCTATTCGTACAGCAGAGGGTATGACTGAGGGACAGGAACAAGCAGCATCGAAACTTGTGTCAAAGTATGACAGTGCAATTAAGAAAGCCATTAGATTTCAAAGTTTAACAGGGCGTGGTAAATCAGGTCTACAACGTGCCCACAATGATACGATGGATTTTTTAACTGGTGAGTTGTCAGAAGACGCTTTCAGAAGTTCATATGGAAAGGCCGCTACAGAAGCTGCTACGAATATGCGTAACATGATTGACGAAGTTAGCACAGAGTTTGAATCTTCTGTCAGAGCGGCACCAAACTTAGACGATCAACAGAAAGCAGATTTATTACAGCAGTTTTCAAACGGACAAGGGACATACATACGACGGCTGTATGAGTTACACTTACAACCAAATAAGTTTCTTGGGACTGACATAAGAGCATTGCCGCAATACGCCGGAGCAAAACAACAAGTCACAGACTTTTTACAAAGACAAAACCCTCAACTCCCAACGGGAGATGCTGCTCGTCAGGCAGAACAAGCGATTGATGAAATATTTAATGAAACTTTATTACAAGGCGGTTTAACTAGCGAGGCTCGTGCCGCACAACAAGCTAAAGCTCTTGCTCAAGGTTTCAAAGAAAATCAAGGTCAAACCTCTTTGTTTCGTCTTGCCGAAGGTATGTTAAAAGATAGATCCCAAATGCTAGATGACGCCCCAATGTTACGAGAGATGATGGGTGAGGTTCGCAACCCTCGTGAGGCATTTCTTAGAACCATTGACAACATGTCTACAACCAGAGCATCTCAAAGACTGTTTGATAGCATTACAGCTACTGGTCCTCGAACTTTGGATCAAGCACTTCAAGAAATGAATACTGGTGCAAGACCTTTAGTTATTGATGGCACAACAGTTTTAACTGAACAAGCTGCTCGTGAATTAAACGGATTAGGATATGTTAAGCTTGGAGAACTTGATCCAGAAAAAGCTTTTGGTGGAACGTATGGATCTTTGTCTGGCAACTATGTCCCTGGTGAAATTTATAATTCTCTGACCACTCCTGCGAGAACAAACTCTGCTGCACAAGATGCATTGGCAGTAGCATTGCAATTGAAAGGTTTGTCACAAGTAGCAAAGACCGTATTCAGTCCCATAGCACAGGTTAGAAACTTTTTGTCTAATACATTTATTGTTGGAGCAAACGGTTTACTTGGTAGAAATCTAGGAATTTTTGAGAGTGCAGAAGTTCTTTTGGCAAATGCATTAGATAGTCCCAAACAAGCTAGACTTCTCAAAGCAATGAGTGACGAAGGTGCGATAGGTCAGAACATCCAACTAAACGAGCTTACACGTCTGTTAAAAGAGTCCGTTGAAGGTGGTGTGTCTGCTAGATTACAGAAAGCAGGGGATGTTTTTCGTAGGTCAAAAGCGGGAGCACCCGTCAGATTCATGGAGAAAGCCTACCAGATGGGGGACGACTACTGGAAGGTGGTAGGTGCCCTTGGAGAAAAAGCTCGTTACGGAGCGGCTCTACGCAAGGCAGGACTAGATATAGAAAACCTAGCTCCAGAAGTACAAACTGCTTTACGTCAGGCGGGTATTGCACAACGCACCAGTTCTATAGCGGGAACAGACTTTGGAGACATGCTTGCGATTGATTTGGTGAAACAAACGATGCCCACTTACTCTATGGTGCCACAAGCAATCAAAGACCTACGCCGGATTCCTGTCGTTGGTAACTTCATGGCATTCCCTGCGGAGATAATTCGTACTTCTGGTAACATCGTCAACCGCTCTCTTAAAGAAATGGGCATGAACGCTAAAACGTTGCAACAATTTGGTCTGGATGCAAGAACATCTAAAGTGTTGGCTCGCCAAATCCGTGGCATCGGAGCACAGCGTTTGTCTGGCTACGTGTCTATGGCAACGGTTGCTCCTCTGGCAATGCGTGGTGCAGCGCATGAGATTCTTGAGATCACACCAGAGGAAGAAGAAGTTCTAGAAAAGTCTGCTCCTTTCTGGACACTAGGAAACACTTTAATGTATTTAACTAAGCCGAATAAAAAAGGTGAAGCGGAGTATGTGGATCTATCATACATGCTGCCTTATGAGTTTATGTTGACACCCGCTCGAGCTGCTCTTCGAACCTATGCAAACAAAGGCGAGGTTGGTGCCGGAGAAGCAGAACAGATTCTGTCTGCCTCATTCGAAGCTTTTAAGAAGTTTGCCGAACCCTTTGCATCAGAAGGTTTAGCTGCCGAACGTGTAATCGATGTAACCACCCGAAAAGGTAAAACACAGACAGGTGCTGAGATTTATGAAGAAGGTGAATTAGTAGGGGACAAACTAAAGAAATCAGTTAACCATGTTATGGGAGCCTTTGTCCCTGGTATCGTAGATCAGTTTGTTACAGTTAAAAGTGGTAAGTTTGAACCAGGTCGTGTGACCCGTGCAGCCTCAGACATCCCTTCTCGTGAAGGAGATCCGTACAAAATAGCGGAAGAAGCGGGTACGATGATGACTGGACTTCGACCCTTGAAACTAAACATCGGACGGAGCTTACAGTATCAAGGCGGTGAATACTCTGCTCTTCGTTCAAGTGCGGTGCAAATATTTACCAAGGTTGCAGATGACAACGACGCAACAGAGCAGGATGTTTTGGACGCTTATGTAAAAGCTAACGAAGCAAAACGCAGGCACCAAGCTCAGTTAAAATCTCGCATCGATGCTGCAATAGATGCAGGTATGGATCTTGGACAAGTATTTCAGGCGTTGAAGAATACAGGAGTATCTAAAAAAGAATTTGGTTTAATCCTAAACAACCGTTACATGCCCATTAAAATTAGTAGAAATTTAATTCGAGAAGTTGCACAAGAAGTTAACGTAAAACGTGAAAACAGAATACTTCAAAGATTGCCCCAACAAAAAATATTCAAATTAGGACAAGATTTTATTAACACCCCAATCATTCAAGACGATACTCCAGAGTTTGTTTTACCTGAACCACTCGGACCAGTCGAAGATACAACCATTGATTCACAACCAACGGTAACACAGGTTCCCGTTAATCCACCGCAAGCACAACCAACGGTAACACAGAATAACCCACAGTCTATGCTACCGTTCTTGAGTGGCAATCCGATAGATGCATTGAAAAACCTTGAGATACTTCAAAGGTTAAGGGGAACTAATCCGCCTCCTCAATAGTCAACTTGATACCGTTGGCACCAAACAGTTTTAGCAGTTCGTCTGCCAAAGCTTCCGTTTCTTCTATCACTTGATCGTCTTTTGTAAGTGTAGCCAAGTTCAATGTTATGCCAATAAACTCTATGAGTGCATCAACTTGCATCTTGTGCATATCTCTAAGGCCAAGACTTTTAAATTCTTTTTCAAACATCATGTTATATCTCCCCAATCGTTTTGAATGTCTACGTCAATCTTCGAGGGAACCTTGAGCGGAACACCTGTTTCCATAATGTCCCTGATTTTATCTGCTTGCTCTTGGCTTTCTATGTTAAAACATAGTTCATCATGTACCGTAAGCATAGGAGTAAGTCCCTCTTTATAGCAATCAAGCATCGCTTTCTTTGTTTGATCTGCTGCTGAACCTTGGATCAATCTGTTTAACGCCTTGTAAGTAAACGCTCTTTTGATCAAAGGTCCGTATTCTTTTTGTGCTTCGTCGTGTGGCAAAGGCTTACCCGCACCAAACTTCTTTGGCTCCCACAGTGGAAAGCGGCACTTGCGTCCAAGCAAAGTTCGTATCTGACCAAACTTAGATGCTTGTTGTGTCGCCAGTTCTGCAAGAGATTTAACAAACGGAACTTTGTTTTGATGGTTCTCCATCAGTTCCTTTGCTTCTTCTTTTGATATGTCTAACTGATTGGCTAATTTACCAACACCCATCCCATACATAATTCCCAGGTTTACAGTCTTAGCTTGTTTACGATCAATGCCTGCTATGTCTGCTACCATCTGATGCAAATCTACATCACTCGTGTTGAACTCTTCGACGATCTGATCCACCATGTCATGCCGATTGACCCCTCGAACCGAAGCTGCAAAGTGAACAAGTAGCCGTGGCTCTTGGCTTGAGTAGTCAAATGATCCCCACTTGCACCCATCATCTGGAATAAAAAGGCCACGGATCAGTTTCTTTATATCCTTATCTCTGGCAGGTATTTGCTGAAGATTCGGATTGGAGCTTGAGAACCGACCCGTGACAGTGCCACCCTCATCGCGACGTGTAGAGTGGAGTTCTGTATGGATACGTCCATTGTGCTCATGTCGGAGGATGCTGTCAATAAAAGTTGAATCTGCTTTGTCAAATTCTCTGAGCTTGACAAGTGTCTTACATACATCAGATGGGTGATTCGTCAGGAACTCTTTCGTAAAGCTTGGCGCACCCTTCTCGGTTCTTGGATACGGTATATCAAGCTTATCAAACATCTTTGCAATCGATGCCGACGCCCATATGTCTACGTCTAGCCCTGATTCTTTCTTGAGAAACTCCCGAAATGAATCCGTTTTTTTCTTGATTAGTTTCTTATTTACATCAGCTTTGTCTAGATCAACCCTTACGCCTCGTGTCCGCATGTCCAACATGCACGGTATCAATCCTATCTCAAGATGCCAGATGTCCCACAACTCTTCCTTTTGTAGTATTGGTTTGAGTGCATCCCATAGTTTGAGTGTAGCAACGGCGTCTTGTTCTGCATATGCACCCACATACTTGGGCGGTAGCTTCCACATCTCAGCCTTTGGATCTATGCCCCACTCTTTCGCAGCTGCCTGTAGGAGCTTCTCATCTTTCCGCTGAGAGATGTAATCCCTTGCCATGGCATCTAACCCGAAAGACCACCTGTTCTCGTCTACAAGCGCCCCTGTGATCATCGTATCGACTATCTTACCTTTGACCTCAATGCCCTCGGCACGTAACCAACCTGCATCGTAGGTGGCGTTGTGCATAATCACATTCATATCTGGCACGGACAATTGTTTCTTGAGCCACCGCAACGTGAACTTCGGGTCTAGATTGTGCCCGTTTGAATGCCGGATAGGAAAGTACCCTTGGTATTCCCCTGCTGCTACGGCTATGCCTATGATGTACCCATCGTTCCGTGCCCACCCAGGACCCAGTGTTTTGATGTTTGGATCATAGGTTTCTAGATCAACGGATATTTCTTTGTAACCTGTGAGGTCTGGAAACTCTGGTGGTATGTTCCAGTCCACATCTACTAGATCCATTTCACCTCGGATCTGATAGTTTTGATCACTTCCGAATAGATTTTTTTGCATCTCTTATTATCTCCTCAACGCTTCGCTCGTTTCTTGTGACGAACTCTGCACCTAATGCTGTGTATCCTGCCTTATCAATCCACGAATCTTCGTGGTCTATAGTCTCAAGTAGTCTGCTTGTTTTGACCCAGTCCATCATCAATGCGACGTGAGCTGCGGTCAGGTATCCGTGAGATCTTAACGCCCCACTTATGATTATGTTCCATCCCTCTGCAATGCGGTCATGGTTTTCGAAAGCGTCCCCGTAGTCTTTTGCACGAGGTCCGTTAACTAATTTTTCTGCTGCTTCTAGTAGTTCTTTCCTGTTCATCCTGTACACTCCCCATCATCTTTCTGGCATAGGTATGCCTCATTATCGAATATCCAGTCAGCTTGCCTATCTACAAACTCTCCGAGTCCTTTGTATGTTCTTACGTCGTGAAAAGAGTTTTGTTTCTTTTCTTCCCACGCTTGCCACCACTCCATGCGTTCTGGATACTCTCGCCACATAGCAGCTAACGTCGCTTCACTTTTTAAAAAACAACCGTCACAATTTCCTGATCCCGGTTTGATGTACAAATCAAAAGGTGCCTTTGACCAAAAAGACATGACATCTCGTTTCGTGACCCCTGCATCTGCCAACGGAAACCAGTTTGTCCAACGCTTATCTTTACTTGGTTTAACTCTCTTAGCTTCATCGGCTCGAATGCCTATTGTATTTGTCCAGTGCTCCCATCCTATGGACAGAAGATACCGACGCATTGTTTTTACTTTTAGTTCTTGTGTACACGACCTTCGAAATACGTTTGGTAACATGTTGAAAGACAGATACTTGTCGAAAGGTTCTCCCTTTCTTGCCGCTTCATTCCAGTTTGTTATGTTAAAATGCGCTGTTCCATTAGCATATCTGTTTGACGGGGCACGATCATATTCCAACCATGTTACATCAACACCAATATATTTTTGTACATCTCGCACAAAGTCCAGTGTCCCTGGCATCTCTCTTCCAGTATTGGCAAACAAAACTTTACAGTCTGGACGCAGCCCGTCATTTGCTTCTACAATCTGGTGAAGCATGTAAGCAGAAGTTCTACCTCCACTAAAACTTATTAGAACATTCCCTTCGGGAAGTTTCATAACATGTACCTGTATTTGTTCCCGGTTAAAACGATATAAAGATTGTGTCGTGCTCTTGTTACGCCGACATAAAAGGCTCGATGCTCATCATCTGGGTGGTCACTGTTCACACATGCAGCGGTAGACTTATCCAACACTACACAGTTGTCATCCTCTCCACCCTTCATTGCATGAAACGTTGAGACTTTGATACGGGGTTTAGAAGTTAGATCCTCACCTCTACGATAAATTGCTTCGATGTAATCTCGTTCCTTGTAACTTACTTTTAATATATCATATGCCGCGTGACTTGCATCTCGGAGCAAACCGAACTCATCCAGAAGTGTATCCATGTCTACTTCATCCTCGGCACTCAAGACCTCCAATAGTTTTGAGGCACCTCGTTTAACAACGGCATCTTCCCCTTGCTTGGGCACAGCAGCGTAAAGTCTTTTGATCCGTTCTGTATTGATCTTCTTACCTTGGCACAGGTCATCCCAGGTCATCATGTTCTCAACCAGTTTTTCTGAGATGCTAGGTCTGCCCTTGATAGAATATTTGAAACCAGAGTTTCGTAGGAAAGATGCAACGTCCCTGACATATCTATTTGTTCTTGCCATGATCGTCCAAGACCCTTCGTTCAAAGGTATCTGATCCATGTAATATACATATTCAACGGTGCCTAATTCATCACGAGGGTCAAACTTCTTTTCAATACGCCCATCAATACGGTTAGCTATACTAGCTGCTAATTCATGAACACGTCTTGGAATGCGATATGACTGTGTCAGATACTCAACATTACTAGAGCTTTGGATAAACAGGTTTACGTTTACACCAGTCCAACGGTGCACAGCTTGGTCGTCGTCGCCTGCGATAATTATCTTGTCTGCACATTCAGACATGCCTTTGACCATCTCCCACTGTAGCGGTGTGAAGTCTTGTGCCTCGTCCACAAACAAGTAATCTAGGTTTGGATACTCACCCAGTTCAATGTACCGTTCAATCATGTCGATAAAGTCTACCTTGCCAGTGGTTCTCTTGTATTCTTGCAGTGTCTCTTGAAACTGTACCGCCTTGGCGTAAAACAAAGTGAAGTTGTTTGTTGCGCTAAACTCATCTTCCAGACTGACCATGCGATACCTCGAACGGCTGTCCATCTGTAGATAGTCTTGACCCGTGCCTCCTAAATTAGGAGTTCGCATCCCATCGTCTAAATCTATCTCGTCCTCTTTCTCAAACGTCAGACCAATAGGTTCTCCGATGGCTTTGTAGTCTGCAAGTTTCATTACATCTTCGGGTTGCAAACCCAGACCATGAAACCCAAGGGAGTGACTGGTTCTCATAAACGGAAAGTCTTTGGACTCTAAATTAAACTGTGAACACGCACGGGTAATCATCTCCTCAATGGCTTTTCTTGTAAAAGATATCACACCTATACGAGAAGGATGCACTCCGCTTTGCAACGCCTCTTCTATCTCTTGGATCAATCGGTAGGTTTTACCGCAACCTGGCGGTCCAAGTATTAGCTTACTATTCTGTATCATACTCTTTGCCTCTTGGTCTGGTGTTTACCCAGTCTTCTATTTCAGACAAAACCCAACGACTCGATGATCGCTTGTTGTCCTCTGGCCCCAGAACTATGGGCTTTGGAAAACTGTCTGAGTTTTGTGATAGCTTGTAGACGTAAGATCGTGACACACCCAATAGATCTGCCACCTCACCCACTCTCAAAAGCCTATTAGAAGGGGATGTCATTTTCGAACTCCTCTTTTCCTAGTGTCATTTCTCCCTCGTCAAATGCAGGTATCCACCAACAACGTATGGTGCTCCTTACTTCTCCTTTTGGTGTCCTCTTTACAATCGCTTGAACTGTACTGTCACCACCAAGATCACGAATCATCTGTATGATCTGCGCTCTGGTATGACCAGTAAATCTGCGTTGATGCAGAAACTCCAAGAGTCCAGGCAACGTGAACTTAGTAACTCCGGCGTCTGTCCATGGCTTGCCCATCTCCATTTCTTCTGGAGCCAGTGCTCTGATGTGACTTGTACAATATGTTTGCATGTGTTGCTTGAACTCCCCTGCCACAGTTAATTCCTCGGGAACATCGAGGTATGTAGCATTTTGCATAAGTGTATTGATAGTTTGTTGCCACTTCTGTGGCTTCATAGTCGGAGGCATAAAATTCTTTTGCTCCATACAGGCACGTTGCCAGAGCGTTTGGTTCTGAAGCTGCTCCGTGCTTAACTGTAACCGCTGACCGTTTACATCCATAAAATACAAACGTGGTTCTGATAACATGATACTCAGGCCATCAACACGAGGTGCATCCGGCGCATCTCCTCCGATACCAAACTGCTGTTGAGCACAGACCGTAGGATCGCAGTGGCTTTTGAACGGCTCGTCCTTACATGTATACCCGTATTCTTTTTTCTCATGTTGTTTGATTGTATTCGTCACCTCTTGCGAACTCAAAGGTGGGTTAAACATCGCCCTGTTCATCTCCTCCGCTTGTTGTTGCCAGTGGTCTGGGTTGCTAAGTTTCGCATACTTGCACATCATAAACAGCAACTTGTTCCTTGGTTCTGATTGAGGTCCGTCTGCAAATATATGTTTCAAGCATGGCGGCCCCTTGGGAAATATCTCCCTGGGCTTAGACATCTGGAGTGCTTCAAGGTCTGCAAGGCTAGTCTGCTTCTTGTCTATCGCATCCAGAAACTCATCCAGTTCCATGGCCTCAACCTTGCTGTTGAAACAATACCGTTGTGGCATCTCCGCATTGAAGTATGGCATGTTAATAAAGTTGCCTACGTCTCCACGTTCCGTGATGATTGTGTCTTGCTTTGGAAAGATCTCGCAACCGCTTTGTCCCAGTGCAATAGACATCTCGGTAAGATACTCTCGCACCACTGCGGCTTGTTCAAACTCTTTGAGAAACAAATACAAATGTGCTCCACCAGATTTAGATCTGCAATGCAGCAGCGGAAGCTTTAGCTTTTGTATTTTGTTCTGCAAACTTTTGTGATCGAGGTCATAGATATCTACGTCCAACGCACCCCACTTGCACATGTTATCTTCATCAATAGGAATAGCACCAACACCATTGACCCCGTCAATGTGCTGCTGAACTAACTCTTCAGTAAGAGGTTCCCTGATTATTCTGCTCTGTGATTCTGCTTTACCGTTACGATTTGTGCGACCAACGACAGTTGTACCATGTGCGTTCTTAGCCCCAACAAAAGCGGCAAGCAGTCTTTTTGATTGTGACATAACTGCTCCAAATAAAAGAGGGACAGTATAGGAGAACTGCCCCTCTCAGACTGCTAGAATGGGATTTCGTCGTCCTTAGCTTCCGCACTCTTGTCACCCGAGGTATCAGGAGTGGAAGCCTTCTCCTCTGGTGCCGCAGCCTTTACCTCTCCGTCCTGCACTGAAACGAAGAGAGCCTTTGCTTGTTGGTACAAGTCTGTCTCTTTAATACGACCCTCTAATTGTACAGAGTAGTTCGCATATGACTGATCATTTTTGTTTGTCTCTTCAACAGAAGACACACGCCAGATGTTTGCAAAGATAGGAAGCTTAACAACCTGACCAGTCTTTGGATGTTTTACTGTTTGCAGATTGATCTGTGACTTCCAACGACGGCTTACTTTCAATGCCGTGATCTTCATGTCTAAGACCGCAGGGTTCCACGCCCCATCTGAAGTTTCATACAACACATAGTAGTTGTCAGCTTTGACCATCTCGTTACCGTTTGGAAGAAGCTCTTTGTTTCCCTCCCGAACAGCTTGTTTGATGACTGGATCATCTGGTGCTAACTCACCTACAAATCCACCACCATCATCTATTGGCACCCACTCAGTGTACTTAGTGACAGACGCACAGGCAATGACACGCATACCCTCTGCTCCATCCCAGTATTCACTGGTAAGATTATTGAAGATGTCGCCTGCACCAATACCTTTGATGTACTCAGGTTTGTTTTTGTTAACCTGTGGTGACATTTGTTGTGCCAACCGAATAAACGGCATGGTCATTTCTTCAGCGGCAAAGGAAGATCCTGCCCCTGCATCTGCAAAGATGTCGTCCATTAACTCTGTGCTAACTTCCACACCTTTTGTTTTTGCTACTGCTGTGTTCATATTACTTCCTCCTTATTTCCGCAGTGTTCATTGAGTATGCCCCGAACAAGTCAAGGTCTATTGGTTTACCATCTGTAATACGCTCTTTCACAAACGCTTTGAGCGTTGATGCATGAACGTGGGTCTTGGTCTTCGGATCAAAACCCTTCTCTTGCAGCAAACCAACAACGTCCCCTGCAATATTGTCTTCACCCTTCCCGAAAGAAACAGTCACATCATTCTTGATGATGCTATCTAAATTGTTTTCTCTTAGCCAGGTGTAAGCTTCTTCTCTCCTCGCAACTGGTATGGATGCGTGAACTTGTAGCTTAGTTGAAACGGTGAGACCATCTACATCGATCCGATCTACACCCATCTCATCCATCAGCATTGGAATTTGTTCCGCAGCTAACGAATGTTTTTGAGACTTCAAACTTTTCAAATGGTTTTCAACCTCATCAATCTTGTCCTCAAGGTCTCTCATATCTCGAACCAGAGAACTCAGAGTCTTGCCAGTGTCTGTGTCTACACTCTTTAACGCACTAGCCTCGTCAAAGATGTCTTCGAATATTTCATCATTCGCCATTACAAGTATTTCCTCTTCAGGGTTGATTTATGTGGACGCCTCGTGCTATCCACTGTATAGACATTAGTGGAGGTATATGATGGATGTCAACTACAAATTTAAATTAAAACCATTTAACCATCAACTCGAGGCATTGAAACTCGGTTGGGATCGCCGAGAGTTTGGCCTGTTCATGGAGATGGGAACAGGTAAGTCCAAGGTTTTGATCGACAACATGGGTATGTTGTACTTACGGGGAGCAATAAACTTTGCTTTGGTCATCGCACCGAAAGGCGTTTACCGTAACTGGGTATCAAAAGAAATCCCAGAACATATGTCTGATGACATACCGTACAGAGTGATTCGATGGGTGGCCTCCCCCAATAAAAGTCAACAAGAAGAAATGCGTTCAGTCAAGGATCATTTCGAAGGTTTGACTATCTTTGTAATGAATGTCGAATCATTCTCCACGCCCAAAGGTAGGAACGGTGGCGAGTGGATGGCAAGAAAACTTGGCACCCATGGCATGATTGCCATAGACGAAAGCACAACTATCAAGAACCACAAAGCTAAACGAACCAAAGCATTGATGAAGATTGCAGCTGACTTCAAATACCGCAGACTTCTGACTGGTTCTCCAATTACCAAATCACCAATGGATATCTTTTCTCAGACTGAGTTTCTCCGCCCAGGTCTCTTAGGTTATGATTCATACTACGCATTCCAAGGACGGTATGCCATCATGGTACGCAAGACCATGGGTTCACATGCATTCCAACAGCTTGTCGGATACCGCAACTTGGATGAACTTACTGCAAAGATAGATCAATTTAGTTATCGCGTTTTGAAAAAGGACTGCCTCGATCTGCCAGATAAAATATATACTGTCCGATATGTAGGCATGACCGCAGAACAAGTGAACATGTACAACCAGATCCGTAAACATGCCATGGTTCTGTTGGAAAATGGGGAGATGAGTACGGCTCCGGCTGTCATTACACAAATGCTCCGATTGCAACAGATCCTGTCGGGACATCTCAAGACTGATGATGGTGACATGGTATACTTCCAATCCAAACGCATGGAGGCACTGGAAGAAATACTGGAAGAGCACGATGGTAAAGTTATTGTCTGGTCTCGGTTCCGATATGACATCCAACAGATCGTGTCCACACTCAACAAGAAACACGGCGAAGGTTACGCAGCTGCCTACTACGGGGATACTTCAGACGAAGATCGAAACAATATTGTCCGAGACTTTCAAAACCCAGATCACCCATTGAAATGTTTTGTTGGTAATCCTGCCACCGCCGGATACGGTCTGACATTGACCGAAGCTAACTTGGTGGTCTACTATGCTAACGACTTTAATCTTGAAACTCGTATCCAATCAGAGGATCGGGCGCATCGGATTGGACAGAAGAACAACGTGACCTATGTTGATTTGATAACTGAACGCACAATAGACGAACAGATTGTCAAAGCACTCCGTGCAAAGATAGACATAGGTGCAAAGGTGTTAGGTGAAGAGGCAAAGCAATGGCTAAGTTTGACCCCGAAAAAGTAACACAGCTTATGGAAGAACGTGCAACCGGGTACGCATCCCGCGAAACAGCGGCAAAAGAACTGGCAGAAATGACTGGTCTTGATTTCGATGTAGCCAAAGCATTCTGTTCTAACCTCAAACCTCGTGGCTCCGCCGGACTTGCCGAAGTCAGAGGCTACAAAAAAGGTGAGTGGCCTAAAAAAAAGACCCCCAGTTAGGGGGTCAGTTTAAGTGAAAGACCACAGGCATGGATCTTTCTCATCGAGCAGTTAAAATATATTATCATGCAGCTTGCATTTCATCAACAGCTTTCCGTATCATAACCGATAGTTGACGAGCCATGGATCTTTGCTCGTGCTCTGACAGTTTACGAAGCGCATCATGATCCTCTTTCAGCAATCCAACATTCTGAAACTGTTGTTTATCTGATTCCTTCATCTTTTTTCTCGGCATACTTGTCTCCTTTTTGTTATTACTTGTACACTACATGGCACTAACTAACAAGTACATACGCCGTTACTTCTTTAAAAAGATCTGGGCGCAGCTCAAGCACAGATTCCACTGTGTCTTCGCTTAGTTTTGTTTCGCTTGCGATCTCTTCCAGTGTCCAGACTTCGTCGTTGTCCTCAAAAAACTTTTTCACAATAGCAATGTCGTGTCTTTTGTCTTTACGATCTTCACGATCCATAGCGTGGAGGTATCCTTCAACTGCATCACTGTCCATTCCCTCTTCAACTCGGATGCAACGCCAAGGTATCTGATCTCTTTTGTCCTCGTAGTTTGGAATGCAATGTGCGTAAACCATTTGCCCTTCCTCCAGGTTCATGCGCTGTACAATTCTTGTGTTGAAGAACACCGCCTCCCCTTCTTCAGTTGCACCGAACGCACTGTTTGAATTTGTTATCCCGTCAACAATGACAGGCATGGCAGTAGTGTTAAAACCTTGGGTCATATATCTCTCCTTTGTTAAGTTTTTCTTTGTAGTCTCTTATCTCTCGAACAAGCCCCTCAATCCTCGGATCTTGGGGATCATCCCATTCTATATCGTCAAGTTCTTTTTGTCTATTTCGTAGTAATTCTACTATTGAATCTAGTCTTTCGTCCATTTATCTTTCCTTTTGAGATCAGCTTGCGCCTCGGGTAAAGGTGCCACGCTGATCTCACGATCTTTCCATGGTGGTTCAGATAAAGTTACGTCTTCTTTATCCATGTACGCTTCTCGGCGTTTGTATCCAAGCCACTCTCTATCTGATTTATTCCATCGAATAATCCTGTCCGTCATTTTTTTCATATGTTTATCCCTTTTTTTCTAAGTCCAGAGACAAACGATTTTAACTCTTCCCGCGCACGAAACAAGTCCTGTTCTGTATTTCTGGGTCGATCTCTGCGCCCGAGTTCATTTTGCAATCTATCAACTTGCTGTTTCAGAAAACGGTATTCAAACTTGAGCGCAGGACTTAGATCTTTGTCACCCATCTGGACGCAACTTTGGTTTTATGATCTCCCGAACGCCGGAAGTGAATGGGGTTCGTTTACAATACATCATGATCTCCTTGCCGTATGCATCAGCAAGCACATCGTACAGATCATCAAGCACCCCGTCGCCCATAGCTTCGTAACATTCATGTTCACTCGGGAAGATTGCAGACGTTGCTACGTCTTGGTCTTCAACAACGTACTCAATGATCAGCAACGTGTAGAAAAGTTTAAACATCCTTGACCACCTCCCATACGCCCTCTGCGCCTGCGTCTATATTAGTATCTCGGATCAAACCTTTGTTGTGCAGCTGAGATAAATTATTCCTCACAATCGATAGCTTTAAACCCATCCGGTCTGCGAGTTGCCGCGCTGTCCCAGGACCTCGATCGAGTTCCGCCAAGACTTGCTCCTTGCGCGTGAGTGCCTTGTTACTTTGACGCTTACTGGTTAATCGTTTCCAAAATTCTTTGATCATTAGTCTTCTCCTTTGTGTTTAATCCTTGTGTTCACACCTAGATTATAGATGCATTCTTTTTTAAATTCACATAAACTTTTATGAACCCTTGCAAGACCTGCGGCGGCTCCCTCATTTGGGTTACATTCATTAATCAAATCTTCCAATCGATCCACGACGTAGTGCATACATACTCTGTCATCTATCATGTTTGTTTTCCTCTTTCTTTTATTTATTGGACGAGAGTTTTTGTATTCAATCTCGTCTGTATCAAAATCTAATCCAAAAAAATCCATGAGTAATATTTCTACGCTTTGGCAAGGTCTAGACTGTGCTTTCTCAAACTGACTGATTGCCGCTTGAGACACACCGATTATATTTGCCAGTTCTTTTTGGGTTAAACCTTCATCCACTCTCAACATTCTCAGATCGTGTTTCATCCGCATACCTCTTTTCTAATTCATTAAGTCTTCTCAATTTATTTTGAAGTTCTCCCTTGCAAACTAAATAACCGCTATTCAAAGCTATCCACAAAAACTTTTGATATAGTTCATGTGCTTCATCCGTTTCGTAGTGCTTTCTGTTTTCCATTTGCCAATCTTTTACTTTTAAATATTTACTCATCATCGGTCCTCTCCAAATATTCTTTATAAGATTTGTCCCATTCGTATTTCTTTGACAAAGAAACCTCAAATCTCTTTTCAAGTCTTTTTATTTGTTGAAACAATTTTGGGTCGTACAGATTAATGCAAGCCCACTCTTTAAGTGCAAGCAACACATGCTCTGTCTCATCTATTGATAATTTCATTTTTTTATCGAACCTCCATGTAACTTTCGATTAACCCTTGCGCGACTTGCGCCGTGATGGCGTTTCCATAGGCGCGGAGGCGTCCCACTCTGGCGGTAGCCCCATCAGCCAACGGGAATGTGTCGGGTTCAACTGGCCTCCACTTTCCATCTCGGCACAAGAGCCAGTCCGCAGATGACCAGTAGCCGTTAGTCTCATAGGCTCGGGCTTCGGTGTCACCTCCCCCTTCGCCTCCATCACCGCTTCGATCATCTCGGGAGATACTTGCTCCCTCAGATTGCACGGAAACGATCTGTTCTTGCGCGTGGTTTGATGCATCTTGATCATTGCTTCTCGGCTCCGAAGAGGCAGACTGTCCATCGTGTTGGGTGTCGCCCACCCTGCCATCTTCGACAACTGGGTCAGACTGCTTCCCGTCATTCCGTCCGTGATCCCCGAACCTCCCCTCGTGCCGTCCGTTGCCGATGGCGTAGTCCACCCCGACATCTGTGCTTGCTCTGGAAGATTGTGACCCCGAGTGTTCCATGCCTTGACCGACTCTGGTTTCGCCGCTCCCTTGTGATCCGCCGTGGTCGGTGTCGCCCATCCCCACAGTACCGCTACCACTTCCTCCAGATTGGATTTGTTGCGGTTCGCTAACTTGTCTCGGTTCTGTTCCGTGATCTCGGGATGCACCTTGTTCGCTCTCGGCGTAGGCCAACCTGTCAGTTGTGCTGCCACGTCCAATGTGTCCGTGCTGATCTTGCCGTTG
>Ga0208919_1000444_pt1 | contig 28318 bp, 43 predicted proteins | sample 4_EtaG_FD_184076 | JGI IMG/M metagenome (GOLD analysis project Ga0208919, IMG submission 184076) | Marine viral communities from the Subarctic Pacific Ocean - 4_ETSP_OMZ_AT15127 metaG (SPAdes) (version 3) | ecosystem: Environmental > Aquatic > Marine > Oceanic | place: Pacific Ocean | collected...
ATCATCTTTGTCGGTGTAACTGCGGCTGGCATTACCCCGCTCGTACCTACTCCACGGGGACTCATGTATCCCCATGAAATTCAGGCCACCCTGTTTGAGACTTTACTGGCCGGAACCTCGCCTGTTCGACCTGACTGGGCATTAGGCGCTGAAATATTGGTTGTCCTGATTTTTGGCCTTCTTACGGCGTGGTCAGCGCGATATCTTCCTGTTTTGGTTGTACCGGCAGGGATCATTGGAATCGGCGCTCTAACGGCCTCTGGCTCCGTCTGGGGCTATCTGAGTCTAGGTATGCTGGTAGACGCTGCATTTCCGGTGCTTTCAAGCCTGGTGGTGGGATCGGTGGGTGTTGGGCAGAGGATGATTAGCGAATATCGACAGAAATTACAGATCAAGGGGATGTTCGGGACGTATGTCTCCCCAAAATTAGTTCAGCAGCTAGTGGATGATCCCAGTCTGATGAAACTTGGAGGGGATACCAAGATATTGAGTTTCCTGTTCTGCGATATCGTGGGCTTCACCCCTATCTCAGAGCATTTCAAGAACAACAACGATCCGCAGGGACTTGTCACTCTAATTAACAGGTTGCTCTCAGCCCTGACCGATGTGGTGCTGTCCCTCGATGGCACCATAGATAAGTACATGGGTGATTGCGTGATGGCTTTCTGGGGCGCACCAGTTGACTGCGATAACCACCAGGAACGGGCTGTTACCTGTGCTGCAATGATGCTGGTAGCTTTGGAAAAGCTCAATCAGGAAATAGAAGCAGAAGGCTTGCCTCGCATGGGCATTGGTATCGGAGTCAACACCGGCCCCTGCGTTATCGGCAATGTCGGGGGAGACAAGCGGTTTGATTATTCAGCCATCGGGGATTCGGTGAATGTCGCTGCCAGACTGGAATCGAGCACCAGGAAGTACGTTCAAAATGTTCTCATTGGCGAGGATACCGCGAAAGCTGTTCCTGATTTGGTCAAGCCTCTGGACACCATCGAGGTGAAGGGCAAGTCTGAGAAGCTGGCAGTGTTTACCCTCTCAGGTAAGGCTATTCACGCTGCTCACTTAGCCGATCATTGGGCAGTGAAATAAAATCCTAAGTTGCGGATCAAAAAAAAGGGACACCCGAAGGTGTCCCAAGTGTTATTTCCGCTCTTTCTGCTTCCTTTCCACGACCCAAGCGCCGCCGTCAATCTTTTTGCGCCACGCCGGGTGTTCTCGAACAGGCACCGGCACCGTTATATGATTATCGGCCACCATGCCTTTGTTGATGACAACGAAGTGCTCAGTGACGTTGACCAGCATGACGCCTCGGAAGTGGTCGGTCGTCTGTACCTCCTCGATATACTTGCGTAGGGTCATCTTGGAATGCCAAGCCGGTAGCCCGGATATCGCACAGACTGGCCTGGTGTCCACCCACTTGGTTCTGAACCCCATTTCCCGTAGCGCCGCCAACATACTGTTGGTTCTGACGCCTTTCAGATAGCGAGGCTCCTTCCCTTCCAGTCGTGCCAACTTGTTGTGGCAAAACTTCAACGTGCGTCCGGTGAGCATAGCCAGTGCCACAGGGCCACACCACTTTATCTTCTTCCAGCCTTTCGATTTTAGAGTGTTTAGCCTCATCGGATTCCCCTCACAAAAGTTCTGACTGCTCGGGAGGTTCCGCGGCGTCTAGCCATTCGTCGCAATGTTGCTTTCGTCTTGCGCTGTTTGCTTTCAATCGATTCCATGTACTTCATGTCTGATAACCGGCGGCGAACTATCTTCAGTTTGCCAGCCTCGACAACCAGCACCTTCATCCACTTGCGCCCGGTGCTGACGATCAGGGCACTTCGACATTGCTCGGAATCACGATAACGCTTCAGGTCGAGCTTTGTGGTACCATCTTTCATACGATTTCTCCCACGAAATCCAGCCCCGCACCATGCGGGGCTTTTCTTTGTCTATCCACATTGTTAAAGAGCGATAAGCCTTTGTTCTACATACATATTATACCATGGACACCTAAATCAATGACTTAGGTCGTTGTTTTCATTGGGAAAAGTAAAATGAACCCAGCAAGTATGCGGGGTGCAGAGTGGTCGATTTTGGTTTGCGCAAAAAAAACGGCTTATCTAAGCCATCCTGATTTGCGTAATGAAACAGAGTGAAATAAAATCCTAAAGGGTTGACCTTTGGGATTATTTCATTTTGATATCTCAGTGACGAACTTTGGTGCCAGCGGATATTTCTTCCGGTCGATCTCAGGTCCGGCCCACATCCAATGGACTCTGCCGCATCCCTTGCAGGATTGATATTCAGCCACGATCCGCAGGTTCCGCTGTATTTTGTGGTCTTTCATTTCTCCGCCGCACGAGCAATACATCTATTCGCCATCCCTTCTGATATATCGCTTCTCTAGCTCCCATCCGGCTATCGCAACCAGAACATTAGTCCAGTATCGCCGCATATCGCGTGGCAGATTGTCTTTGTTGAGAATCCTTCTGACGGCAGCAGCACGACGTTTGCGGAGTTTTTCAGGGTGGTTTATTTCAATTGGTTCGCTCATTTTTTTCTCTGTTTCTGGGGTAGTAAACTAAAATAAAACTTTCACACTCAGGGCATGAAAGATTTGTTTCAATTAGGTATTTGTCAGATAAAACACCCTCTCCTTTTTCAAGGTCGTGATCCCCACCCCAAATCAGTTCTGCCTTGCAGTGCCAGCAGTTCATAAGGCTTTCTCCAGACGAATGAGCAAATCTATGTAATGACGAGCCTTCTGCAAATCCTCGATGCCGCCCTTGCTTTTGTAGCGGCACAGATATTTGATGACATTCCCTGCTCCATATCCAAGGTTGTTTCGCTCGATGAACTCGAAAGGCTGAATGGATAAATCTTTATAGTGATTACCGCCGATCTGCTCATTTAGTGGATTACCCATTTTCTGATTTTTCCTCCGCTTATTGGTCATCATGCTCTCCTCCAGACTCTGACACCCTTCGATCCACCTTCGACAACCGATCTTGCAGTGAGCATGAATCCTTGGGTGTTCTTCAGGTACGACATCCTGTTTGATAGCACCTTATAGGCGTTGTTGCCTGATGTTACTCCCCTGAAAAAGACCGAATCTCCAATTTCGAGCTTTCGCAGAACAGAAAAAGGATGGCCCTCGTTAAATCGAGCAGACGGCATCGGAATGCCTTTATCGATTTTTGGTAATAGTTCAGCCATCGAACGATTTGCATTCGTAGCAAAGCACAAGCTCGTCTTCTGCTGTTTCTTCATTCTCGTCCGGGTAGAAATGATTGCCGCACTCCTCGCAATTCCAATGTTCGGGTGGATCAAGTGGTCGTTCGGGGATTTCAAAATAATCGCTCACTGATAATCTCTGGGAGTCAGCGGCGACATATTGGTTGCATAATCTTCCTGGCTTGTCTGTCGTCTTGTTCTGAAGAATCCATCGTGCTGTGGATACATTCTCATAAATCTCCTTGCATAGAAGCTAGGCCAGTTGTTGTTGAGTTTGAACTCAAGTTTCCCGTCAGCGCCGACAGAATCTACCTCCCATCGTATTCGCTCAAAAATGGCTTTCGCTGAGTAGTTGGTAAAGCCCTTGTTGATCCTGTCCATCGTAAACCGCACGAACAAGTCCCAGACTTCAGGATGGTCAGCATGAAACGCTGAGACCTGTTCGCGCATTTCATCAAGGCGCGTTGATGTCGAATCAGAACGGGAAGTCATCATCCGGGTCTTCAACAGGGGCTGGAGTGGGGTCGTCCTGGGGTTTGGCGCTGCTATCGAATAAGCTATCAAATTGTTGTGGATAATAGACATCACCAGATACCCGGAAGTACTTTTCTCCGCTTTCCTTCGCCGTGTTCAGCCACGCCGCCAGGTTAATGCGCGGCCCAAGATCGGGCGATTGCCCGTTTTTTTCCCAGCCGTCGTTTCGCATCAAAACGACCAGAGTTTTCAGCATCTCCTCAGTGACAACGAGGTGTCCCTTGTATGGTGGTTGCTTGTTTGACTCGTTAGCGGTTTTGTTACGCCAGAGGCCACCCTGTTGAGACTTGGGATATTTGTCAGACATTTCCTTTCTCCTTCTGCTCTCGCAGCAATGTGTAGAGTTGTTCTTTTTTAAGAACGCGAATTTTGTCCAGCCGCTTGTTCAGCGCCTGAATTTCCTCTTTGAATCCAGCGTTATAGAGTTCGACCAACGTCTTTTTGTTGCCGTTACTGCTCGTGAATTGGTCGATCCACCCGGCGACCGTTTCCGGGTCGCCCGGTTTTGCTTTTGTGCCTTCTGGCGGCAGCGCAAAATAAAAAATTGTTTTGAAAACAAAATCCATCACCTCATCGATGTTTTCTTGAGTGGCACCAGCTACGAGTTCTTTCTGTTTTGCCATGCGTGTCTCCATCGGTGTTGATGATTGTTTCGGTTTTGCTTTATGAGCCTTTGGCTTTTCAGGCTGTTTGCTTGAGCTTGGGATATCTTCGCCGCTGTAGATATAATGACCCAGGCCCATCAGGGCCAGGGTCTTTGTCAGGCAGCGCATCTTGTTGTCAGAGATGTCCCTCGCATTCGGTGACTTGATTGCAGCATTCTTGTAATCCATAACGGGCAACCACATGGATCGCTGGCATTCGCCAATGGTTACGGTGCAGTGGACCGTCATGCTCCCATCGGCATGGGTCTCGTTATCCGCAAATTCAAAAGTCGCGCCGGGGTAGTGCTCCATCAAAATTCCCCACGCCCACGCCCAACTCAGATAGGTCAGGTTTCCTTTCTTTTCGGTATGCTCATTGCAGTCCACACTGCTGAGTGTCTGCCAGATTTTCTGGTAGGTCGTTTCCTCGCTCACACATTTCTCCTAAGTAAATTTTTCTTTAGCTGCTTTAATAATTATGTCGGCCAGTTCGTGGACAGCCAATTGGTCAAACATAAGAAAACTTATGTCCGTAACATGATGTTCATTCATGGTGATCTTCACGTTCTCACCAACTAATTTCATACCAATGTTAACTGTCTTAAAGGGTTCAAGCTGCCACAAGCCCAGCATCTTTCGTTCAATTCTGTCTTCGCTGTGGAACTCAATTGTGATCGATTTGTCGAGATCAAATATCGTCATTGGTTCTGCTCCACATATTCTTTGTACTGACTGCAAAACGGTGCAACCTCGCACCAGTCTTCGCAGCGAACTCGTTTGCCGGGACGATGTTCGATGATGTGTTTGGACCCCATCCCGTTTGTCGGATCAGCGGCCCATTCGATAGCCCCTTCCATTGAGTCGAGTAATCTGCTGGCGCGTTTGTGAGTAGAAGACTTCATCACTGCGAACTTCTCCGGTCGCTCCCACATCTCTTCCGCCGTACACAGCGGAAGTTCTTCGCCAATAAGAGCGGAGTAGGCCGCTTGCTGATGCAGGGCAATTCGGTCTTCTACATATAGTTCAGCGTCTTCCCAAGACCATATCGGCACGGGGATCTGCATAATGGGAGCATCAGGATAATCCGGTTTTCCGACTTCCGATTTCTTCCAGTCTCTCAGAATAGTCAAAATGTAGAGTTCTGATACCTCGATGTCCTTGGCATTTTGCAGGAGATATCGATAAGAATTTAGTTGCTGTTCCCAATCTGGTTTTACGCCGCCGTTCTGCTTGTTGAGAATGACTCCATAGGCTCCAGTCACCTTGTAGTCTACAAGGATCGTCGTGCCATCCTCCTTGATGATTTGAAGGTCAATCGCCCCTGAGACCGTTAACCCGCTTGGGTGATCCCAAAAGACGCGCTCCTCGGTAATGGCATCGTCACCGACAGCGTTCTCCATGATGTTGTGGAACCCGGTTCCCAGCGCACTGAAGACCTTTTTACTGATCGGTTCCTCAATCTCATCGCGGTGAGCCTTCACTAGCTGCGCTATCCGGGGGCTACCGATCCAGGTCGTTGGTGTAATGTCAGCGCCGCCGGATGTGTAACCGTCATGCGCAAGAGCCTTATAGATGGGTTCGAGAAGATTCAGGTCGTTATTAACTGGCACGAGAAACCCGCCATATTCTAAGATACGGTCCTTTTGAGTCGGAATCTTTGCAGATTCTGAATTTTATATGCGGGTTTTTGCGAGTAAATCTTTGGTACCTTATTCGGCAAGCGTTATACTTCCTCTCAAGCTCATGCACATTTTTCGCATCTACCCGAATCGAATCTCCGACTTTCATGTTGGCAAGCGGCAGAGGTCCGACTTCTACCCTTTTGCTCAGTCTCGGAGGGAGAGGAACCCCCTTTTCAATCTTCATAATACAGCCATCCTGTCGCATTGTTTGGTGAACCAAAGTACGCAGTATAGAGGTTTCATCGTTGCAAAGTAAAGAACAAAAAGAGTTGGCCTTCACTATCTACGGGCAACCTTACTCAAAAGCGAATAGCCGAAAACTGGTAATCAATGGTGGGAAGCCCAGGTTCATCAAGAGTGCGCCTGCCAGGCGTTATGTCATTGATTTCCAAACACAATGTCCAAAGCTGGACCCTCTGATGGAGGGCGATCTGGAGGTAGAAATAGTCATCTACTACGCGAGTCGTCGGCCGGACCTCGATCCCAGTCTCATTTTTGACTGCATGGAAAATCACATTTACAAAAACGATAGACAAATCAAGCGACAAATTTTATATTGGGGGCTGGATAAAAATAACCCACGGTCAGAGATTCGCGTAAGGCAGATTGATATAAAAAACCCCCAAAATCCGCCGAAGCTGAAATTGGGGGCTTTGGATGCCAGCGAGGAACTGACTGATTAGCCGCCGACCAAAGCGGCTGAGTGGATTATAATCAAATTTCACTAAAAAACCATCAGCGAGGAGACCACTAATGATCAATGACCTGGAACTGGCAGTGATGAACTGCTTTCAAAACACCCGAATTCTATGTCCCGCCTGTTCTGGTTCGCGCAAAAAATCAAAAGAAAAAACCTTGTCGATCAAGATCGACGGCGCAGACAAAATCTATCACTGCTTTCATTGCGATGCCGCTGGCAAGGTATCCGAAAAACAGCCAATATCGTCAAGCCACAGAGATGAGCTTGCGGAGTTCCTGAAGTCTCCAGGCCAACCCAATGTGGTCGAACTGCCAGCCGCCACACATGACCGAGAGCTTCGATCTTTTATGGAGTCTCGGAACATCTCTGAGGAAACCTATCGCAAGTACGGAGTCACTACCGATATCCGCTGGTTTGGGAAAAAGCAGGGTGAGGAGTTGGCTGTAGGCTTCGTTTACGGCGATCCAGAGGAACCGACCGCCGTAAAATGGCGATCCGTTAAGGATAAGGCATTCACCCAGAGCGGTGCAGCGCAGACTTTCTACGGCCTTGAGAATCTGCCAAAAGAGATGGGTGACACGCCACTGGTCATTTGCGAAGGTGAAATCGATGCGTTGAGTTTTGCCGAGGCTGGCATCCCGGCAGTGAGCGTCCCGAATGGCGCACCGGCGAAGTTCTCTCGGCATGACGACGGTGTGAAATACAATTTTCTCTGGGAAGCGAGAGACCTTCTTGAGTCATGCAGCAAGGTGATTTTGGCGACTGACCACGACGGTCCGGGCGACATTTTGAAACAGGAGCTTGGCCGCAGGATCGGACTGGGAAAATGCTGCGAGGTGAAATTCACCACTGAACTCAAGGATGCCAACGCAGTGCTGTGCGCCGAGGGACCAGATCGATTGCGGGAAATTATCGAGGCCGCTACCCCGATGCCTCTTGCCGGGGTTTACAGTGCGAACGATTACGACGATCAGGTACAGGAACTCTATGAGGCTGGAGGCACAGGCAAGGGACTGTCAACCGGGTTCAAGTCACTCGATGACCTGATTACCGTAGCGCCGGGTCTCTATGTAATCACGGGTATGCCGGGACATGGGAAGAGTTCGCTGGTCGATAATTTTTGCGTCCAGACGGCGAGGCTACACGGTATGCGGTGGGCAATCTGCTCAATGGAAAACCCCGTGAAAATTCACATTCTCAAGCTCGCGTCTATCTATACCGGGAAACCTTTTTTTGAGGGGCCGACTGAGCGAATGAGCAAAGATGAATTGAGCCACGCTATAAAATGGATCGATGACCATTTTGTGTTTCTTGAGAATCGGGATGGAGAAATTTCCAGCCTGCAAAGCATCATCGACAGGACAAAGAGTGCAATTCTGAGAAAGAATGTCAGCGGCTTGGTTATTGATCCCTATAATTGTTTGGAGTCAAAGCATGAGAGTGAGCATCTCGGAATTTCTGAGATGCTCTCCAGAATCACGAGCTTTAGTGCGGCTCACCAGCTATCCACCTGGTTTGTGGCCCATCCGACCAAGCAACCTTATGACCAACGCAGTAAGCCCTTAGATGGGAATTCGATTGCCGGTTCGCATTCATGGTCGAGTAAGGCTGATTGTGGTCTTAGTTGCTATTATCCAGGTAACGACAACCAGCCAATCGTGAGCATCTGGAAATCGAGGTTCTACTGGATTGCCAAGCGAGGTCAGCAGAAAATGCAGTATCACGTTGGCTCGGGCAGGTTCAGCGATCTCGAAGAGGAAGACTTCGACTGGAACATGGACTGACCCCCTTTATTTTTCGCGGGTATCCCAATCGCACCCTGTTACGATCAAATAAATTTTTTTAAGTTTTTTGAGATGTTTGCTGTAGGCATAAAGGAACTCTGAGGACAAATCGCCCTTGACCGAAGGGGGAACCATCAGGTCACTGATAACTCTGTCAAGGTGTTGTCCGAGAAATTCTTGTTCTTCTGCCGTCAGCTTAATTGTTTTGCTCATCTTTACCCGCCCCCGAAAAGGTATCCACATAGTATTGCATCCTATCCCAGTCACTTCGAGTCATCGGCAAAGTCGTTTGTCTGATTCCCCCAATTTCGATAAGTCGGTTTTCAATCGCCTTTTCTTCTTCTGAAATTTCCAGCAATCTGGTTTCCAGTTCTTTTTTTCTTTTGATTAAATCCACAATCAAGACCGCCTCTTGTTCGTCTTGCATCGGGGAAGCAGTCACCCATGACACTTCTTTTTCCCACTTTCGGATAGACTCTGTTTCCATGAGCGCGAGGTCTCTCTCTTCTTCATGCATTTCTTTTTCGGTTTTCATTCTGCCTCCTTTCTGAGCAACAGTTAAAGGTTAATCACCCTTTAAGATATTATCGAGGTTCTTATACATTTCTTTTACAGATTTTCTTATAGCTTCAACAGAGGTCATTGAAGATTTCCAGCCTAAATCTGAAATCTTTTGAGTGTCCAATCGCACGATGGGGACATCGCCTTTCCAACCTCTGTTACCGCCCGTATATCTATATTCACAATCAGCTTTGTCAATTTCCATTTGCTGTAAGACGATATCGGCAATTTCATTTACGGAAGCTGGCTGTTCTGGTGCAACATTATAAACATCGTATATTTTATGTTGATTTTGCAATGCAATAAACATGGCAGAAATAACACCTTTCACATGGATGTACGGCTTGCTTTGCATTCCGTTTCCAAGAATTTCTAAAAATGTTGAATCCCTTTTTAGTCTTTTCATAAAATCATACGCTACTCCGTGGGTTTGTCTTCCACCAACGACATTGCCAAATCTGAAAGCAGATGCTGTCATTCCAAACATGTGGCAATAACTTGAAATTAGGGCCTCACAACCCAACTTACTGGCTCCATATGTGGAAATTGGCTCCATTGGACTGAAATCTTCACTTACACATTCATATCCTGTTTCGCCATAAACCCCGGAGCCTGATGCGTACAATAATTTTTTACAGCCTCCTTTCCTCATAGCCTCAAGAACGATCTGAAGAAGATGTGTCCCCTGGTTAAAATCAATTTGGGGATCGGTCGCCGCCGCTGCGATATCTGCATTAGCAGCAAGCATAATTGTTATATCAATATCTTTAGAATACTCAAATATTTCACCATCAAATATATCTTTTTCAACCAATTTGAGTTTTTCATTCTCCATGTGTTCTTTAAGATGCCACTTTTTCCCAGAACAAAAGTTGTCATAAACAATAACTTTCGAGACAGATTTATCAGAAAGAAGTTTGTCTGCAACATAACTGCCAATAAAGCCACCACCGCCAATTACTAAGTATTTCATTTCACTTCAGCCACCAGAAACTCCTGCTGATCCACATGATTTGCTCAAAGCCGTGATACTCGTATGTTCCCATCAGAATCTTGTCTAGCCTTCTCGAAGCCAACTCCTGAGCCCAACCAATGACATACCAAGCAATCGGTTTTGAAGATTCAACGTGATATGTGCATTCAAGTCTGTCTGACTCAGATTCAAACAACTTCATCAAATCAACCGGATGTCGGTGAGTAGGATCATCATGAAAATTTAATCCTCCCCCCCTGCTTGGAAAATCAACTGAGTTAAGGCTTGGGGTAGCAATAAACAGATGGCCCCCCAGCGCGGTCCTATTTACCATTGCGCGGAATGTGCCTTCTGGATCGTCGCAATGCTCAATATTGTGGTTAGAAATCACAACATCAAAATCTACTGGAATATCTCGAATCGCCTGAGCAAACATTTCGGGCTGTACGATTTTATACGCATCATACAAATCTTTTGATTCATCGGATTGATTAAAGTCAGTAACGTCGATGCCGTAGACTACGGAATTCGGTTTAACCGTTTTGAGAAAAACAGAACTCGCATTGCCGCATCCAACATCTAAAATTTTGGGGTTGTCTTTTTTAATACTGGACAAAAAGGCCCGTTGTCCTCGTGGTCTGAGGGTTTTTTTCAAAAAATGAGTTAAACCTGCCATGTCAGCCGCTTCCGCAGTTCATTCTGGACTCATGCTCGTGAAGCAACCGTCGTGCCGTTTTCACCAGGTTGTTGAGACTAAGCGACTGTCGCGTCCTGAGAAACTCTCGTTCGATTTTTAGCCTTTTTGCCAGATCGGCAATGACCGGGTATTCTCCCTTCGGCACATGAGATAAAATCGCAATCGCCTTAGAGAGATTCTCGGTCACTTCCTGTGTCCGTGAATCTAATTCCGTTTCTGACTCCCTTCGCCTTCGCTCCTCAAGCTCAATCTGGTGATTCCAGGCATCGCTGTCATCTTCCTCAATCGTTGTCGTGGTAATTCGTTCGTCAGTCATTTTTCTAGCTCCTCCCGACATCCCTCCAGACCGACGCCCTTGTAGTCGGGCCAGATTGGATCGGGGCCGAACACATGCTGGCAGTAGAGCTTGAACTGCCTCTGCTCATCTCTGAAGTCACCGTTGCCAGCCCAGCCTAATGCCGAGAGAATGGCGATCACGGCCAGTGCATTACGCATTTGGTCAATGTTCATTCGTTTTCCTCGCTGAACTCGCTATAAATGAGAGAATATCTGGCTGCAAGACCCTCCAACGCGAATTGCTCCCGATGTGGCCGCCAGATGTCAAGATTTATCAACAGTGATTGTTTGCCGTCGCGGATCTCGACAATTACGTCAGTTTCTTCCGTGGGGGTTGACCACACCAGAGAATGAAAATCTTTTTCCTGAATTGTCCTCGAGAATGTGATTCGCCTGGAAATAATCAGGGTCACATCGTTGATTAACCAGGGGTTCCATTTCCAATTATCCGCAAGTTCCTGTTGTGCTTCTGATCCGCTAATCTCGATTTCATTGTATGTCGGTTGATTTTCCATTTCTTTACTCATTTTCAGTTCCCCTTTTGCAGTCTAGTTGTTTGAAATCGGGCCAGCCGTTTTCGCCACCGCTGGACCTGTAAGCAGCTACAACTCAAGCAAAATTCTGCGATGTTCTTCTTTTACTTCTTCATCGCTGTATTTCGATATGATTTCATCTTTGACGTAATGCAATAAATTTCGGCTGCTGAGTGACTGGATGTATTCAACCTCATCTTCGGCAAGAACGTCGCGCATTTGGTCAATGTTCATTATTAGGTCTCCAGATATTCCCATCCCAGTTTCCTTTGATCCACTTACCCTTACCATCCATCATGCTCCACTCTCTGAGCTTTTCTCTGATAAGAAAATTAGCTGTGTAACGTGGGTTTCTTCTTCCACGAAAAATGATTTCATCGCAGAGATCATCGTCACCAATAAGATTGGCGATTGCGTCGAGCGCGTTCTCGCCGTCCTTCCCGCAAGGCAGAGGCTTGCTCAAGATTTTATCGACCTGATCCCGGTCAGCTTGAGTTTCTGGCATGGCCCAGGTACCCATACTAGTGGCCGAGCTTCTTCAACATCGAATCCACGATATTGGAATCATCGTTGAGCAGACGAATCGCGGTTTCTGAAATATCCACGTAGTCTGAACCAGACAAATCTTCGCTGAGATTTTGTTTTTCCTGTTTCAGCATCTTGACGAGATATCTGTGCTCATCGCTCGTCAATTCAAACTCTAATTTAACTTTCATGTTGTTGCTCTCCCCGTTGGGTTTTCAGATTCAATTTCGTCATAAACAAGTTCGATTACGGTTCGGCTCATTTCTTTTTTTGGACACAGTGATGCCGCAGCAACAATCAGATGCAGCCACGCTTCCATTTCGTTCATGTCTGAGTTTTGGCAGTGTTCGAGAATAGAGTCTGCGTGATCCGAGTTAAAATCTATGTCCATTCCGAAAATCATGCCACCACCTCTACTGCCATTATTCTCTGGAGGCTTTCGGACAATTCGTTGGATTCAAACCACTTGACCGCCTCCGCGTTAGACTCCGGCGTAGGATCGCCATTCTCATCCAAATTGATGAGGTTGATCCCATGCTGTACTACCGCTCTGAGAAGTTCGTCTTTGCTTTCATCGATACGCTCGTTGACTAATTTCTGGAAATCTGAGCCATGCTTGCCGTAATCCATTCCCGGTAGATCAGCGACAGCGCCGAGGTCATCGTTGATGAAAAGGTTTTTGTAAGATTCGTTTCGGCTCTCGCCACAAATGTTAACGAAAATGCTCGGCTCAGTATCTTCTGCCCAACCCGAAATGGCTACACCATCGTCAACTTCCACCAACACGGCCTCCTCTAATAGAGAGGGCCATGCGGCGGCATCAAACTCGAAATCGAAAGGGTTGCCGCTGTAGCTATAGAATTCGCGGATTTCCAGGCGGACTGCCACCTCATCCAAAGGCGTGATTTCGATTGAATAATTTGCTTCGTTGAGGCAGTCGAAGAACCATCGTTCCAGATTTATCTGAGCGCCCTTTGATCTGGGGAGGGTGCCGTTGTTGTTGAGAAGCCCCAGCGAGCGCAGATACTTGCTGACCTTGCCGTTGTGGAGTTCGATGTACTCGCGAATGATTGCGCGTTGCTGTTCGTTCATTTGGTCTATTCCTCTTTTCAGACATCCGAAAAATCGAGAGTACTCTCATTTTGGCTCCATTGCAACAATGGTACGTTGCATCACAGATCAGGTACTATCACTTGAGTCTGAGAGCTTGAGAGCTTGAGAGCTTGAGAGCCAGGAGCTTGAGAGCCAGGAGCTTGAGAGCGGGCAAAGAAAAGCGGGGCCAAAGCCCCGCTGAGTTGGTCGGGCGGTCTGGGTCAGGCAGTCACCCCGCCATTGATGCAGTCATCGCGGCACCTCCGCGCTCCACTCGGTTGGCTCATCACCGTACCCGGTGTAAAAAACGCAGTCGGTACAGATATCGAGGTGGATAAGGTTAGCTCGGGCGATATCTTGATTGTCCCAACCGTGGGCCGCGTGACGATCTCCACCCAGACGTGATCCGCAGCAATCGCAGGGCGACCATGAGAAGCTCCCCTCGTCGATCTCGCCTATCTGCTCCTGCATGGTCTCGATATCCCCGGTATCTTCGATGCCGTGAGCCTTGAGGCATTCAGGGCAACTCGCGGCGGCTCCTGCGTTGAGGTGGAATATTCCGGCGGCATGCTCTTCGACTGCGAGAGCATAGGCGCTCATGGTTTCAGTGGTCATTAGTCAGTCCTCGTTTGGTTTTCCAAGACCCCGCACCTCCGCCGGGGTTTCGGCGCGGGGACCACCCGCGCGGCTCATCAGTTGGAGTTAGCTGTTGGAGAACACCACTACGCCGTCCGACGTTTCGGCGACTGTCAAATCGTGCCGAAGGTCTCGCCCGTATGACTCATAGTCGAAGTATCCGCGAAGATGCTCGGGTATGCTGTCGAGCAGACCTGTCTGATCGATGTAGTCATCGACGTAATCGTCCCAAGAATCCGCGCTCCCGATGTGGCTGTCGAGTATGTAGCTGATGTCGTCCGTTCCGCCGACTTCATCCAGCCAAGCCCCGACAATCTCGCGCTGACCCTCATCGAGCGCCAGCCATTCCCAGATACGTTCATCGAGCCACGACTCGCCGTAGAACGCCTCTGGAAACCCTTCGTAGTCCTGAAACATCAGTTCGGGGTCGCGCTCGTTCTTGTGCAACTTCCGGGCCGCAGCCTCGAAAGCCTCGGCGGTGTCGCACTCGTCGAGCGACAGCCACGCTCCGGCAATACTGCCGTTGTTATATTTCGCATATGTTCCTACATATATTTGTGCGTCAGTCATTGGTCTGTTCCTCTTTGTGTTGGTCAATTAAAAATTAAAACGGTCAGCGCATATCGGGCCGATACCGTTCTCGATGCTTTCCGGGTTGGTCAACTCGCGGCCACAACAACCGCATATTCCGGTGTCGATGCCGTGGGCCTTCAATGCCCCCTCGAAGTCTTCGAGGATCGTCTGAAGGCGTTCACAATCGGCCTCGACACAATCGCGGGAAGGGTAGAAGGTGCCGTCATCCGGCGTGATCTTGCCGAGATATTCCGCGCCGTATTCAGCGCCGCGTTTAACGTAGATGCAGCCGACATTCTTGCCCGATGTCGATATTATCTGTCATATCATTTCCCCGATTTCTTCCCACACACCTTCAAGTGCCTCGGCCTGTTCGTAAAGGGCATCAGAAGCCTCGGCGAATGCTTCCCCGCGTTCGCTGCTTTGAATTCCTTCAGGAAGATTTTCGTATGCTTCTTCCTCGGCTTCGGCAATGCTTTGGAGTATGCCTCCCGCTTCGAAAATCAGGCTTGCTGCGCGACTTAGTTCTTTTCGTTTTGCTCGATTCATTGGTCTGTTCCTCTTGGTTTTCCAAGACGCCCCCCCGCAGGGCGTTTCGGCCGGTCACCACCCGGCGCTCATTCAGTCGGAATTTGAGTCCGCTTCCTTTTCCTTATCGGTCAGGCGTTCCCAGTCGTAGACATCGCGATCACAGATCGCTTTTTCCTGATCGGTCAGGCAATCCCAGTGCAGTCGCGTATGCCCATTATCGACACTGTAATCCTCGTCGAGCGGGATTTCCTCGTCGCATCGACCGCACTCTGATGCCATGCACTCGGCACAGGCGTAGCCGTCGCGGTATTCTTCCGTGCCGTCGTCAAGTTCGTGGTAGGTGTCGGCGGGAATTCGGTTGACGAATCGCCCGGACCCGAACGCGGTGTCCTCTCCGCAGAACACGCAGAGGTTTTCAGATCGGAGTTTTTTGCTCTCCGCTTTATTGATTTCGTGTCCAGCCCGGAATGCGGCGTAGCCGATGGTGCCGTGACCTGTGAGGGCGAGCCCCATGTGATGCGGGATGCCCCTGTATCCACGCCAGAACATTGAACGGGTTGATCCGCCGTGGCTTGGTGTTCCGTCGGCGTTTCGCATCTTGCCGTCGCGATACATCTCGACATACTGGTCAAAATATCGGCGCATCTCTGCGTTTCTGAACGGATTCCTCATTTGCTTGTCCTCTCGTTGGTCGGTTCTCTCACCCAGAAACCCGACACTAGGCCGGGTTCTGGGGGCGCTTATGTCGGCCAGTGCTACAGCGTCGGCGCGATCACCTCGACTTTGTAGCCGAGCCGCTTGATGGTCTCGACGTTGTTATGACTCAGCGTTTTTTTGCCGGTCAGATGAGCAAACGCCTCTGCCTTATCACAGGCCGGATAAATCAGTTCGTTCCCGTACACGTTTCGAATGGTCACTTGAATTGTCATCACTCTGTTCCTCTTTGTCGGTTATCCAATATCCTCGCCTCCATCGAGGATTTCACGCGGGCACCACCCGCGATCATCAGTCGGATCAGATCACAGAAAATCGGCCCACGCCCTCGGCGTTGGCCCGGGGTGACGAGGGCTTTCACCTCGCTCGAAAGCGTTGATGTCGCGGTGCCATTCGGAAATCTCCCACTCCAATCTGCGGCGCTGTTCGGCTTCCGCTTCGGCTTCCTCGCAAAGCAGAGCTTCCCGGGCCGCATCTTCGGCTGCTCGGCGGCGTTTAACGTCGCAGTAGATGAGGAAAAGACAAAAAGCCTCGAGGATTGCCATGATCGAAATCATCAAAACTATGATGCTCTGTTGGTTCTCAAAAAATGTATCCATCGTTTGATTCCTCGTGTGGTTTAACTGACTGCGGCGATGACTGAAAGTGCAAAGGTTGCGGCGAATATTATCGCTACGATGAAAAGACCTTGCATAATTCCCGTGAGGGCTTGCGTCATTGTGGTAATGGCAGACATGATTTATCCCCTGTTTGTCGTTTGCGTTAATTCAAACGAATAATCTCACATACATTGCAACATTGCAACAATATGGGAGAAGTATTAATCATGACCTTATATTGTATAAATATTAAAATATCGGTCTACCATTGCGGGATGCCGAGATCATCCAAAGAACTAACAGCCAAGCAACGGCACTTCTGCCGACTGGTTGCAGCCGGGAACCTCAGTCAGGCCGAGGCATATCGAACGGCCTATAACTGCACAGGCAATAAAAAGACGCAGATCGAATCAGCCAGCAGGTTGGCGAGAGACCCCGATATAGCCGCAATGATCCGGCGTCTAATCGATGCCAGGGACCGTGCTCAACAGGATAGAGTACTCAGCCACAGAGAGATTGTTATAGACCGCCTGTTACAGGCGGTCGATGATGACTCGTTCGGTGTCAATCGAATTCGGGCGATTGACATCCTCGCCACCGTCAGCGGTATGAAGAAGCACAGCCTCGACATCAAGCAGGATGACCGCTCGGCCGACACTATAGTTGCCGAGCTAGAAGCCAAGCTCGCGGCACTCGGTCTTGGCGATGTTATCAATCATGGCGAAGTCATCGAACATGATGAGATCATCGATCATGACGACAGCCGGGATTCGATCGACGCTGATCCTGATCCCGACATAGCAGCAGTTCGCCACTAAGTACTGACGCCTTCCCGTCCGATCAGACGGGCCCGCCCTTCTGCGGAAATCGATGAACTATCACCTGCTCGACCCGGGTACCCGCCACCCCCCTGTTCAAGAGGCGTAGGGCTGGAGAGTTATACGTATTAATCCGCTCAAATAATTACCAGTTTTTTCAGAAAAGCCTAATATTTCATAATCAATTCATAGTGTTGCATAGTTCGTCGCCCCTTTTTTTCTGCGCAAAAGGGTCAGGAATCCTGCCCTGAAAATTTTTTTCAAAAAAAAATATCAGTAAAATAGCCGCCTTCGGGGATCGATATCTTCGTCGCTTGCAGCGGGTATCATTTTGCTGTATTAAACGCTGATATAAAGCAGCAGTTGATACATAGCAGCTTTTGATTCCAGCCAGAAACTTTATTTCAGCTTTCTTTTTTTTTAGGTTTTAGCTGGGACAGGCTAAGTTGATACAGAAGCAGCTATATATCAGCGTCGGATTTTTCAGGCAGTGGTTTGACGATTTAATCTCCGTTCGTGTGAACCGGGATGATTTGAAGAGTTCCCCTGACAATCTTTCGTCATTCCACTGTCCTTTTTGCTTTCCCCTCTGAACGCCCCTGGTTGCGGCTCGTGCAACTTCTTGCTCTTTTCTGATATATTCCAGTATCTTCAGTTTCAGCGGGACGGCCTATAGCTATATGAAGGAACTCCCGATTGGACTATGTGAATAGTTCATAATCTCCCGGGAGGGAGTGCGCGCATATCGAATTCCGGGGGATTTGAAACCGAAGAGAAGAAGTCAGGAGCAGGGATACTTGAACAAGACACAACGCAGAACAGGATACGCAATTCTTTTTACTGGAACTCGTTTTATTGATGGGGTGTATATGTCGCACTCCCTGGCTTACTCCTGTGCCGAATCTCTCAGGGGGCAGTTCCCGAACTTACGGGTGGATCTGATTCAGGTGGGTGAAGGTTTCAGGATGTCTGATGATATATTCTGGGCAAATAACCTGGAGGAATTAGAGATCCTGAACAGCGAAGGCGATGAACGGGCCAAAAGGACTCTGACTGATGTATCAGTACAAAGCGAAGATCACCCGTATCATTGATGGCGATACCGTTGATTGTGATATAGACCTTGGCTTTAAGGTTATCCTCGCTAAACAACGCATCAGGCTCTACGGCATTGATACGCCGGAATCGCGTACCCGCGACAAGGTTGAGAAGAAATACGGCCTGCTTGCCAAGAAATACCTTGTCGATTTCATTGAAGCGGAGGATTACCAGATCACCCTTGAGACTGCCAAGGGCAGTGGCAGGGGCAAATTCGGGCGTATTCTCGGCAAAATCATCAATAAATACGGCCAATGCGCCAATGACCTGATGTGCCAGGAAGGACACGCAGTGCCTTATCACGGGCAGTCTAAGGACGATATCGCCGCAGAGCATATCGAAAACCGCGCAATAGTAGACAAGTTGACCGAATAATGCCTGTACGCAAGGTACAGGGCGGGTATCGCTGGGGCCAGTCAGGGAAGGTCTATCCCACCAAAGCACAGGCCGAACGCCAGGGAAGGGCAATCCATGCCTCCGGCTACCAGGATGGCGGTATCGTTGATGTCACCCAGGGTACTGACCCTTCGACGGTGGATCGGGTGATGAGGTTTATGAATAAATCAGGAGCGCCTGTTCCGCAGTTGGGGGGCTTTAACAGGGTTGCATTACCCCCTGAAGAGCCGAAGCTGACACCCGCACAGGCAGCATATATTACTGCCCAGATTGACCCGACAGTTATAACCGGGGTCGCAGATATCCTTGGCGGTTATCCTGAGTTTCCATCCGGAGATGTACCCTTGTCCCGGGCTTTTTCCGGTGAACCCATGCCAAGCCTCATTGAAAATGTCAGAGAAGGTAATCTGGGCATAGCCGCATTGCAGTCACTTGGGGCAATCCCCGGTATTGGCGCGATTACTCGGGGGAGAAGAGTTGCAAAGGCTGCAAAGACTGCAAGTGATGCCGCTAAAGGTTCGCGCAGGACGGGACGAGATTGGCAAGACATACCTTTAAGTTATAGAAGCGAAAGTCTGCCTTTTAGATTTTTAGAGCATCATGGTTTTGATGAATTAGAACCGTTTACTCCTATAGCTAAAGGGCCGAAGCTCACAAGAGAGCAATATGACAGAATGGCAGATACTTATGAAGTTTTAGACGATGGTCGGATAAGGGCTTACAGTGGTTATGTTGCAGATGGGAACTTAGGAATATCTCAAAAGACATTTAATAATCCAACTTTAGGACAACTCCGTAATTGGATGGGCTATTGAAGATTGATATGGACAGAGCAGGTGCTTGAAGGAATAAACCTGAAAGCTCTGAATCAGGTAAAGAATCTTCCTGTTGAAGACCAGCGTGAAGTTCTGGATTTACTCGAAAATCTGGAAGAAGCCAAAAAGAAAGAATCTGCCAGGGAATCTTTTCTGGGATTTGTCAATTATGTATGGCCTGCCTTTATAGAGGGCAGGCATCACAAGGTTGTTGCCGAAGCATTTGAAAGGGTAATCAAGGGCGATCTCAAGCGCCTGATTATCAATATGCCCCCAAGACACACCAAGTCAGAATTTGCTTCTTACCTGTTACCCGCATGGTTTTTAGGCCAGAACCCGGGAAAGAAAGTCATCCAGGCTTCCCATACCGCAGAACTGTCCGTGGGTTTCGGGCGCAAGGTCAGGAACCTTGTCGATTCCGATGATTTCAAAGAAGTTTTTCCTGAACTGGCACTCAGGGCAGATTCAAAGGCAGCAGGACGCTGGAGCACCAGTCAGGGCGGGGAATACTTCGCTATCGGTGTGGGCGGTGCTGTTACAGGTAAAGGTGCGGATTTGCTGATTATTGACGATCCCCACTCCGAGCAGGACGGCCAGAGCATTGATGCGTCTGTGTTTGATAAAACCTATGAATGGTACACCTCCGGCCCACGCCAGAGATTACAGCCAGGTGGGGCAATCATTATTGTTATGACCCGCTGGCATCTGCGCGACCTGACAGGGAAAATCATTAAATCTTCTACCCAGCGAGAGGGCGTGGATGACTGGGAACTGATTGAGTTTCCGGCCATCATGCCTTCCGGTAATGCACTCTGGCCGGAGTTCTGGAGCCAGGAAGAACTGCTTGCGCTGAGAAGTGAACTGCCTGCGCCCAAGTGGGAAGCCCAGTACCAGCAGGAACCTACCTCCGAGGGCGGTGCGCTGGTCAAGCGGGAATGGTGGAAACGCTGGGAAAGAGAGCGCCCTCCGCAATGCGAGTTTATTATCCAGTCATGGGATACGGCTTTTCTCAAAACCCGCAGGGCTGACTTCTCAGCCTGCACCACCTGGGGCGTTTTCTACCAGCCCGATGACGATGGACAGACACGACCCAATATCATCCTGCTCGATGCCCATAAAGAACGGCTTGAGTTCCCTGAACTGAAGAAAATGGCAATGGAGTTCTACAATAACTGGGAACCTGATGCCTGCATTATCGAGGCCAAAGCTGCCGGAGCGCCACTGGTTTTTGAATTAAGGGCAATGGGAATGCCGGTCTCGGAATATACGCCATCAAGGGGCAATGACAAGGTAGCGCGGGTTAACGCCGTGGCGGATCTATTTGCATCGGGCGTGGTGTGGTGTCCTGAAACCCGTTTTGGCGAGATGGTCATAGAGGAATTTGCTGCGTTTCCGGTGGGAGAGCATGATGACCTGGTGGATAGCAGTACCCAGGCTTTGTTACGTTTCAGGCAGGGAGGGTTTCTGCGCCTGAATACTGACGAGGAAGATGAACCCATGTATCGCAAAAGAGCGGCTTATTACTGATGGCTGATGTAATCATTAACGAATACTGGGTGGAAAAGCTCTTCCGGCCTGTTTTCAGGAGAAAGTCTCTGGCAGGCGATAATGATTTTTTTGATAAAAAAGACTTCCCGGTTACGCAGGAACTTGAAGATAATTACGAGGTCATTCTTGCCGAGCTTAAACCCCTTATGGAACGGGTATCCGAGTTTGCGCCTTTTCAGGACATCAGCCCTGACCAGGTTTATATTTCCAATGATGAAAAATGGAAGATGTTCTTCCTCAAAGCGGGGACTTATCGTTTCAAAAGAAATTGTGAGCAGGTTCCCAAAACAATGGAAATCCTCGACAGCAACAGGAATATTGTCTCGGCGTATTTTTCAGTGATCGGACCTAACAAGATGCTGATGCCCCATGAGGGGCCGTGGTGCGGGATTATCCGTATTCATTTAGGCATGATGATCCCGACGGACGGGGAGTCAATCCTGGTCTGTAACAAGAAAGAATATCGCTGGAAAAACGGGGAGGCGGTGGTTTTTGATGACACCTATGAGCATTTTGCTGTAAATTTGAGCAATAACAATCGGGTAGTATTGTTTATTGACTATATGAGACCATTGCCTGTACCTTGGAATTGGATAAACTGGCTGATATTGAAAGCCGCTCGATGGGTTCCTTACTTCAGAGAGCCTGTAAAAAGGCATAAGGAGTGGGAGAAGAAGTTTTACAGAACGGGAGAGGAGAATGCCTAGCTATTACGACAGTAAGGAAGAACAACCAGGTAAAGCCAGGGTTAAGTACAAAAAGGGCGGCAAGGTCAAGAAAATGGCCAAGGGCGGCAGGACTGTAGCCCGTGGCAGTGGCGCTGCGAGAACGCAGTATTTCGGGAAGAATGGCTAGATGGCGATAGAGCGCCCAATGGGGCAAGACCCCTTTGTGCAGCCAGAGGTCGAGGCTGGTCTAGAAATAGATATTGTCAACCCGGAGGCGGTATCTGTTGAAACCCCTGATGGCGGGGTAATTATAGATTTTGATCCCAGCGGGATGATGCCGGGCAGTACAGACCATAACGAGAACCTGGCTGACGTTATTGAAGACAACGACCTGCGCAAGATCGCTTCTGACTTGATCGGCGCATTTGAAGCAGACAGGGATTCCCGCGCTGACTGGGAAGATACCTATATCAACGGGCTTGATCTTCTCGGCCTCAAGAACGAAGACAGAACAGAACCCTGGGACGGGGCTTGCGGGGTATTTCACCCGGTATTGACCGAGGCGGTTATCCGCTTCCAGGCACAGGCCATTCAGGAGATATTCCCTGCCGCCGGACCTGTTAAAACATCCATTGTCGGAACGATTACCAGCGAAAAAGAGCAGCAGGCCGCTCGTGTACGAGGCTACCTGAACTACCTCATCACCGAAAAGATGACCGAATACCGCTCTGAGACAGAGAAAATGCTGTTCTCATTGCCGCTGGCGGGGTCTGCGTTCAGAAAAGTCTATTACGATCCCAATATGGAGCGACCCTGTTCAATGTTCGTTCCTGCGGAAGACTTCGTGGTGAGTTACGGGGCTTCTGATCTGGTTACCTGTGAGAGAGCCACTCACATAATGAAGCGCACCAGCAATGAAGTGCGCAAATTGCAGGTCTCCGGCTTCTACAGCGACATTGATTTGCCTGACCCCAGTCCTGACACAAGCGAGATCGAGAGGAAATACAACCAGTTAACAGGCGGGTCGGCCAATTATGAGTTCGATAACCGCCACACTATTCTGGAAATTCAGGCTGAACTGGATTTACCCGGCTTTGAAGACACCGAGAACGGTGAGCCGACAGGGATTGCGCTTCCTTATGTTGTAAGTATCGACAAGTCGAGTCGAAAAGTGCTTTCGATCCGCAGAAACTGGTATGAAAACGACCCGGTGAAGATGAAACGGGAGCATTTTGTCCATTATCAGTACCTTCCGGGCCTCGGGTTCTACGGATTCGGCCTGATTCACATGATTGGGGGGCTGGCGAAGTCCGCAACAAGCGTTTTACGCCAGTTGGTGGACGCAGGAACGCTTTCCAACCTGCCCGGTGGCTTAAAATCCCGTGGATTACGCATAAAAGGCGACGATACGCCGATTATGCCGGGTGAATTCCGCGATGTGGACGTTCCGGGCGGCGCAATCCGCGACAACATCACGTTTTTGCCCTACAAAGAGCCTTCCAACGTCCTTTACCAGCTTTTAGGCGATATTGTCACCGAAGGCAGGCGATTTGCCTCTGCGGGCGACGTAAAAGCCGCCGATATGAACGCCGAAGCGCCGGTTGGTACAACACTGGCGATCCTGGAACGCTCAATGAAGGTGATGAGCGCAGTCCAGGCACGACTTCATGCCTCGATGCGCAAGGAATTGCGGATTCTGTCAGGAATAGTGCGTGATTTCGGCCCATCGGAGTATCCCTATGATGCTGCTGATGGTGAACTGACCCAGGAAGACTTCGATGACCGCGTGGATATCGTCCCGGTCAGCGATCCCAACGCAGGCACGATGGCACAGCGGATTATGCAGTACCAGGCGGCGTTACAATTAGCTGCCCAGGCACCGCAAATGTACGATATGCCGTTACTTCACAGGCAAATGCTGGAAGTTCTTGGTATTCGTGATGCAGACAAGATTGTTCCGCTTGAGGACGAGGTGGAAATTGCCGATCCGGTCAGCGAAAACATGAACATTATCAATGGCGAGCCGGTCAAGGCGTTTATCTACCAGGATCACGAGGCCCATATTCAGACCCACGTTTCTCTGATCCAGGACCCGAAGGTCATGGAAATCATGTCCCAAAGCCCCACGGCTAAAGCCTCTGAAGCGGCGATGGCAGCGCATATCTCAGAGCATGTTGCGTTTGCCTACAGGAGAAAAATCGAAGAAGAGCTTGGTGTTCCGCTTCCCGGTCCTGATGAGCCTTTGCCTGAAGATATCGAACTCAGGCTTTCAAGGCTCGTTGCGCCAGCAGCAGCGCAGCTTACCGGCAAAGACAAGCGTGAAGCTGAAGCGCAGAAGATGGCTGAACAGGCAGAAGACCCGATTATCCAGATGCAGCAGCAGGAATTGCAGATCAAGCAGGCCCAGGCGCAGGCGAAAGCGCAAACAGACATGGCCAAGATTCAGGCTGATTTGCAGAAAGCGGCTGATAAATCATCTCTTGAAAGAGAGAAATTGTCGCAGCAGGCAAGTCTTGAACAGGCGAAACTTGGAGCCAGGATTGCAGCCGACAATAGTCGAGAACAGCTTGAATCTAAAAGAATTGCTAGTAAAGAACAGCTTGAAGGTGCTAAATTAGGAAAAGAAATAGCTAAAGACTTAATGGGCGACAAGAACTCAGATGGATGAGTTAGACCTTTTAAGGGATAAGTACCGTGGGATGATGAATGAAATGAGCGATCACCTGAGTACGGGTGGTTGCAAAGATTTTTCAGAATACACGCGCTGTTGCGGGGTCATAGAAGGGCTTGCAGTAGCGGAAAGAGAATTGCTTGATCTTAAAAAGAAGATCGAGGAAGCATAACAACGTTGCATAAGGCAGCGCAGGTGACTCTGGACACCCATTTCCAGTGCAGGAAGATAACTAATGGCAAGTTCATTAGCAGCAGCAGAAGTAAACGAGACTGAGGAGAAGGTCGCAGAAATAAAGATCGACGAATCAGCAACTCGCAAAGCAAGTCAGATGCCGAAGCCGAAAGGCTACAAGATACTGATTGCTCTACCAGAACCCGATGAGAAAACGGATGGCGGAATCATTAAAGCAAGTCAGACCATACATGCCGAAGAAGTTGGCAGTATTGTTGGTTTCGTTCTGGACATGGGGCCGGACGCATACGCTAATCCCGGTCGTTTTCCAACAGGCCCGTTTTGCAAGAAAGGGGACTGGATCGTGATGCGCTCTTATACCGGCACACGATTTATGGTTCATGGGAAAGAGTTCCGTTTAATCAATGACGACAGTGTTGAAGCTGTGGTCGAAGACCCACGGGGTATCGTAAAGGTATGAGCGAAGCAACAGAAAACAGTGTGGAACAGGCAGAATCCATCGCTGCACCTACGTCAGCCGAGGACAGGTTCTTCGGTGTCAAGACGCAAATTGCCAAGAAGTCCGGTCAACAGGAGGCTGATGCTGAACAGCCCGATCTGGATTTGGAAATCATTGACGACAAGCCACCTTCCAAGAAAGCGGCAGAAGAGCCAACAGGTGATGAAGAACTGGATCAATATAGCGCCAGTGTCAGAAAGCGTTTGGACAAAGCCACTTTCGAGAGAAGAAAGGCAGAGCGTCTTGCCGATGAAGCAGTTAAGGCCGCTCAACAGCTAAACCAGCAAAACCAGAATCTTAGCGCGAAGAACAAAGAATACGAGTCTTTGATAAATCGTGGTGAGACAGTGCTGGCCTCTCAGATTAAGGCAAAAGCACAGTTAGCGGCAGATAAAGCTAAAGCCGAGTATCGCAAAGCGCATGAAGAAGGCAATACAGATGCGATTGTTACTTCTCAGGAGAGCATGATTCAGGCTCAGTCTGAGTTAAAGGAAGCGCAGCGGTATGAAAATAATTTGCCGCCGCAGTTAACACCGGAACAACAGGCCGCTTATCAACAGCAAGTGGCTTATCAGCAACAGGCAGCTTATCAGCAGCAGGCGGCTCATCAGCAGTCTGCCGCCCAGCAAGTCCCGGAACCAGAGCCCAGGGCAAAGGAATGGGGAGAAAAAAATTCATGGTTTGGTGATGAAGGTCATAAGGGTATGACAGCATACGCTTATGCGCTTCACGAAGAAGCCATAAAAGATAACGGTCTTTCGCCCAATTCAGATCAGTACTTTCAGTACATTGACAAGAATATGCGTAGCCGTTTTAATGAATATGATTGGTCGGACAATGTATCGCAAGATACGAGCGGTAATGGACAAGCCGCGCCTGCGACGACCAGTCAGCCGTCCTCCGTGGTCGCCCCTTCCGCAAGGAATAACGGGGCCAAGCCGCGCAAAGTGCAGTTAACGTCCACCCAGGTCGCACTCGCTAAACGACTCGGGTTAACCAACAAACAGTATGCCAAACAACTCGTTAAGGAGATGTCAAATGGCTGATGAGCGCACTTATAGGTCTCACGATACTCGTGCAGAAGATGTCCGTGAGAGTAATGACTCCTGGACTCCTTCTTCAAAATTGCCAACACCTGATCCGCAGGATGGCTGGGTTTTTCGCTGGATAAGAACCAGTGTTATGGGTCAATCGGATAACCCGAATGTATCCCAGAAGTTCAGAGATGGATGGACGCCTGTAAGGGCAGAAGACCACCCGGAACTTCATATTCAGTCTGATATCAATTCCCAGTTTAAGGGGAATCTTGAGGTCGGCGGGTTATTGCTTTGCAAGGCTCCTAAAGAAAAAATGGATGCCAGGAACAAGCATTATCAGGATTTGGCACAAAAGCAGATGGAGTCAGTGGACAACAACTACATGAGGGAAAATGATCCGCGTATGCCCTTGTTGAGACCTGAGAAAAGTACGCGCACGACCTTTGGCAAAGGCTAATTCTCTTTTGAAATAGCCTTTTTTCTTCAATAGTAGCGTAGGAGAAATTTAAAATGGCTACTTCTGCAACTCCAAATGGTGCAGAACCTGTTGGTACTTGTAGTGCAAGCGGTTCCTTTTCTGGAAAAGTTGTGCATATCAAGATTGCCAGCGCGTATGACACCGCTATCTTCTATGGAGATTTTGTGAAGTTGGTTACGGCTGGAACGATTGAGAAAGACGCCGGAACTACCTCACTAACCTCCATAGGGATTTTCATGGGCTGTAAGTACACTGACCCAAGCACGAGTCAGATGACCTTTAACCAAACCTGGCCTGCCGATACGGCAGCGTCAGATGCGGCGGGTTATGTTCTGATTGATCCTGATGTTCTTTTCAGGATGCAGGGTGATGCAACGATTGCTCAGACCGGGCTTGGCGCGAACTTTGCTGTGGTTCAAACAGCAGGTTCGACCACGATTGGTCGAAGCAAAAACGCTTGTGATGCTGATACAGTCGCAACCACTAACACGCTGCCGATCAGGATTGTCGATTTTTATGACGGTCCTTCCAGTTCGGTTGGCGATACCTACACTGATGGCATTTTCCGCTTCAACGCGGGTCACCAGTTAACCAATACTACAGGTATTTAAGGAGTAAATAGCTATGGCTATATCAAGAGCGCAAATGCTCAAAGAACTCCTGCCGGGGCTGAACGCCCTTTTTGGCCTGGAGTATGAGAAGTACGAGGATGAACATGCCGTTATTTATGATACGGCCTCGTCAGAGCGTTCATTCGAGGAAGAGGTGAAACTTAGCGGTTTTGGTGCTGCTCCTGTTAAGGACGAAGGAAATGCAATTTCCTACGATTCTGCACAGGAAGCGTACACTGCAAGGTATAACCATGAAACGATTGCAATGGGTTTTGCGATAACAGAAGAAGCTATGGAGGATAATCTCTATGACTCGCTTTCTGCTCGCTACACAAAAGCCCTTGCTCGTGCTATGGCATACACCAAGCAGGTGAAAGCAGCGAATCCGTTGAACAACGGTTTTACCAACTCTTACCAGACTGGTGACGGGGTAAACCTGTTCACTGCATCTGGTGATGGTGTTACTGGCGGTGGCGGTCATCCGAGAGTGGATGGCGGCACGAACGATAATCGTCCTGCGACAGCAGCCGATTTGAACGAAACTTCGCTGGAGGCGGCAATCGTTACAATCGCTGCTCTCACAGATGAGCGTGGACTTCTGATCGCGGCTCGACCAAGACGTTTGTTGGTTCCGCCTGCCGGAATGTTTATTGCCACGCGACTCCTTGAGTCAGATCAAAGGGTTGCGACGGCGGATAACGATATCAATGCTGTACGCAGCATGGGCATCGTACCGGAAGGTTATTCGGTCAATCATTACCTGACTGACTCGGATTCCTTCTACATCATTACTGATGTACCGAACGGCCTGAGACACTTCGAGCGTACCGCGCTGGAAACTTCAATGGACGGTGACTTCGATACGGGTAACGTGCGCTACAAAGCGCGTGAGCGTTACTCTTTCGGTGTTTCTGACCCATTGGGTATCTACGCTTCGCCCGGAGCGTAAGCAGTATGGGAGAGCAGTCTGATTAACATTTAACCAAAGGGCTGCTCTCCTTTTTCCTGACTGTCGTAATAATGCGGCAGACACTAGCCACGACAGGAGAAAGAAATGGCTAACACAACTTTTAACGGCCCGGTTCGGTCTGAAGGCGGATTTGAACAAATCAGCAAGACGGCTGGAACAGGTGCTATTACCACCAACC
>Ga0208919_1000445_pt1 | contig 28243 bp, 51 predicted proteins | sample 4_EtaG_FD_184076 | JGI IMG/M metagenome (GOLD analysis project Ga0208919, IMG submission 184076) | Marine viral communities from the Subarctic Pacific Ocean - 4_ETSP_OMZ_AT15127 metaG (SPAdes) (version 3) | ecosystem: Environmental > Aquatic > Marine > Oceanic | place: Pacific Ocean | collected...
GGTTTGAAGAATGGTTTACCATTAAAAGTATATTCTGGAGTTGGTGCTCCATGGCTAGGGTCAGCTTTTTTAACTAACTCTACCCAAGAAAAATCTGCTTGTTTTGTCATGTTATATATATTGAAGGCAAGAACTTTGGAGCTTTTTCTGTTCTATCTGGAGCGAGTGGTATCAATGTTAATACTCCTGTAGCAATACTAAAACTAAATGTCTGACTTGCATGTGGCTCATACCCTATACTATCCCATGTGCTTGTAGCCGCATCCCACGTTCCAACATAATCATCCCAGTCGTTAGCGATTATCGTAACAGCGCCAACACCCGGACTTATGTATATGTTCTCTGATGGGTCATATACTGCTGGGACAAAACCTGTAAGGGTTAAGCTAGCTGTACCAGGAACATCTTTAAATACTACATCAGAACTAGGTACTAATCCGCCTAATGTTAAACTGGCAACTGCTGGTGACTTGTGTACACCTTCAAAGTCTTCAACAGCATAACCAGTAAGCGTTAGTGTCCCAGCACCCGGAATAAAACTTAGGTCATCCCAAGCTCCTACATAGGCATCCCATGACCCTACAGTAGTATCCCAAGATGACACTTAATTAGATTCCGAAAGCTGCTGAAATTTCTTCCAAGTCTAGACCTAATGCAGCTAGTTTCTCTTTAGCGCTTGCTAACTTAGCAGCGCGAGCAACGGCTTCAGCAGAAGGCTCAGGAGCGGGTGGCTCGACAAATGAGAAAACATTTCCATCCCAAGTTCCGCCAATCCTAGCGTCGCTAGTAGCTTTGACCACATCGGCCCCATCCATTTCAAATCCAACATCTTCGTCCACCACAATCATGTTTGTTACTGTTCCGCCTTCAACTAAGGCGTAATTTGCATGTGCCATTAATATCTCCTATAGTCCAAATGCGTCTTTAGATTTAAAACCCAACTGTTCTAATGCGTTTCCTTTGCTCATATTAAACTCCTATTAACTTGAAACCAGACATATGAGCGTACTGAATGTCGTCGGTATTAGTATAAATGTAAGCCATAAACTCTACATAATCTGCCGCTGATAAATTTAATATAGCGTTTCCCGTTAAATAATGATGATTCGCATCTGGATCAGCGCTTCCAATGACTGTATAGTCGTTCTTCGTCCCGTTTATCAACAACCCCATATACACGTTATTACTGGCATTTATATTGTTAAATTTAGCACCATACGATATTGAATACTTACCGCCTTCTCCTGCTGGAACAGTGAATTTATTCGATGCGAAAGCGCTATCTGTATCCCAATTTTCCGACCCTAGCGTTACAACCGTTTCTGTGTTTGCGCTAATACTTTGAGTTGAAGCATTATACGCCGACCACGAAGGCGTGTTGTCTCCACCAGCAGAAGCCCACGTCCCATCTCCCCTTAAAAAGTTAGATGCACTTGGTGTCCCCGTTGCAAAAGAAAGAACTTTCGACCCGTTTGTTATTAATGCTGACTTAGCGCTTCCATCTGCAGTGGGAAGAGTGAAATCAGCAGAGCCATCTGCTGGGCCTATCTTGTCTGTTCTAATTGTAGATGCCATTATTTAAACTCCATTATGAAGCAGACGCCGACTGCGCCAACAGCCCCTACTACATAACTTGTAGTGTTATTTCCAGAACCACCACCAGAACCATAGGCTTGTCCTGCTATTGACGCATGAACACTCGTTTGCGCTTGTAATCCACCACCGCCCCAAAAACTAGCACCAGCTTGAACTTCTCCAGTTGTGGTTGTGCCACCTCCATAACCGCCTAAAATAGAAATTCCCTCATTATTAGCTCCAACTGTTCCTGCTGCGGGAGTTGCCGGAGAAGCCCAGAACTTTCCACCTTTTCCTCCGGGTGCTGTGATTGTGCTCATAGAGCCGCTTCCTGATCCTGAAGTATGGGTAAACGTAGAATTTCCCCCATCTCCACCAACGCCACCTTCTGCACCAGCAGCGCCAGCGGCACCTATGGCAACAGTTATAGTATCGGCTGGAACTACACTTACCCTAGCAATAACTGTTGTTGCTCCAAGTCCGCCTGATCCGGGTTTTCCTGTGGTATTATCACCACCAGCGCCTCCGCCACCACCGCCTGTTATGAAAACTACGAGTTTACCAATACCAGAAGGAACGGTGTAAGTCCCGGTTGCGGTAAATTTAGCTACATCATCAAACCCCGGAAAGCCGCTTAATGTTCCTGAGTTTGTAAGGGTAACACCAGAAGGCACAAGTAACTTATCACCACTGACTCCTAGTGTGGTTGTTCCGGTAGCTACTCTTGGAGCTACTACATCAACTTTTACTGTAGATACCATAATTTATATCCCGAAAGCTTCTTTAACTTCTTCTGTTGTGAGTCCAAGAGCTTCTAGTTTAGATTTAGCTGAGGCCAGTCTTTCTTGCTTTGCTATTTGCTCTGCGTCATACTCTGCTTGCCATTCCGCATGAGCGATTTCAATGTCTGCTGTAGTTGGTTTTGGTTTATCAGACAACCACTCCTTTATGTAGACACCATCGCCATCATTTTGAAGAGTAAAATCTGTTGTTACCTCAAACCCTAATTGGATAAGTCCATTTGCTGTAATCATTTTTATACTCCCGCCAACTTATATGCGCCCCAAGAATTATAATCTATGCCAGCATCTAAGGTCATAGTTCCTGAAGAAAAGGTTATCCAGATATACCACTCTAAATAATCTGCAGCAGACAAATCAAATACACTAAAAAATGTTTGAGTCATAGCGCTTGTACTATTCGCCGGTGCGCCATGATAATTTTTTTGATTCGCAACTCCGTTGAGATATATCCACTGCCCCATATTTGCCACAACGATCCCCGCAGTATTGCTAACAGTGGAACGAGTCCATACAGCATACTTACCCGCTTCTCCAGCAGGGACAGTAAATTTTCCAGTTGATGTGTCATGGCACCCACCAACGTCATATATTTCAGTTCCGGCGGTTATTTTATTATAGGTTGCGGTTGATAATCCTGTCGAAGCCGCATAAGCAGAGAATGAGGGGTTATTACCCCCAAATCCAGTTGCAGTCCCACTATTTGCTAATGTTCCCCCAGAGGCTACTGCTAATGTAGCTCCAGAAGGAACTGTTAAGGTGTCTCCAGACTCTCCTAATGTTATTGCAGTCCCTGTTGCTGGAACAATCTTTCCAACTTCTAATGTACTCATACGATGCTCCAGTTACCGTTGACAGTAACTATGTAAGTATCTGCAATGGTAATTGGTCCTGCGCTCATTGCATTCTGTGCAGCCGTTACTGTTATGTTTTCAGATATTGTATTTCCGTTGTAACGCATAATGGCGTCAGTTCCTAAAGTCTCGTCAGGCTGGATTGTATCAGCCCTTAGACCTAAGAAGATTACCTCCATACTGTTAGTACCTACTGGATCGTCTGCAGCGGGAGCTCCTCCAGTCATCGTAAGAGTCGTACCGTCTACGCTGTAAACATTAGTCATCTGCTTTACTCCAGCCAGCGTCACCAGAATTGATGCGCTGTTCGATGGAGCGTAATCCATTGTAAATACTGTCTTTGAACCATTAGGCCCAGTAGCAGTTCCTGCAAATATCTGACTTGGGTATTCCCCAAATGTTGGTTCAAATCCTAAATAAGGCATTATTTATACTCCCAAACTAATACTAGACCTGGCCTGCCAGCTGCTCCTGTGCTAGCGTCTGCTGTTGCAACTTCTCCACCGCCATAACCAACAGAAGCAGTTGTCGTAGCGGTAGTGGATGACACAGCGCCATAACCATGAGCCACTTGCCCCGCGCTACTAGCCCCACCTCCGCCGCTACCAGCTATATACACCCCATTCGCCGGACCAGTTGGAAGCGCTGTAGTTGCCCCAGCAGTATGATTAGCATTACCACCCCCATTACCACCGATACACTCTATCTCTGTGAATGATCCCGTCCCAGTTGCATAGGTAAACTTAGATGTACCACCCGCTCCCCCAGCGCCAGAAGCACCAGCAGCGCCAGCAGCGCCAACCGTTGCCGTAACCGTTGTTACAGTGCTTACATCTAAAAATACTTTTGCATAGGCTCCAGCACCACCAGAACCACCAGTATTTGCTCCCGCTCCAGAACCACCCCCTCCTGCAATCACCTCAACAACTATCTTGGTTGGGTTGTTTGTAGCTTTCGTCCATGTTCCGGTTGCTGTAAATATAGTTAACGCTTCCAACCCTGCCGCAGCACTAGCCCATGCATTATCTCCGCGAAGGAATGTAGTTGCTGATGCGGTCCCTGTCGCTCCTAAATTGGCGATACCTACGGCATCATCTTGAATAACTCCTGATCCTACTTTAGTTAATGCCATTATTTAAACTCCCAAACAATTATGATCCCAGCGCTTCCTGCCGCACCATTTACGCTGTATCCTGCACCTCCACCAGCACCATATCCTGACCCAGCGACAGCAGCTTGTTCTCCAGTATAACCACTCCACCCACCAGTTCCCATCTGGGAATCTCCAGCAGCCCCAGTAGAACCATTGCGTCCATCACCACCTTTTATGTTTATATCTCCACCTGTTGCGGAGCCTCCAACAGCCATTCCATAACCAGCATAAGCACCTACACCTTTAGCACCAGTTACTGTCGATGACCCACCGTGCGCTGTGTCTGTCCAAGAACTATCTCCTCCATCAGAACCAGCCGCGCTTGTTGTAGCTCCCGCTCCTCCTGAACCTACTAAAAGTACAGATTTAGTAACACTGGTAACATCAATAAACTTCTTAGCATACCCCCCACCAGAACCACCAATTATATAAGTTGCCGCACCGCTTCGACCGCCGCCGCCACCACCGCCTTGTACTTCAACGATAACTTTAGTAATGTCCGTTGGTTTTGTCCATGTAGACGCTGCAGTAAATACTTGCCTAGAGGTAAATCCTGTAGAAGGCACTGCCCCCGTTGCTATGTTTGATGCTTCAATTTTCGTGGTTGCCAAAATAACTTCCTCTGTATTTGTCTGAGATGTATGCTTTTGCTTCTGTTAAGCAATTAGGTAGCATATCGTCTGGCGCTATTGCCATCCATATAATCAAGAACGGGATAAGAAACCAATGGGCTATCCTTGCGATTCCAACTATGAAACTCAACGAATTTCAACAGGAGGATTCGCCCAAGGATCAGGCATAACAACATCAGCAGGGTCGCTGAATATGTCAGTTACATCCCTAAGATCATTGCGGTAAGTCTTCATAACTCCATCCAATTCTACTCCCGCTTCCACTGCTATGAAGAATGCCCCATCGCTCATCTGTAAAAGTTGATCGCGTACTCGTCGTACATCTTCCCAATTATTAAACGCCATTACATACTCTCCGATGATTGCCACCCAAAGCACGAACACAGATGGGAATACGATGAATGTGAATAATCTGTTCGCCACCGCACATTTCTACTTGAATCTAAAGGAACGATTGAATGCCAATTCGATCCTGCCGCATAATTGTCACGGTCTTGTGTAGCTCCCGGCCCTGCAAAATAAATTGTTGAATGCGATCCAGCAAAAGCACATATAGCGCCAGTGCAAAATCCATCTGGACCAACAGGTGCAGGAACAGTTGTTGCTGCTAACGGACTTGAAGTCCAAGATGTTGGTTGAGAGGTGCCTGAGTTATTAACAAACAGTTCAATATATGAACTGCTGAAGTTAGACCCCATAAGCCAGCCGTTATTTGTGATGCCGCTTGTATTCTCGTTGATGAAAGGCCAGATATTACCGCTACCATCGTTACGCCACGCAAAGATACAGCGGTCATTACCGTTGTACCATGTCTGTTTTGTTGAATTAAATGTTGGGGCGGTAGTCGATTCAGTTAGTTGAGACGCGGTGATTACTGCACTTCCAGAAGTAACAATCGCAGAATCATCAAGATACAGGTAATACCAAGTATCTGCCGTAGTTCCTGATTTCGTATACGTTACATCTTCGCCATAAACCATTTGGGTTGTCGTACCCTCATGCAGATACCGAAACCCAGAATTCAATATAATTGTGGTCGTGGTTCCCCATTGAAAAAATGGACGTACACGATAACCACGCAATTCAGTTAGAGCCATCCCGCTACTAGGGGCAGCAGCCCAAGCAGCATCTGTGCCATCACTTGTCAACAGATAAGTTGATGCGCCCAGAGCTAACGCGGAAGGATCACCAGAAGAATCACCAACAATGATCTTGCCTCTTGCGAGTCCAGCCATCTTGGCTAGGGTTACAGAATTATCACCTAACTTAGAAGTAGTAACTGATCCATCAACTGGGGTTAATGAGTTACCTATATCATTAATACCGACAACCTCTAACTCATCTGTTGTAACTAATGCAGCTCCTAGAGTAAGAACACTCCCACTAAAGCTAAATGCATTTGTATGCTGCTTTACGCCATTAATAGTAACTATTAAAGTCTGTTCACTTGGCGGTGTCCACCCTATGTCATGCGTAGCAGAGGTGGAAGAAGTGACATTGAAGACTTGGACGTTACTAGCTTTTCTATCTACTTGTCCTAAATATGCCATTGTTTAATCACCTATGCTGTCATTACCAGAACGCTTGCCACTGCATCAATTGCAGATCCAACTGAAGCTTTTGCATATAACGCTCTTGAGCTCGCTGCAGTACCGCTACATACCAAGTTGATTGGCTTCTCTATAACTAGAGTGCTACTTGCTGGCACAGGAACTTTATATAAAATATATCCACCTGATAAGATAACTGGTGTTGCCGCGTTATTATAAAGTGTTAAATAAACATCCACCGAAGAAGTAGTTATGTTTGAAAAATATATGGCGTGAACAGTTTGATTGGTCGATGCTGTGTTGATACCCGGAACAAGGGGAAGAAACCCAGTCCCTAACTGAACTGCTTGTGTTTGAAAGTCATTAGCCATAGGTTATCCTCCGAGGGCGATTGCCATGGCTACGGCTGCCGCATTAGGGTTGGTGTTTAATGTTGCTGCATCTGCAGTAACTGCTGTAGTCCCAAGGTTAGTAAACTGAGACTGTAGAACAGACTTGATTAAACGCAAATGTTGATCGCCCTCTGAAACAGGGTCTGTTCCTAGCGGCCAAGTGCTCGTAAGTTGTGAAATATATGTGGCTGATTCGATTCCCATTTTATCTCTCCTAACTTAACTCAAAGATGCCATTGGCATTTGGAGTTATAGTCAACGTATTATCTTGCGTCAAAGTAAAATGAGATGTCGATAGTTTGGAAAAGCAAACCAAAGCTCCGCCAGACTTATAAATAATAGCGTATTTGATGTTAGATATATCACCACCTGTCGCTGTCCAAACTACAGCCGTAGCATCCCATCTGTACTTATTCGTTGCTGTAGAAGCCCACGTCCTTCCAGATACGGACAATCCTCCAGTAGCATAACCGTTGCCATTAGCCACTTCGTTTGCGATAGACGCATAAGTAGATAACGCTACATTGTTAGCGTTGGTGCTGGCGCTATTAGTAAATAATGCCAATCTGAAATTGGGAGTACCGGCGTCTAGATCAAATACCGCATTCCCTAATTTTTCTTTAAAACTATTGTAAAAACTCCATGCAGTAGCCGCCATCTATGCCGCCTCCTTTAATGCGTCAGGGCTTTGTATAATGTGGGATATCAATCCCTCGCCATGAATTATCATTTCGTAATGGTCTCCAGTAGCTCCAACCATTTGAACGAATTCCTTCGCCTGATGATAATGCGCCACAGTACACAAAAATTGTTTTCCAGCAACATGAACTTCTATCTCCTTTTCGCCATCATTCTCAGGCTGAGAATATGCGTGATGCTTATCCATGATGCAACTATCAAAACCAAATATTTCAAATTTGGGAAACCCTAACATCCTCATCAAATGAATAGCTCTTAGGGTTACAGTCGAGCCTCCTAATACAGGGAAGAAATCTTTGTGGATCTCCCCATATTTATCCTCCAGTATATCTTGGTACTGGTCTTGTCCAGCGCAATGCCACAAATGAGTTTCATAACCATCCAGCTTATCTAAAACAGAAGGATGACATTGCGAACATATAAAATACTTACACTCTTTATGAGGTGGGTCGACAAATCTATTGTTGAACTCCCTGCTGTCGAGCATTATAAAAGCAGAAGGCCTGATCCCTCTATCCATACAATATTTGTATGAGCCATTTACTGTAACTACAGGCATTCCTTCTGCGTGTTTTTCTTTTAAAATATCCAAAGTGGAATCTAACGATGGTCCGCCAACAACCAAAGCAACAACTTTATCCCACTGTGTTTCATATGGAACAACCTGTGGGATATCTCTATCTATGTTGGAAGATATATTACTTCTAATATCTTCGTCATCTGCATTAACAGCGCAGAATATATCTGGTATTGGGACTAATTTAGGCCCAACGTTTACCGATGGAGAGAAGGAATTAACTGAGATAGTTAAACTAGATTGATCCACTACCTTACCTTGGTTGCTAGAATCTTATCTAGCATAGCTTCAATAGTCTGCAATCGATATAGCATAACATCCAGATTCTTCACAGACTCCTGCACCTCTTTCTGATCCCCTGTGAGTTTCTTAAGATTATGTATCTCTATACCACACTGCTTAGCTTCTGCTTCTAGGGCTGGTATAGCACGTCCCTGGATGCCTGCTAAGCGCTCTACCTCAGAAGAAAGTCCAGAAGCCCACCAGATTGCTCCGCATGTCTGAACAATAAGAAAAATTATTGCACCAAAAAATTTAGCGTCGATGTTCATTCTTTTTTCTTTCGCTCTAATGGCCCTGGTAAGATCCACCCAAGTATCATAGGCGCAACGATTACCAATATCAATAACCAACCTCCCATACTAACGAGGTCTCCCAATAATGTCCAGAAATTATCTGGGGCACAACTAGCCGCTGTAGGCATGTTTCCTCCTTTCGATGGGGTCATCACGTCCGCAACCACACTCGTCACAGAGGCACCTACCGTAGAGGCCAGTAGTACAGGCGCAGTCCCCGAACTCGCAACTGACGCAATTGCACCTGGAACTAGGGCTCCCGCTCCTATCAGTCCCGCTTTTTTCAGACTCGTGCATGCTGTTAAAAATACTACCCAGCAAATAGCTGCCAAAGAACGGAAACAACTATAATGCATCCGATTACAGCTAACATTTTGTTTTCTTTTGCCCATTCTACCATATCAATCTCTCCCGTGTTCTACTCTTATTCGTGTCCTTAAGCTGCTAAAAACAGCGTGTTTCCAAATAGAAAATCCTAAGAAATTGTCCTTGTATAAAGTATTGTAATAACTCATAATATGAGAAAAGCTCTCAATTAAATTATTTTTATTTTCTTCAACGCTATTCTGTACTGTGTCATCAAGTAAGGACAACTCTCTGGATATATCCAAAACTACAAATCTGTTTTAAATTCAACCACATCCATAATACGGCAATTTAACATATTTGAAACCTTCCAAAAAGCTAACCCATAAAATTTATCTTCATCTGTCGATATAGAATTACAGTATCTTTTTAGTATAACTCCATACTCATTTGGTATCTCAAGGGTTACTCTCTGGACCTCCTCCATTATTTAAAGGTCATCCTTAACTCTAATCCTTTTGCACCAGTTGATTTGGTGTCAACGTCTATTCTTAAAACGTCTGCTGTATTTACTGTGTTGTTTGCGCTTATAAGAGGGGGGGTGCCTGAAGTGCTTGAGTCAGTTTCAGACACCTCTATGATTACTCCCGTTGTCAAGATATCAACACTCTTGCTCTCATTATACAGCATAATCGTATTGTTGCCAGAACTCCCAGCAGTAAATACATGCGCCCCTATGGAGTTCAGCTCTAATCCATCAAGTGTGCTAGGCACTACCATCCTAGCAATTCCATCTCCAGTATATAATTCAATAGTATCTGGGATGGCTTTTATCGCCATAGCTCTTTCAATAAAGCTAGAGTTGCTGGCTAGTATCTTCTTTGTTGTGTTAGATGCAGAGTCAAGGTACAGTATAAAGTCTGCACTCTTGTTCATACTTACACCGGTATCTGCAACATTCTGTATGAGCTCTATCTTACCATCATTAAGGTTAATGAAGTTATCATCTACCTGATCATGAGTTAATGGTGAACCCTTTCCCGCTCTTGTTGTAATGCTTGCCATAATTAATCTACTACCGTATACCCGTCAACCCAATAGTAATTTTGGACATATGGAAATTTAACATCGTAAGCACCTTGATTATCGCCACGCTTCTCATAAAAAATTCTTCCATTGGTCATCCTGTATGCAGGGCGCATTGGCTTGTATCTTTTCCTTCCTCCAACTCTAAACTTTCTAGCCATTAAAAGGAAGCCTCTGCCATTGGTTCAAGAACTCTGCTTCTTCTTAACATAGGAGGAGCTGGGTCCATATCGTATATTCTAGATAAAGCATCTAAAAAGTCTGGATGTATAGTTGGAAATAATCTGTACTCGTTCTCTCTCATCCAGCTTGTTAAGTCGTATATCTTATTATTCTCATCTTTGCAAGATATTTTCTTTGAGTTAAGAAACTTTTGTTTCTTTTCTATCATGTCTTGCTGAGTAGATGTTAACCTGGATTCATCAGTTGGGTAAGGAAAGAAGAAAGAACCATCCTTTAGATCAGGCTCTAGTCTTTGTATCCTATCCTTTTTCGACTGCGGACCCCCTCCTCCAACCCAGTTAATCTCGTATATAGGAAATGAACTTCCCTCTATACGCATCATCTCTTTGAAGTGCTCTATGTCACTCTGAGCGCCATACCTTTCATAACCAACCTTTACTTCCCTTACGCCAGGAGCCCTCTTCCACTTAGCTCTAAGCTTCTTCAGATGATCCCACCTTTCTGATAAAGAAAGCCTATGACAAACACCATCTAGTAAGTATTTGTTATAGTTAGCATCGACCCCAACCACAGCCATTGCCGTTCTATTAGAAGCTTTCTTTTTAGAATGAGCTGGGTCACACATCAAGTAGACATTCATTGTATAAGGTCTAACTTCCCACTCTCTCCACCACTCATCCTTGAAGTGCACATCCGAACCAGCAATAGGATTTAGAAGCTGTTGACAAGCTACTATATAAGTAGATGTTGTCTTTTTTATTTCTTCCCATCTTTCCTCTTCAAGAAAGACTGGTTCTCCGTCCATCCTTCCATCCACGGTAGCTGGATGTATTCTTGGCTTTACCGCTGCTCTTTGAAGGATAGTTCCGTAAGTATCCCCATATGAGTAACGAGTTCCTGCATACTGAAACCTTGGGCTATGTGTAGATCCCAAGTTAAGAGATAGCTCCCACTGAGTAGTTGTTTTCAATATCTGCTCTGGAGTTGTTATTGCTTCCTGCACAACAACATCATCATAAACTATAAGCTGAAAATGTCTACCAGTTGGTTGACCATCCACTAACCCATGAGCCTCTATGGTCTGCTCTTTAGGATTGGACTTTCTCTTTACGCATATCCCCTCGTTTTCCGCCCATTTAGGCGCTTGCGTTCTAGGCTTCTCCCATAAAATATCAGGATACAAATTCATTAGCTTTTCATTGCCTTCGAATTCATGCATAACCTGTCTAAGAAAAGGCTTTGCCTGCTTTGCTGAAAAGGAAAGGATACCTATTGTTATGTCTGGATCACATAATACTTCTTGAACGCAGCCTAGAAATGTTATTATTGAGCTTTTATAATGGAATCTAGCCCATAAATCTAGGTGACTATCCCTATCTGACTCAACCTCACGACATCTTTCATATATCCAAGGATGAAGCATATCGTGCCTGTTACACAGGAAAACGCCAAGGTAATACCTATCAAGCTGGCCCAGAGTCCTAATAAAGCTATCATCAATGTTAGGATCGTCATGACAGCTGGCATAAGCTTTAATAACTTTATCATATTCTGCAGTCTGCGCCCACAGTGCAAACTGTTCTGCAGCCTCAGCATTTGATGTTGTAGATAATACCGTTTTCGATACTGGTGGAAGCATTACTTTTTCTTATATCCAGAAGCATACGCAGCCGACGCTTGCTTTTCAGCTTGCTTTTTAGTGGGATAACATTTCCCTTTGCTTCCCCACTTCCATCCAGACTTTCCAGTTTTTAATTTGCATTTCTGTATAGGCATTACTTATTATGCGGACATAGCTGGAGACCAGAGTTGACGAATATCATTTGCCGTCATGTTTCTAGGGTCCATAGATCTCATTTGCTCGTTGCTTATTTTCAATTTCAATAAAGCTGGATTATCCATGTATGCTTGGATCTCTTTAGCCGACATATCCTTAGCCCACTTATATTGCTTTCTAAAATTACTGATAGCTTTGACCCTTTCCATTCTTGTGCGATCATCTTCACCAGTAGACACATCCATCTCCATCGCTTCTTGCTGTCCTTGAGATTCGAGTTGAGATAAAGCATCTTTAGCTCTTGATTCAGGAGTGCTTGGCGGAAGGCCTAAAATTGATCTTGCAAGATCGTGTGCTAGCCAACCTCTATTCTTTGCTTCTTTGGGGTCTTGTATGGCTTGGATTAAAGCTCCAACGGTCTGATCTACTGTAGCTCCTGTAGGCATGCCAGAGTAATCTTCGTTCTCGTCTTCTATATCTATATCCTGTCCAGTAGCTTGAGGTCCCCCAGACCACCCTTCCAAAGCATCTGCTTCAGCTTGTGACATGGTAGTTCTATCTCTACCAAACATCCTATTCGCTTCTTCTTCCCTGAAGGCTGTTGCTGCTGCATCCCTTGGCGCTGTAACATCTCTAGCAAGCGCCATGGCGTCTTCTGCCTCAGCTGACCTCATTCCTTGCAGCCCTGATTGATCCAATCCATATGGATTATCTCTTGCTAGTGCCATAGCATCTTCTGCTGCAGCTGCTTCAGCATCCCGCTCTGCCTGAGCTTGAGCTGCTAAACCATCAAGAGTCCCCTCTTGAGCTGCTGTTGCGGGAGCGCTGTGCATTCCATATCCCATTGGATTTCCAATTCCAGTAGCTACCCCATAACCAGGTGGATTACCCATTTCTCCTAAAGCTCCAGAACCATACCCAACACCAGGTCCTTGTTGCGGGCCTTGACCTCCAAAAGCTTCAAGCCCTGGATCTGCGCTATAACCTCCAAAAGCTCCAATTCCGGGAGCTGCTACACCGCCTTGAGTTGTCCCTCCGCCCCATCCGCCTGGGCCATAACCACCGAAAGCACCAATTCCTGGGGCCGCACCAGCTAGTCCATACCCTCCGAAAGCTTCCATTCCTGGAGCTGCTATCTGTCCCTCTGCGTAACCCATTCCTGGTAAGTTCCCAGCTGCTCCTACAGGAGACTCTTGTGTACCGTAAGTAATGCCACCCGGCTCAAGGTTTGGCATGCTTCCAATAGCAGCATCGAGCGCGGCAACCGCATTAGAGAATGAATCTCCAGCTGATCCTGCATGTTGACCACCAGGAACATTACCTTGACTTCCAGGTACGCCCATACCACCAAATTCCATTCCACCAGCAGAATCAACTAGACCACCTGACAGAGCTGCGGCATTCATATCTGCAGCCTGATCCATCATATCTGCGGTTGGACCTGCAGCTTGTGTACCGTGAGGACCTACCCCAGCACCTCCTCCGTACCCGCTATAGCCTCCAATATCTCCGCCATAGCCAGTTCCTTCTGCCTCTCCTGGCCCAGCGCCTGGAGCATTTCCAGCCGTGCCTCCTACTGCGCCGCCATCTGGATCTTCTCCGCCATCATTCCATGACATATCTTATCTCCTAAATCTTAATCTTCTTTCTCTTAGGCTTCACGTATTTGACTGACTTAGAGGGCTTAGGTCTCGGCTTGGAACGAATTTTTGGATTTATGCTGCCGCTCGGACTACCAAACCCGCCACTACCGCCCGACCCACTACCTCCAGACCCACTGCCGCCATACCCGCCGCCGCCGCTAGGTCTTCCGCCGCCAGAACCAGGATTTCCTTTGCCAGGCCCCTTGACAGTATTATTGCTAGGTGGCACGAACCCGCGGCCACCACCAAGGGTTCCAGTCCTAGGTTTATCTGTTCCTGAACTGCCGCCAGAAACAGCTCTTTTAACTGCAGCCTGGTTTGCTTTTGCTCTTTTAATTTGTGCAGTGTATTTTTTGGTAGTGGCTATTGCAGCTTTATGCTTTTTAGAACCAGCGCCATGTGCTTTTGCAACCGCCTTCTGCCTAGCTACAGCTTTTGCTCTTCCCGCCCTTGCTCGTGCTTCTGCCATACTATCGCTCCCTTCTTACGCCTAAGCTGTCTATCTTGACAGACAAAGATTTAAGCATGTCTTTGATTTCACTAAACTGCTCACTATGCCTTTCGTCAGTACGGTCCATTCTTTCAGAAAGGCTTTTTAATTCCATCTTGTTAACTACAGTTTCTTGCTCAATTCCTGTAACGTATGTGAAGAACCCAACAGCAATGGCAATAGTGCTAAGTAAATGCGAAACGCTTAGGCTTTTGCTCATATGCCATCCGCCGCCACGCCTATCCGGTCCCGTATACTCAGACATCTGTTTTATCCTCTGGCATTTTAGCTGGGAGGCTTTCTGTTTTAATAGTTTTCAAACAAGCCTCAGCCGACCAGAATATACATGTTTGATTTAATTTGCTGTTGTGTAAAAAAAGAGTAGCGCTAGGATTGTTGCAATTCTCCGTGATATACATCTGGATAGTTGGCGTCAACATTAAAGCATGAACAGGCTTTTCGTTATACTTATCCAGTAATTCCTCGATAATTTCTCCTGGGCCGCCCATAGTGCAGAGCGCTTGTATAGGAGCCACGGTCCTAAAGAAATTTGGATTTGCTGCTTCAGCTGGAGAGAAAGCAAAAAATAACCACAAAGACAGAACTATAAATTTTAGAGCGCCCATCTTAACTTTTAATAAGCCTTAGCCGAAGACTTCTTAACTTTCTTTCCAGTCTTAGATGCGTAAGTTTTAGCTTTTTTCTTGCCAGCTACTGTATATGCAAATTTCTTATTACCGACTTTAGGCATTAGTTACCCCTTTCAATGATAGTATTTTTTATATTTTCAATCTTCTTGGAAACAACGTCTACCATAACAAAAGGTAATACTGCGTGAATCAAAGCAACGTATGACAATATTCCAAGCATGACAAACAGCTTTAGACTAACAGCCATATGCCCAAAGTATGATTCTTCTACGTCATGTAGGTGACTAAAGTTCATTAGTGTATTTGCTCCTTAACGAGGTCAGCTTCAACCTTCTCAAGTATAGATCCAATATCTACTGACTTCTTTACTTCTATCTTATGTTCTTTAACCTCTTTAACATCCTTCTCCTGCTTGGAGTAGGCGGACCTGTAGTTAAATTTATTAACCATAAGAAAAGAATATAGTGCTGTATTGAAGGATTTATTCTCTACGTTATCTCTTCCAAGTTGCACCCAGTAAGCCTCGGAGGATTCCAATCCTAGCTGAGCTGCTTCCTGAAAGTCTTTTTTCCTCTCGTCCTTTAGCCACCTATACCAGGTAGACTTATTAATCCCCAAAAATTTACAGACCTCTACAATAGAAGCTCCCTTCTCAAACATCTCACCTATAGCTTTCTTGTTCTTTGGGTTCCATACGGAAGAGTGGACAATCTCTCCCTGTCTTTTTCGCGGCTTATTCATCAGTTAGTTATAAAATCTATAATCAGTTTACCATCTAAATGATCCATCTCATGCTGGACACAATATGAATCTATATCATCAAATTCCTGCTTAACCTCAACTCCATTAATATCCGTATATTCCACCACTATAAGTTCTGCCCTGGTAACTGGTATTCTCATGCCAGGCACAGACAGACATGCCTCTGATGTTCTGGTCTTGCCAGTACGGTTAATAATCGAGGGGTTAAGCATTATGTATAAATCATCTCTATTCTCAGATGTATCCATCACAATCATTCTTTTGTGCTGGTTCACCTGAGTCGCGGCAAGGCCTATACCATCATTAGAATACATAGTATACGCCATATCGCCTGCAAGCTTCTCGATATCAGAAGATATCTTTTTTACCTTACTTGCCTTCTTCCTAAGTCTTGCATCAGGAAACTCTAATATATCAAGCTCCTTCATTTATTAAACTGAAAGGATGTGCCACAGCCACAAGAACTGGTATCTTTCACCTTAAAATTAAAGCTTGGTTGAAACATATCAGTCTTCCAGTCCAGAGTTGCCTCTGATAAATACACCTCCGAGATGGAATCTACCGCTATGTTGTGAGTTACCCAGATATCTTTTGGATCTTTCTCTATTTCTTTCTTCATTCCTATCTTGAAGCCGGAACATCCGCCGCCATCCACACTTATCCTTAAAAATTCCGAATCCTTTAGTATCAAGTCCACCTGATTCTGTGCTTTCGCGGTTATATCCATTCATACTCAATAATATTATTACAGTAACTTAAGTATACTCTTACTCTTAGGGACTCTATATTTATATATCAGCCCTATTATTAATTATATCCCTATCTACCAGAGGAATCCCTCCCTTCCTATAATACATACTAGCCCTATCCTCCAATAGGAGAGTGAGGAACATACGCCCTCATTAACATTATACCATATTAGGGTGTTTTTATAGGGCCAATTGTCAACATTTTTAAAATTAATTTCAATTATTTTGCAATTAAGTAGATATTTAAGTAGAATCCTACAAAAAATTGCTAAAAAAATTTAATACGGGGTAGCTTAATGTTACATTAGAGAGCTCTGTGTGCATGTGTACGCGGGTTTTTATTAATATGTATGGGGGGTTGCATCGTTCCGTCAGAAAGCTGGATCGCCTCAGATGAAGGTGTCGGAGTACCTTCCAAATCGAAAAAACCCCACAGGTTGCAGGGGTTTACAGGCAGGGTGTTGTTTTTTTGCCACATCGAAAGTTCTTGACAAACCTGCCAAACGTCCGTATAATGGGCACCAATGATGATGAATGATACTCTAATAAGGGAGTGTCGCACTCATCTCGGGAGAAGTACTATATAGCAGATTAACTGGAGAAAATCAATGGACGCTTTATCTAAAGCTGAGGCTTTGACCGCCTATAAAAACGAGCTTTTGGATTTGGTGTGCGCTTGCCTACTCGATGAAGAGGAAATACCCGCTTTGATAGCTGAAAAGCAGGTTGAACTTGGGATTGACATGGGAAAAGCACAACGCATCAAACAACCGCCTCGAATTTATATGGGTGTCAATGGCAAGCCTAGACCAGCCATGAGTAACTTTGTGGGAAGCTACACCCTACGGGCCGCCCATGGAATGAGATAGTGGCAAGATATACAATCCCTTACATGGGGTAGGGGATTGCAATCTAATCACTAGGATAGGGGGTGTGACTCAAAAGAGATAACATATTGAATGCTGTGAATAGCGGTTATATCAGTGTGGCCTGATTAGGCCCAGGCCGCACAAATATACTCGTTGTTTGAGTGTACGGTAGTCGCCCGAATCTGGCGCAGTCGGAAAGTACCGACCTACCGTTAAAGAGCCGGAAAGGCCGCGTGGAGAGATCTGCGGAAAATGTGATTCATGGCACGGACAAGCCATGTCTGTGGTTGATGTCAATGAGCCGCTATGCTTGCTGTATTGTGGTTGTGCGGATGACCTTTTTGATTGATGCTACTCATGACATGGTGGAACGGGCGGACCTGGGCTGAGCCAGGCCGAACGGTGGGCATCTGCGGGGCAGGCTGACAACCTGACGCCCAGTACGGCACCTCCGGTCATGCTGAACGCGTATAAGTTGACAAGCCACTCTGTGGGATACGCCTATTGTAAAGACCTTTTTTCCTTATGGGAACAGAATGTTCTGTTTCATTCAACCCTTAAGGGAGATTTAGTCCTATGAGTAAAATTGGTGATAATTCAATCATGAAAGCGGATGAGTTGCGCGATGCGATTGATGCAAGATGTGATGTGCTCAAGACTTCCATTGATGACATCCAGGAAGTGGCTATCCACGCTGTTCTTCATGTGGTGGAGCACGGTGATACCACGTTTGGTACTCGCATTTTTCAGAAGTTACCTAAAGGTGTAAAGAGCAATGACTTCAAGAACTGGTTTGAGGATCACGCAGGATGTGAGTGGGATAAGGCGTCCTTCAAATTGGTGAAAGGCAAGGCTCAGACCAGCAACTTCATCAAATTGGGTGCATCTCTGTGGTATAAGTACAAAAGAGATACGTCCTCCCAGGCGTATGATTTTGCCAAAGCCTGTAGTAATCTGGCTAAGGCCATGGTAAATGAAAAGAAGTCTCCATACGTCAATGGTGCGGACTCAACCCAACAGGATGCTGTTTTCCAGTTGATTTCAGCTATGAATGCTGCGGGTTTTTCTGTTAATCCGTCTTTTGATTCCGTTGTAACCAAAGATGCTGTATCATTCTAATAATAAGGGGGCAACCTAGCAATAGGCTGTTCCCATAAGGGAAAAAGGAGATAAGAATGTCAGTTAAAGACAAGGTAGAGAGCCGTTCCAGGGAATTCCTGGAGAGTTTAGTACCTTTGCTTGAGGATGTGGAGTTAGCGGTTTATGGCAATCCTTTCGATTGGAGGTATATTGACGGGAAAAGCCTTTGGGCAATGCACTGTCTTGAGAAGGCTGTTGACTCAATCCAGGAGGAGATTTCACGTTTGGAGAAGTAGTTGTTTAATCATAAGGGAGAAAGGCATGGGCTGGTTCAAAGGAGTTAATGGAGTGGCTGAGTCAATCTCAGGTAGTTTTCCTATCGAGATAACTATTGCTCGCGCAGGGTACGAGACTAGCCAAGTTGGAGTCTCTGACCAGGAAAAACTTTTGTCTTCTGAGGCTGTTCGTTGGTTGTGGTATAATCAACCTTCGGTGTATTGGAGCCTGGTTTGGCTTGCCGCTCAGCAGAAGTGGCGTGATTTGTACAGGAGTAATGTGTAGAAGTTACATCTTAAGGGAGAAAGGCATGACTAGAAAAGAAGCTGCACTCGCCTACTTGGACGCTTGCAGGTACTCCACCTATGAGATCAATCGTCTTTGGGATAAGTTTTTTCCCGGGCTTGTGGACTATAGGCCTAAAGAATTACAGCCAAAGTTGAATTCTATCGCTCAAGCTATTGCATTTCCGGGTTGGGTGGCGTTTCCAGAAGGGGTTGATAGAGTAGAGGATGAGGAAACTGGATTTAGGCTAACGAATGATGTGAAAGATTACTTGAGAAGTTAATTGAAGTAATGTAAAAGGGAGAAAGGTATGATTGAAGCTGAAGTTATGTTACACAAGAGGCATAGACGATGTATCATTTCCTTGTCTGATATGAGGAGTGAGCGTAATGCGTGGCTGTGTTGGTCGCTTGTGTTATTGGCCCTTAATGTATTCCAATACTCTACAGGGTGCTAACTATGTCAGATGTCAATGTTGTTACCGTGGAATATCGGGAAGATGGGTTTTATTATGTGTTAGTAGATGGAAAAGAGGTGATCAAGACTGTAAGGTATGAAGATATTGAGGGATTAGATGAGCAAACCTGAGCAATTTACTAAAAATGTGACTGTCCTGGGTAATAACCTCACTGCTTATGGGGTTTGGAGGCCAGAAAACAAGGTTTTGGACGTTTATTTAGATGATTTGGAGGGTATTAAGCACTTATCTGAGGGAAATATCAAGTTTTCCTCCAGGAAAGCGGCTAAAGAGTGGTTTATGTCGGCCCCTTTCTTCAAAACTGACGTTAAACTTCTATAAATAAGGAGAAATTCACCTATGAAAGCGGCAGAAAGCCGTGTTAATGCAGAAAAATACGATGTTATTTACATTGGATTTTGGGAAAATGATGGGGAGTCATTCAATATTGACGCTCCCACTGAGTGTGTAACCTTGAATCTTGTTGATCCAGAGTCTTATGCAGAGCATATGGCTGAGTGTGGCATCACATGCATTATTGAGCCGCATGATGGATCGTTAGATGTACAGCTAGAGAGAGCCAGGACTGTAAATCTTATACTAGAGACTCTTCTTATGGTGGTTAGGCGTAGGAATCTAGGTTTTATGGCTCATTTTATTAAACCTCTAGCTTATTTTGAGGCTTTAAGGTCGAAACTTTTCTTGAAATAGGAGCATTATCATGGAAATTGAGAAGAGAGTTCACTTTATTAGTCATTATGTGGGGATGTTAGATCCAGATGAGGTTGATTGGCTTCATAGGCTGATCTGCCTTGATATTGATTTTGACATGCCTCCCTGCATAAAGAAAACTAATAGCGCGACCTCTCGTGGAGGTGTTGAAATGATATCAGTAGATGAAGATCTTTATTCTATAAAGAAAACTAATATCATCCACAAATTGACGCTGTGTCAGTTAGCAAATAAGGATTTTTCCAGGGATTACCAAGGTGTTGTGCATCATTTGAATAAAAATGAAGATTAAACCTATGGCTAGGCCTCCATCTAATGACTTAGATGTAATATTTATCGAGGATGAGGGAGCTATACAGGGTCTAACTTGGCCGGATAATTGTTGCACAGTGGGACATACCTCTATCCATGGCAAGTTTAACCCCGCATCATTTAACTGGATGAGGCAGCATATTGTGGGTGGATATTCCACACAACCAACATTCCATATGTCTTCTTCCTGGAAGGGAGGGAACAATGATGAGAGTCATTTTCAATATGTTTGTTATTACTCTGAGCTGAAGGGGTATCGTCCATTTAATAACACAAATGCAGCAACTGGAGAACCTTCTGTTGTTCCTTGTTTATTTTCTTTTTATTTCGAATTCAATGAAGAGAAGAACAAAGCGTTACTTGTTAGGTTGAGGATTGAGGGAATGCCTGACAGAATAAAAGAAAACAAAAGGTGGGTTGATTTTGATCGCGTCCGCTAATCCAGGCGGCGTATAACTGGGAGGTAAATATGTCCAATAGTTCTGTTGTATCTGCGCTAGAGGTATTGCTTAATACTAAGGCGATCTCTCTTGAAGACTGGAAGTCTGCTGTAAAAAGGTCTAGCAAAATAAAGAGAGAGCATTCATTTATTGACAGTTGCAAGGAAGAGTCTATGAGAGTATCATGTGATCAGACTTGGGAGAAGGTTAAGAATGAGTGTTCGGAAACGTAGTATTCCTGTGTATGAAATGATGGGCTGTGAAGAAATCATAGTCTATCGATGTAGCAGTAAAGACAAGTCAGTTCCTCTGTTTGTCTCAACCAAGGATAACGTTAGGATATATATATCTAGGTCAGCTGTATCATCTATGATGCCTAAAGCTATCCAAAAACTTTAAGGTTTAATACAATGACAGTAAAGGTCTCAGTAAGTGAGTTACCTTCCTATTACGACTCTTGCCTGGGACTGCCTATGCTGGTCACTGGTGAATCTGGTATTGGGAAGACTGAAATCACTAAGCAATGGACTGCATCCAGGTCTCTTGCCTGTGTAGATGTTAGGGCTTCTCAGCTAGATCCGAGTGATGTAAAGGGAGTTCCATATAGGGAGGGATTAGCATCACGCTGGGCTATTCCTGACTTTCTACCTCAAGTAGACAGAGATGGGGAAGAAGGTGTATTAGTATTAGATGAATATTTAGACGGTGATGAGGCTGTTTTCTCTGCCTTTCAACAGTTAATACTGGAGAGAAGGTTAGGGGATTACATTTTTCCAGACAAGTGGATGATCATTGCGTTAGGTAATAAGAAGGAACATGGTGGTGTTAACCGTGGTCTTTCTTCTGCACAACAAGATAGATTCGTTCACTTAGAGGCATCACTGGATCATGATAGTCTAAAAAGTTACTTCATCAAGAAAGGGATTAGTCCGTTAATCACATCATTTATACATACTCATCCAGACCTGGCGCATAAAAGGCCAGAGCGTGGTTCTGGCGAATGGGCGTGGCCAACCCCAAGGTCTTATGAAAGAATTGATTCTATTCTTAAGAAAGATCCAGACAAATCTATGAGATTTAATTTGTTTGCTGGTTTGATTGGAGAGGGTGCGGCAACATCTTTGGATGCACACATTAAATTTGCATCTGATGTTCCAGATCCGCTTGATTGTATCAAAAGCCCTGAGTCAACAAGAGTTCCAGAGAATGCTAGTGCTAAGTATGCTATTACTTGTAGCTTAGCCAGGTATTCCAAGCCTAAAAACTTTGCAAATGTGATAAAATATGTAGATCGTTTGGGTGCAGAGTTCTCTACGTTGTTAATGATGGAGTCTAAGAACATAACTCCAGAGTTAATAGAGACTGATGCGTTTGCTGATTGGGCTATGGAACATTCAGATGTATTACTAGGATAGGAGGCTACATGAGTCTATCAAAAAAGGCTGTGTTGTTTAATGTAACTTTCTCTTTACCTTCGGGAACAAAGGTAGACAAGAAAGAATCGAGTAAGGTTGCAACAAATCATCTTGTTCCAGGCGGGCGTAGATCAGCAGGAAGCTACCAAAAAATCATAATTGATCCTTCACTCTTTAAGGAGGTAAAGAAGTTAAAGAGGAATGTTGAGGGATATTTCAATGTAATATCAATAGCTTACGCTCATGATAAGATGCCAGTTATAGTACCAAATGGTAAAATCTTGGAGGCTACCTCTTTCATTAGGGAGCATAAAAGATTATTTGATAATGAGATTTCAGCTATTAAATCTGCTTATGACGCAAAGAAAGAGGAAGCAAAAACTAGGCTGATGACTTTGTATAATGAAGATGACTACCTAGATCACGACGAATTTATAGCTAGGTTCTCTTTTGATTACTGGATGCGTCCGATACCTGAGCTAGATAGCATGGACTTAAGATGGACAGTCTCAAGAGAGGAAGAGAGGCTTATGAAGGAGTCAATGCAGAAAGAAATGGATGAGAATCTTGGTGAATCTCTGGGTCAAGCATTGCGAATGATGTCTGATCATATTAAACATATGAAGGATGTTGTAAGTAAAGACAGTCCAAGGATTCATGATTCAATGATAGAAAAGATTCATGAAATAGCTGAGTCAATGCCTGGGATTGTTGGGTTAAGCCATGATCCTAATTCTAAAGTGTCACAAACCATACAAGATATATGCTTAGACCTTAGACAGATTCAAGCTGATGATCTTCGCGGGAGTGGTCTTTGGGAGGCTGACAACAGAGATGTTGTAGCAGACCAATCAACTGAAATGATAAACAAATTGGAGAATTTATACCATGGATGTGAAGCGCAAGATTGAAGCTTCAAGAGCCAGGGCGCTCATGGATTACCCGTTCTTTGGTACTATCCTGTGCCCTTTACCACTTAAAGAGTCTAAAGATATCGCTACATTGGCAACAGATGGGAAAAGTATTTTTTATAATGAAGAATACCTGGAAGATTTAGAGCCTGATGTAGTGATGGGGTGTTTGTTACATGAAGTATTACATCCTGCATTCTTTCATATATCTAGGAGAGGTTCAAGAGATCATAAGCTGTGGAATATTGCATGTGATTACGCAATCAATCCTATCTTGATAAATGAGGGGGTGAGACTTCCAGAAGGGGCCTTGTATGAAGAGAAGTATAACGGCTGGGAAGCTGATAAAATTTATGAAGACCTTATAAAGGAAGGTATAGATGCTGGTGACTTTGTGTTATTAGAGGGAGAGTCATTCGATATTGGAGGTACTGGCATGTTTGAGGACTCCTCAACAAGCACATCAGAAAGAAATGAGATGGAAAATGAGTGGAAATCTAGGCTGGTAGGGGCTGCCGAAGCTGTTAAGTTTAGAGGTTCAGTCCCATCCGACCTCAAAAGTTTGATAGACAGCTTCCTATCTCCCTCTATTTTATGGTCGGACAAGCTTAAAGAATATGCCAAAGATGCTGTAAGGAAGAAGTATTCTTTCCTTAGACCGATGAAAAAATATATCGACCAAGGGATATACCTGGGCTCTAGCGTTAAGAAGAAGGGTATACGAACCATGGTTGCCGCTATGGATTCAAGTGGATCAGCCTACCATATGGCTCCGCAGTATGGAGCTGAGTTAACAGAGATAATGACAGAGTGTGACGTTGATGAGATGCATGTGTTGTGGATTGATACTAAAGTTCACAAGGTTCAAACCTTTACCAAAGAAAGTTTACCTATCGTTTTAGAAGTAGAGGGCTGTGGTGGTACAGCTTTTGAGCCAGCATTTGATTGGGTTGAAGAGCATAATATAGATCCATCATTGCTCATATATTTCACTGATATGATGGGCAGTTTCCCAAGTTATGAGCCTAACTACCCTGTGATATGGGTAGCTTATGACTCAAGGAAAGAATATTATGAGAAAGATTGTACGTTTGGAGATGTTGTTGAAGTTAATTTATAACAAAAGGAGATATGAAAGTGCCATTTTATGAATCTTATGGTGAAACTATTGGTAGCATTGCCGTCGCGAAGGAGGTATTTGAGCGAGAAAGGAATGTTGCCAGGTTGCCTAGAGAGGTTGATCTTAGAGAAGGTGAGGATGGATCTTATGTTATTAGCAAGAGAAAGAGTCGGTACAACAAAGATGATTCTGATACTACTCTGATAGTATATACAAATGATAATTGTATTCATATGAATTTAAGTCGTGTAACACTCTTAGGTTATGGGATGATGGAATTATACAATCAATATATACCAGACTCGTCTCTTATCTATGAAAATAATCAAGATTTGTTTATGATCTATGAGCCTGGCAAGAGTGTTAGGGGGTACTATGACAACAAACATATAGATAAAGTTTTTAAGATTGATGCCGGAGCAACCACGAATGCCCTTGTAAATGTATCGTTGCTCCCTGACGGAGAGGTATTAGGGGCTAAAAAAGTAAAGCGGGGGCCATCAACAGAAGCCGACCCTAAGCCTCTTAAAGAACACCTTGAAAAAAAGCATTACACAAAGATGGCAAAAGCTAGATTAGATAACGATTTAAGGGTTGAGTATTCAAGAAAATGGGCTACATTCAGAGGCATTTCATTGGGGTTATACCATTACTGTATTGAGCTTTGGTCGCAAAAGGAATATGCACATGGTAGAGGCCCAAACAGCGGCCTAATAAGAAGGTTGTATGTGGGTAGGTTTATAGATGACTGTGATCAAGCAAGAATGGATGACCTTGCTGTTAAAATCCTAAAGGATATACCGCTTAGCTCACTTAATGGAAAGATACATGATCTATGTTCATCGGCCAGGGGTGCTTAGGGTGAGGGTTGGTGAAGCTAAACAGTGTACCCCTACATAGGGTAAGTGTTAAACGTCCCGTCACGGGCCTATATGGGCCTCTCAGGGGCATATATTACAGGGATAGAGTAATGACTTACAGAAGAAACGTCGGCAAACCACAGAAAGTCAGGTATAATTATGATATACTAAAGAAGGGTGGTCGACATATAGAGTCTCGCAAGAAGGAGCGCCGTGATGCGAAGCGTGAGATTAACGATGAAATCATAAAGGAAAAGGACAATGACAGAGAATAGCGCGGTAAAAGATGAGCATAGAATATTATTTACAAGGCTGGTTGAGTGTGCTAGGTGGTGCTTGGACAATAATATTATATCAGTAAGCCAATTAGATGACATGCGGAGGGTGTACAATGCCGCTAGGGATTCATATGACAACCAGGTTGCGGCTGGCCTTCGTGAGAAAGAATGAAAACAATCTTATCTTTATTCGATTACTCAGGGTCCTGGTCTAAGCCATACCGTGATTCTGGGTACAACGTGGTTCAGATAGATATAAAACATGGTGATGACATAAGGTGGTACTACCATATGGATGAAGAGGTCCAGGGAATTCTTATGGCCCCACCATGCACTGCATTTGCTGTTAGTGGTGCCCAATATTGGAACAAAAAGGATGAAGATGGTAGAACCTTAGAGGGAATAGCACTGGTAGATGCAGCATTAAGGTTTGTAGCTATCTATAATCCTACTTGGTGGGTGCTTGAAAATCCTGTTGGTAGGTTAAGGCGCTGGCTTGGGCCTCCCACTCTCATGTTTAATCCATGTGATTATGGTGACCCATACACAAAGAAAACATTATTATGGGGCAAGTTCTTTCCACCTAAGCAAACCAAGGTTGCTCCAGTAAAAGTATGTGCACAAGGAAGTTGGGTACAGAAATTAGGTGGTAGTTCAGAGCGCACTAAAGAACTACGCAGTATGACACCGCCTGGATTTGCGAAAGCATTTTTCGACGCTAACCCATAATGTGTTATAATGTACGTGCGCGTTTTATATTAATAGTATAGTAATAGTAATATATTCTTTCTGTTAAGAAAAAGAATATATATTATATAGGATAGATATATGAATACATTTAGTGACTTTGGGATTAGGATACCAAGGGCAGTAACAGGGCAAGCAAACATCCCTTGTCCGGAATGCTCTAGTCAGAGGAAGAAGAAGCGAGCCCCTTGCTTGTCTGTAAATACAGACGATGGGGTATGGAAGTGCCATCACTGTGGGTGGTCAGGTTCTTTGGCGCAAGGAATAGATGGTGCTAATAATGTAATGCATTGGAGGAAGCCGAAGTATAGAAAGCCAGATAATATTCCTATAGTTGACCTACCACCTGAGATGATGACATGGTTTGAGAACAGGGGCATTAGCGCAGAAACAGTTAAGGATAATAATATATCCTGGAAAAAAATATATATGCCTCAAGTTGAGGACATTGTTAATTGCATTGCCTTCCCTTATTTTAGAGCGGGAGAGTTAATCAATGTTAAGTACAGGGATAAGGACAAGAACTTTAGGTTAGAGGCTGGAGCAGAGAGGTGCTTCTATGGCATAGACGATATCAAGGGTGAAGAAAGCACAGTGACTATTGTAGAGGGGGAGATAGATAAGCTGGCATTGTGGGAAGCTGGTATAAGAACATCGATTAGCGTACCAGATGGCGCACCTCCAGTTAACTCATCAGACTATAGCGCAAAGTTTAACTACCTTAATGATCCTTACATATCACAAGACAAGTTCAACAATATAAGCAAGTTTATAATTGCAGTAGATGAAGACGAGCCTGGACTCAAGCTAGAAGAAGAGCTTTCTAGGAGACTGGGTAAGGAGAAATGCTTAAGGGTTCGTTGGCCTGAAGGAACGAAGGATGCAAACGAAGTTCTTCTCAAGTATGGTAAGGATGTATTGCGTGAGTGTGTTGAGCATGCTGAGCCATACCCAATCGAAGGAACCTTTGAAGCTAAAGAACTATCCAATGCCCTTGACAAACTATACCACCAAGGGCTAGACAAAGGTGTTAGCACTGGTTGGCGCAGTATAGATAGAAGTTATTTGGTAAGGCCAGGTGTGCTCACAGTTGTTACGGGAGTACCAAGCAGTGGTAAATCTAACTGGATAGACGCCATGATGGTTAACATAGCAAAGAATGAAGGGTGGAACTTTGCTATCTTCTCGCCAGAGAATCAACCATTGGAAGATCACATGGCAAGAATCCTAGAAAAATATATTGGCTCTCCGTTTATGGATGGGCCAACACCAAGGCTAAGTTCCGAGGACCTAGACAAAGGAAAAAAATGGTTGACAGATCACTTCACCTGGATACTTCCCAATGATGACAAGGAGTGGTCCTTAGATATAATTTTAGACGCTGCGAAAGGACTCGTGCTTAAAAAGGGAATCAGAGGATTGGTTATTGACCCATGGAATGAGTTAGAACATAACCGTGTAGACTCCCAAACAGAAACAGAATATATTTCCCAGGCACTTAAGCGTGTCAGGCAGTTTGCTAGAAGGTATGGCATACATCTTTGGATAGTTGCTCATCCTGCTAAACTGTATAGAGATAAGAACGGAAAGATTCCAATACCTACACCATATGATATAAGTGGGTCCGCAAGATGGAGAGACAAAGCAGACAATTGCATCACTGTATGGAGAGACCTAAGCAATGATGACAAGTGTGCGGTAGAGGTTCACATTCAGAAGGTAAGGTTTAGGCAGGATGGAAGGATAGGTGTTAACGAATTATCCTACAATTGGGCAACAGGAACATATCATGAAACACATAGAGCAGTGGAAGAAATACCTCCCACGTACAGCATATAAGAAAATGGATAAAAGCTGGAAGAAATTTGAAAGGGATATAGCTAAGGAGTTAACAGCCCTGGGTGATCTATCCGAAAGAGTACCTATCACTGGAAGGACTAGAGGTAGCGCCCCAGATGTAGAGAGTTTAATATTTTCTATTGAATGTAAGTATAGGCAGTCCATTCCA
>Ga0208919_1000446_pt1 | contig 28104 bp, 9 predicted proteins | sample 4_EtaG_FD_184076 | JGI IMG/M metagenome (GOLD analysis project Ga0208919, IMG submission 184076) | Marine viral communities from the Subarctic Pacific Ocean - 4_ETSP_OMZ_AT15127 metaG (SPAdes) (version 3) | ecosystem: Environmental > Aquatic > Marine > Oceanic | place: Pacific Ocean | collected...
ATCTTTAACTTTCATTGTAAACACAGGAGCACTATTAAATAAGATCTTAAGATTTATAGAATACAACTGTACTGTAAAAGATGAGAACGGCAACGTTATTCAGTCTGCGGGTTTAAATAGAATTAGGGTAGAGAATGATTATCAAGACTCGTCAGAAGTAGAAATAGACCAAGTGCATAGATTTAGGAAGTTTAGAATTAAATTACCTAGAGATGAAGAAGGCGGACGTTTTAGAGGTACCTTCTTTAAAGTTAGTTTATTCTTTGATAATTCAGTAAATTTGTCGTTAACCCTACAAAGAATCATGTCATTCTTTGATATTCAAACTTATTAATGCATAAAGGAAAAGATAAAAGTTGTGGATGCCAGCATGATGCCCCCTATGGCGGTCGTCCTAGAATGCCTCTAACTTTTGGAGATGGAGGATTCGTATCTAAAACTCTAACTGATGACATTGATGCCTTAGTAGCAGAGCACTACAAAGGAGATGAAAAACTTGCAGCAAGAGCCAAAGCAATGTTAAAACAGTTAGCCTTTGGCGGACTTGTAGATAAAACTTCTGGATCAATAGATGTAGGCGTAGATCCAGATGCTGGAAAGTCTACTGCCGCATTCGATCTAGGGCTAGTTAAGGATGATACACTGGAAAGAAAGTCCGAAGCATTGGAAGGAACATTTAAAGAAGAGTTAAAAGATGTAGGACGTTTTGCTGCTAAAACAGTTTTAGGAACAGCAGCTGGAGTTGTAGATGCTGGTGCAGCCATGCTAGGTGCTGATATAGATACATCAGGCCTTGTACAAGGTATGAACATGGGTGAGATAAATCCAGAAGAAATTAGAAGAAGAGAAATAGCATCAGGAATTGGTTCTACTATAGGAGCAACTGCAGCAACTGTAGTAGGAGGAGTGGTTACTGGAGGAAATCCTAATATAATTGCTTCGGGAGCAGGACAAGCCTTTGAAGAACTAGGACAGATAGACGAAGATAATCAAGCCCTACAAACTGTATCAAATATAGGAGAGACAGGAGCTGAGATTTATGGAACAGTCGCAGGAGGAGTGGCAGGTGCAAAAGACAAAGGTCTTTTAACAGAGGTTACAGATGAAATGACAAAGGGAGAAAAGACGGCAACAAGACTATCAAACCTTGGATCAATACTTGGCGAAACAGTATCTGGCTCTGGTGCTACAGGTGCTGAAGGTATTCCAAACGTTTCCGCTGCAGGAGGATATATTCAAATGCCCCATGGAGGTCCAGACTCTGAGCATGAAACAGTACAGCCACCTGCAGGAGGGACACAGTTTTTCTTAGATTACCTAGGACAATTTGGAGGAAAAGAAGGTGAATCATTTGGAGATATAAGAGATTATGCTGTGTCAAGAATAGAGGCTAAAGAACAAGCACTAGCTACTGAACAAGCAGATGTCGAAAGGGTTAGATCAGAAGTTTTAAACCAAGCTCAAAAGATCGCAGATGGATGGGCTAATCTATCTCCAGAGTCTAGGGAGTACTACAATAAGCTTAAAAATCTATCTCGTAACGCAGAACAGGGCGAAAGTGTAATAGGAGATCTATTCCGGATGCAGAGAAACATGCCTGCAGAGCTCAGAGCAATACTACCAGAAGAAGGTGCTTATAATGTACATCAGATGTCTCCTACAGAGATTAGCACTAGTAGAAACCTTTACTGTACTCCAATGGGATGTTTACCTTATGATCAGTTACTAGGAGGAGATATGCTTACTAAAGCACAAACATTTAAATATGCTTCTTCAAACCCAAGATTTGTAGAGGGAGTAAAGGCAGGTGTAATACCTTTTCAAGCTATAGATCCAAGTGAAAGACAGCCTGGGGATATAGAGCTACAAGTAGATGTAGCACCTGTATCATATTCAGACGAATCTAAAGGTTACACAAACAGACCTCATCATACTACAATTTATGCAGGAGATGTAGAAGGTACAGAAATAGTGCCAGGTAAAGATTACTATGTAGATGGTAGGCTTGTAGGAGGAAGAGGAAGTGATAAAATGTACCCTTCTACGACTTATAGTTATCAAGCTGTAGGTGGAGATGAAGAAGCCTTTCAGAAGATACAATATGATTTAGAAAACAGAAAAGATTACTATAGGTATGTAGGAGATACTCCTGCATTAGAACAAGCGCTTGCAGACGAACAAGCTTTTTTGGACCAACTATTTGCATCAGACCAGGGTAAGCAACTACTAGCATCGCAAGGGCCTAACATAGAGATAATAAAGCCTCAAATACCAAGTTATGAGACGCCGACAGAATTACCTCTTCAAACAGCAGGTTCTAGTATTTACGAGCAATTGTATCCTGAGAAAGAGAAAAAAGGATTATTTGGAAGAAAAAAGGATGAGGGGGGATCTATTGATTACAAGAAAGGAGGCAGCTACCAAGGAGGTCTTCGTCGTTGGTTCAAAGAAAAATGGGTAGATGTTAAAACAGGTAAACCTTGTGGCAGATCTGGTAAAGAGAAGTCAAAGAGAGGCTACCCATACTGCAGACCTTCTAAACGAGTATCGTCTAAAACTCCTGCAACTAGTAAACATTCAGCAGCTAAATCAAGAGCAGCACAAAAGACAGGGCCTAAGAGAGTAAAACCTATTATGCGTAAAAGATCTAAAAAATGACATATCCAAAATTTACAAAACCTACCCAAATGAAGAAGGGGGGTAAGAAGAAGAAGTCTTCTGGTAAGCCAAAGCCTACTAACCCATCTCTATGGTCTAGAGCTAAGTCAATGGCTAGATCAAAGTTTGATGTATACCCATCTGCATACGCTAATGCATGGGCTTCTAAATGGTATAAGTCTAAAGGTGGAGGCTGGAGAGGCGGTAAGAAAAAAGCTGCTGGAGGGTCAGAACCTAAACCTTTAACAGCAGAAGAATATAGTAAGATCTACGGAATACTTAAGAAATATTTTCCTATGAGTCAGCGGGCGGGAGTAAATGAGGAGAATTACGAGAGGCAACTACAGGGAATCATGACGAGCCTTTTTGGAGATGCTGATTCTTTAAAATACACTAGAAATTTATTAAAGAATGATACTTTAGATGAGACCCTTTCTAATATTACATCTACACCTATTGTACAACGAATGATGGACGGAGAGGAGGTAGGGAATTTGGAGATATTAAACGCGATTAGAGGCCATTTCGTTGGAACTAATCCTAACTCTATAACAGTACAAGATGCCCTTAAGAACATGGGTGTAGACCCTCAAGATGCTCCTGGTTACATAAAGGAGCAAGCTAGACAGGTAGGGTATCTTGGTAAGTCTGGTAGAGGAATGACTGATGAGCAAAAAGCAGAGTTTGATGTAGAGCTAGACGCTAAGATGAATCAGCTAAACTTTGCTAATACGGGAGAGTTTTATGACTACTCTTTGGAAGCAGGAGGAGGACCTATCTCATACAAGCCAATGGCTCGTGGAGGTAACCCAGATCCGACTCCATACCAAAAAGCTTTTGCAGCGGCAGTAGCAGCTGGAAAGAAAACCTTTATGTTTGAAGGTAAGGAATATACTACTGATATAGCAACGCATACTCCTGGAGCTCCAGTTAAAGAATTCCAGACTTTTACAGGTACGCCAGAACATTTTGAAGTAATTCAAGAAGCACAAGGTCCTGTGCCTTTACAAGCTGCAGAGGTTGGATTTGACTTTGTACCTAGAAATAAAGAAGAACAAGATGCTTATAATAATCTTGGAGTCCAAGGCGCTTTTGATGTAAGAAGAATGATGAATAGGGTAAAAGACGAGAGAAGTCAATTTGCTAAAGATTATGTACTACCGTTTATGCTGACTACTGTTGTTCCAGGAGCTATGGGGGCTGGGCCTCTTACAGCTGGTGTGTCTTCAAGAACCCCAAGTATACTAAGCAGGTCTTATAATCTTTATCCTAAAAATCCACGTAGCTTGTATGGAGTTCAGCCTATGAATATATACGAACAAGGAGCTACAAATATTGGTAGATATGGTACCCGCTCAGGACAGCCTCAAACTTTTGTTAATAGAGCTGCAGATTTTGTTACAGAAAATTTTCCAAGTTTTCTAAGATCTCCTAAAGCTGATGGAGGATATATCTCTTACCAGCAGGGAGGATCACAAGAAGGAGATCTAATGAGAATACAGAACGGAGGTAGCCATGAAGAGAGTCCTCTAGGAGGAGTACCTATAGGCGAAGATGCAGACGGTAGACAAGTTTTAGTAGAAGAAGGTGAGACTATCAGAAAAGGAGCAGAGGAAGACTTTGTATTCTCTGATAGATTAAAACTTACTAAACAGGAAGCTGAAGAGTTTGGTCTTGATAAGAAATTTGTTGGTAAATCATTTGCTAAGATTTCTGAAAAGATTGAGACTAGGTCAAGAAGAAGAAAAGATCCAATTGATCAGCAGACTATTGATATTCTACTAAATAGATTAGAAGAAGCGCAAGAAACACTTAAGCAAAGAAAATTAGCCGAAGCTAAAGAAATGTATGGAGATCCTGAAGCACAGGAAGGTCCTGTAGCTCCCCCACAGGGAAGATCAGGACCAGACGAGCCTCCTACACAGGAAGAGGCTATTGCTATTAATGCTATGCTACAACAAGCTGCAATGGCTGGTCAGGGTGGAATGCCTCCACAAGGAGCACCTATGGGAGGACCCCCTCCAGGACCAGGCGGACCGCCTCCAGGTATGATGCCCGGCCCAGGAGCAATGCCTCCAGGTCCAGGTCCTGCTATGATGCCTCATGGGGGACCTCACCAACCGGGTGAAGCAGTAGCTAATCCTCTTATTGGTATGGCTAATGCAGGAATCCCTCCTAGTCAATTAGACTTTGATAATGCTGACACAGTAACAAAAGAAAGGCTAGCAGCACTGTTCCCTAATACATATAAGATTAGTGCGGACACTCCTACATTAGAAGACTTAAGAATAGCTCAAGGATTGGACCCCACTAGTGGACTTCCGACATTAGAAACTTTACGAGGGGCTCAAGGTCTAGATCCTACTAGCGGACTTCCAACTTTTGAGACTTTGAAACCTGGTCGTATGAAAGCTATACAATCTAACCCGCCTATAAGTCAAGAACAATTTGACAATTTAGACCCGAGATTAAAGGCAGAGTATGCAGAAGCATTCCCAAATCTTTATAGGATCAGTGCAGATACTCCTACACTCGAGGAATTACAACAGTATACAAGTGGAAAAGTTGATCCCACAAGTGGGCTCCCTACACTAAGGGGAATCAATCAACCAGTAACTCAGGAACAGTTTGATATGTTAACTCCAGGGCAAAAACAAACCTATGTAGAGGCATTTCCTAATCGTTATAAAATAAGCGCAGATACTCCAACGTTACAGGATTTACAGAACATGCAGGTAACAACGAAAGCTCATGGAGGCGCTTACCATAATGCACAAGGTCAGCCTGTAGATAAGGACGGTGTACTTCTACCTCCTGAACTGTTTCAAGGAACTAGAAGAACATTTGAATACCAGCCAGGTACTGATCTAGATTTTGCAAGTATAGGACCAGGCGGCACCCCCGATGACATACAAGTTATTAGTACAGATAGTATTATTAACAACCCTCAATTAAATGCTGGTCTTTTATCTTCTGCTAACGCGGATGCTGTATCTATGAGTGCTGCTACTCCAATGGGACAAGGCTTAGACTCAGGGACGGTAACTGCTGCAGGAGATCAAGGAGATGACAATGGTGTTCCTGATCCAGTTGATGCTACTAGCGTTGATGCAGCAAATGCAGCACAAGTTATGGCAGGTCAAAAGGCAAACGTTGTTAAAGTTGAAACTAAAGTAAATGAAAAGACAGGGAAGAAAACAATTGTTAGAACTTATGATGACGGATCTACACAAGAGTTTAACATTCCAGAGGTAGATACACCTAAAGGACTGACAGCATTACAAGCTGCACCTATTGCTGCTAATATTGTGACATCAGCTATGCTACCAGAGAAGTTTAACTTTGCTAAGTATAGACTGCCTTTAGATGATAGTATTATAGAAAAAAGAGATATATCACCTGAGTTAAGAGATATAGAAAGAATGGTAGCCACAGGTAGAGGAGCTGTTAGTGGCAGAGCTACTAGTACTGCAGAGCTTCTAGTAGGACTTGCTAACCTAACTTCATTAGGTATGGCTGAGACCGGTAAGATTAGAAATGAACAGTATACTGATTATATTGCACAGATACAAAATCAACAGCTTAGAAACCTAGAGATCTCATCTAGAAATGCAACTATGCAGGCGGAAGTAGATGCTGCAAATGCTAGTCTTGAAAAAGAAAGACTATCACTTATTAATGCAGCAGCAACAGAAGCAAGTAAACTGGCTGATTCATTAAGACAAGAGGGACTGTCTAAGTACGAGCTAGAACAGATGTATCTAATGTATCCATATCTAGCAACTACTCAGCCTCAAAAAACTACGGAGACCAATAAACCATAACAAAGAGCGAATGGCAGATTTAACAACAAATGCGGTTACTCCTTCAGTAATCTCTTATACACCTTTAGACCTTAGTAGAGTACAAGCTAGACTAGGATCAAAGGTACAAGAGGTTGAAGGGGCAGCTGCTGCAGGTAGAAATCTTATTTCAGCCTTAGACTTTAAGGATGGATATATGCTTGCGGGTCAAGCAAAAGATTTACAGAATGAATACTCTGGTAAAATACAGGGCTTAGTAGATGGCTTATATAATACAGGAGATACTAGATCATTTACGGCTGACTTATCATTGTTATCTAATCAGATTAATACTGATGAACGTATTCTAGCAGGACAGAAAGACTTTGAACTATCAAAGGTCCATGATCAATATGGCATAGATCCTACAAAAAGAGGATTCTATTATAAGTATACATCTGATAATAGTCCTACAGGAAACATTGCTGCAGCTGATTGGAAAAACCAAGACTACACTAGAGATGATGTAAATAGCTTTTACCAGATCTTTCCCGAAGAAGATTTGTATAGAGATTACAATGATAAATTTGAGAACTTAAACACTGCAAAGTTTGAAGAGTTTATGGGTATGGACCCAAATGGATTTCTTGTCTTTAAAACAACACAAGGTCCATCAGAGTTACCACAAACTATTGCAGATATTGTAGCAGCAGGAGGTACTCAAGCAGAAGCGGTTGCTGCGTATTTAAAGGAGACCAATGGGCCCCTCTATAGGGAACTTGCTAGTGATTATGATAAAGGAGGAAAAGACTCTGCTATTAATTATAGGGATGGTCGAGGCATAGGAAGAGAGCAGTTCATAGGAGAAGTGGTTTTAGAAAATCTCCCGTACCTAGAAGATGTTTCATTTGATTTACAGACTCCAAGTGGCACAGGTTCAGGAGGAGGAGGAAACACTGTAAAGCCACCTGCAGTTACACCAGTGCAGACTGAAACACTAGCAACAGTTCTAGACCAAGGAGTAGCATCAGAACTATTAGAAGCAGGAGACTTAAGTATTAAGGACCTTACCTCAGTGCTAGGGTTTGGAGCTGATTCTCAGGGAACGACAGACATGATGACTATCTTAGCTGACCCTGAAGCTAATAGACGAGATATCGCAAACGCAGGATATTATACTAGTATACTTGCAGACTGGAATGATAATGGAGATCCTACATACTCAAATGTATTTACAAATGGAAATGAGCTAAAAGCAGCAGCAGATGAAGCAACGTTAGAGCTATTAAACACTACCTTTGAAGCTACAAGGCGTGATCTTTCCCCTCAGTCAAATACCAGCTACCAACCTGCTGCAGGATTTGAAGGGGCACAAAAATCATTTATATCAGTTTACGGAGATATTATAGGAGATCAAGATCCTGTAGAATTTTTCCATAAGATTAGGAATACTAGAAACTTACTAGGCCAGTTTGATGCGAGTGGATTTAATCTAGAGAATAAAGATGAATTAATTTCAGCTTATGATGGATACCTGCAGAACCCTTCTCTAGCAAATCAATTAACATTTGGAGTAGGCTTTTTATCGCCAGATGAGTTTGCGGCTGTACTTAATAGACAGGGAGAAGAGGCGTATACAGTACAGCTGACTGGACTTGATGGACAGTTCGAAGGGTACAGTAATCTTGGAGAGGCTTTAAATAGATATGAAAAAGCATCTAATTACTTTATGGGAAACATTCGTCCAGTAGGCGCCCTTACTCCGGAGCTTCAACTGTATAATAAAATAAACAGAAATGCTCCTTTTCTAAATATGGAGGCTCAAATGTCTGAGCTAAGAGAGACTTCTCCTATTGCTTTTTATGAAGCAGCTAGGATAGATATTATGAATCGATCTCAGCTTTATCATACTGATGTTATATTACAGCCTGGATCACTACAAAGAAGTGAGGGTATTATAGAAGAGGGCACAAAGCAATTCTCTGAAAGCTTAGCTCCTTCAATAGTAGACGGTGAGATTGGTGCTGACTTTGGGGCTAATTGGACAATATCTAAATTTCTAAAAACACCAACAGGAGGTGCAACAGGAATGAAAGACGCAGGTGTAGAAAGTCCAAGAGTTAGTATTATTAAAGGGGATGCAGTAATAGAGAGCCCTTACGAGGAGATGGATTTAACTGCAAGGAATACAACAGCTGTTCTTAAAAATTTTATTAACTCTTCATCAGATAATACCGACGTTAATGAAGGGGCAGGAGACTTTATCTTCCAAGGCTTAATTGTACCTAATGGCCAAACAAGTGAGGTAGGATTAGTATTCTCTCATAGACAAGCGAATGGAGGAGTTGAAAGCTACATCTTTACACCTAAGAACCAAACAGCTTTAGAGAATAATCCTCTCGTACAGTCTATGGATCTTACTCAGAAAACACTTGCAGGTAAGCAATACTTACCTCAAGTTATGACCGGAGATGCGTATCTAGGAATGTATGGTGAGGAGATAAATAATATGCTTAGCGAGAATGTAGATTTGTACGGCATTACTGCTGAGTACGTTTGGTCAGACACAAAAGCAAGCTTATCTAATACAGAACTTTTTAATCCACTCGAAACGTTTAGAGATACAGATGTTCCTAACCCATACTTTGACGGTAATACTTCAGTAGTAGCTGACATAGCAGGAGGTTCAGAAATATATAGATTTAGACGTAAAGATGGAACAGGGGATGTTAGATGGTCAGAGTACTTAGAAGGATTTGCAGAAAATCCTGATCTAGCCTCTACTTACCTAGGGGTATCAGATTATGAGGGCTTCTTAGTAAGTGTGTTGCTTAACAAAGATCAGATTAACGACGCTGGCGGAAACGTAACAGATGAGGCAATCATGGGACTATTACAAAGTACTACTATGCCTAACCTTAAGGGTATAAGTGAAGCCCTAGGTACAGAGTGGGGACTACTGACAAATATCCCGATTACATTTAATGATACCTCAGAAGCCTTCCACCATTTTGCAGGCCAGTCCAGTAGAGGACCTGATCGGGCAGGTAATCCGCGGTCCGGCTATTTTATCTCAACAAACCCGTAGAGGAGTCTGATTCAGCTGGCGATCAGACCAGGACCTCACAAGACCAGACGGGTAACTTCGAGCCCGTAACTTCATTCGAAATGGCAGACTTTACTTTACCTGCTAGAAACTCAAATACAGTATTTAATCCTGCTGACTTTGAAAACGCAGGTAAAGCTTGGGTATCTGCTAATGACCATACATTTGTAAATAATTCTGATTACTCTAATTTATTTTGGAGCACTGGTATTGAAAGAGCTCAACAGATCTACAATACAAACATAGTTAGCTTACCTGCAACTAATGAAGCAGGATTAAAAATACTAGATAAAGCAAACAGATGGAGTGCAGCTAATGGCTTCAATGTAAGAGTAAGTAGTATGGCTAGACCACAAGCTGTTCAAGACTTTATGAGAGAACAGCCTAGAATGATGGGAACAGCTGCTGCTATGTCTAAGCATAGAGTAGGTGCTATCGATCTTGATTATGTTAGAAATTCGGACGGAAGTATTAATCAAGCTAAAACAAACGAGCTAAAAACATACCTTAAAAATTTCTATAAGGTTATTGATCATGCTGGCCATATTCATGTTTCTCCTAGAGTTTAATATCTTTGTAAAATGCCACAACATCCTACATCTTCTCTCCCTACTATAAATCAGGGAGATCCTTCTGATCTTACTAGACCTCCTAGGGGACAACAAGTTAAACTATTTGAATCAAAGATAACGCCGCCAAGTTTAGAGGGACCCCAGCTACCTGCCGGTATGGTCCAACTAGATAGAGCTCCTGGTCAAGTATTCAATAGAAACCCATTTAACTCAATTATTAATGCTCCTAAAATTACAGGAACTACTGGGTGGCTTTTTGATATAACAAGGGCTCGAGCGGACAACAGGTATACAGCAGATCCTAATAATGCAATAGGAAACGTAGCAATAGGAGGAGTAAATGTAGCTGACCCAAGAAAGAGAGGACAGAAAAATCAACAGCAGTTCTTCAATGATAATATGAAGATCTGGGAGACAGGAGCAGATAGAGCTAGAAATGCATTATTTGGAGGAGCTCTTCAGGGTATAAATAGAATTGGAGAGGATCTAGGAGGAATACTTGGAGGATCTTTCTGGGGAGAAGATTTTGAAAGAACTGCTATGGAGAGATACTTTGCTAATGCAAGGGGCACCTACGATCAGGCAGTAAAAATCTATGATGAAGATGCAAAGTTTTATCAAGGCCTACAAGCTGTTACTGCATCTATAGTTGAGTTTGCACCAGTTGGAGGAGCAGTTAATAAGTTTTTTAAGTACGGAGGTAAAGCTGTAAAATATGTAGGAGCTGGTATTAAAACAGGACAGTGGACAAAGAGAGGTACGCAAGCTATTCAAGCTGCAAAAGTAGCTGGCCAAAGTACAAGAGTATCTTCACAAATTGCAGCAAACACTACTAAACTAGGAAACTTTTTTAGAAAATATCAAAACCCTCTTAGCCAACTAGGTACTGCTGTACCTGCTGGTATTGTACAAAATAGAATTGAGGGAACTGCAATGGCGCTTCAGACATATGAAGAAGTCCTTGACAAACTACAACCTGCTATTGCAAATGGTGACTTAACATATGAACAGGCAGCTAAGATAGCAGCACAAGAAGCACAAGGTGTTAGAGTTAAGAACCAAGCAATGATGGTCCAAGACATCTTTCAACATGCTACTTTGTTTAGAGCACGAGGACTAACAAGAACCGGATATCAGCGTCCTGGGTTTACTTGGAATCCAAAACAATATTTAAAGAATGCATTCCAAAGTAGAAAGTCACTATGGAATTATGGTACAAATAACTTCATTGTACAGGGAATAGGAGAGGCACTAGAAGAAGGATTCCAGTCTGGTATGCAACAAGATGCAGTAAGAAATGCACAGTTTGCTGCTAGAGATATTATAAGAAGAGATGGAGGAGATGTTACAACTATACCGGTTGATAACATAGGACTGGCTACAAAAAAGAATGTAGTAGACAGATACTTAGGATATATGTCTACTGATGATGCTAAGTTTGAGATGGCTGTTGGTTTCTTTGCCGGTGCTGGACAAAGAATGGTTCAAAGCTATTCTGAGAAGATGTTTGATAACCGTGCTTATAGAAAACTAACTAACCAGATTGAAACTTTAAAGAGAGATTTACCTGCAGGAACGGATCAAGAGAAAGCTTATAAGCAACAGAAGATTGCTGAGTTAGAATATAAAAGAGCAGTTACTACAGAAAAAGGAAGAGCAGAGGCCGCTACAGAATTAATAAATACTCTTAAGTCAGATACTGCAAACTCAATTAAGTTTGCTATGGAAACTGATGATCTGATTGAGGCAGCAAGAGAGAAAGGATGGGGCCATATTGTTGAAGGTATGGAAAAAAATGCATTCTATAATCTATTTATGAAGCATGCAGCTAATGGTACAGTAGATCAGTTAGAGAGACAGCTACAAGCCATTGCAGACGGTACTTCTACCTCAGCTGCTTTCCCAGAAGATGGCTCTCATCAGGAGAAAGCAACAGAGTTTTTAAATGAACTAAACGAACTAGAAGCGGACTACTTAGCTCTTCAAGGTATGGAAGGCGCCCATAGGATTATGGGACTACAGTTTGCTGCAAAGACTAATCAACGAGTTGTAGACGGAGCACTGAAGGCTAGGACAAAAGCAAAACAAGATATCATTGATGATCTTAGAGCTTTATCTGGATCACAGGCTACAACTATCGAAGTAAACGAGGAGACCGGAGAGGTTAAGGTAACAGATAGTCTAGGAAGAAATGTACCTATATCTAGGAAATTACAAAAAGCAATTGAGTCATCAGATGCTTACAAGGCTATTTTTGATGAGGGAGGATTCAATGATCAGATTGATGCTATTAAAGATCGTGTAATAGAAGATAGAGCTAAGCTCTCTGATATGATTACACCTGCTGGTCAAAGTAAACTTAGGAAAGAAAGAATCGAGTTTGAGAAAAAGATTGAACAAGCTCGTAGAAAGGCTAAGCAGAAAGGACGTCGTCAGCGTAGAAATGGAAAAACTCGAGGACAAAGAGATGCTTCTAATATAGATAATCAAAGAAGAAAAGCAGAGAACTCTCAATCGGAAGCTAGTGTTACAGGTGATACTGTTGAAAACGGGGCTACATTAGAAAATGACCCAGATAACTTACAACGTGAGGCAACTCCAGAGGCTACCATTGAGGAGCTAAAAGAGGCAGCACAGGGAACTGAATCAGCTCCAGAGACAGATGTAAAGTCTGATGCTGAGATACAAGAAGAAGCTGACAAGGACTTTGACCCTGCGTTGGATAAGCCTGAGTATGGCTATACAAGAGGCACAACTTCTAATGTAAATAAAGTAGCTTCTCTATTAAGAGAGTGGAATGCATCAGTAAGTAACGGTATAGTTACAATTGATAACGCTGAGTTCAACTTTATTGATGGCTATATGGCTCTTGCAGATCCTAGTAGGATACAAGAGGGAGACGTCCTAGAGTTTCAGATAGTAGAAAATGCTGATGAGTATGAGGTAACTGATGTAAGTGACCTAGACGAAACCAACCAAGGTAAGAAAAAAACAGTAAAAGAAGCTAGAGCTAATAAGAAAAGTTTAGCAGAACATGAATCTGATGTATCTCAAACAGAGGTATCAGAGGATCAGATAGAAAATGATCTACAGCCTATAAAGATTATCCATGTATCAGCAGATGGTACTAGAACTGAAATAGGTTTTGTCCATAGCCCTCTATACCAACGAGAGGCTAGAACAACTAGATCTGCTGCAGAAATAGCACAGGATAAGCAAAAGCTTAGAGAATTCCGTGATAGGCTGCTAGCTGGCGAGGTTACACAAACTCGTATTTCTTCTATACAACCTGTAGTTTTAAACTATGTAGACTCTTCGCAAAGACAGACTACTAGAAATACATTCAGCGGAGTACTAGAGGGCCCTAGCGGTCAGTACCATATAGCTGTAGCTAGTGGAGACGGACAGCTATTTGTAAAAGGTGGAGCTAGTATTAAGTCTGTAAACGGTATAGGCCGTAATAGTGTTATCGTAAACCAAGATAAAATTAAGGCAGGTCTAGCTTACGCAGTTGTACCTCTTAAGAAAGACAAGAATGGTAATACACATTACTATGCTGCTCCATTATTAACTAGAAACGTATCAGAGAATAACGTTGAGGTTATGATGACTGCAATTGATGCTTGGATTGCAGGTGAACAAGTCCCAGGTCTAAAGTCAAACATGACCGAAAGAGAGGTAAGAAATCTTAAGACCGTACTAAAAAGATTTATTAGAGTCCGTAATACAGATAGTCTGCCTCATAAACCAGGACAGACATACGTATATACAAAGGTAGAGGGAGGACGAGAGTTCTTAGTGTTTGGTAAAGTTCTTAGTGAGCCCTCAGAGGGCAACTCAGGAGTTTACGAAGTTACAGTTGAGAAGGGTGCCCCTCTAGCTACAGAGAATCAAGAGTTTATCAGACAGGTTTTAAAAGACCAAAAGTTAAATATAGACTTTGATAGTGTAGAAAGTAATGAGCACTTCTTCTCAGTAATAACTGAAGGTAAGGTAGAGACTAATAAGAAAGCACTCATAGACCATGTTATGGACAGCACCTTATCTACTATCGCTCCTATCAGAACAAATGAAGGTGCACTACCAAATGGTAAAGTTATATTCCACTATAATCCAGATGTTAGATATGGTGAAGGTATACCAGGACTTTCGGAAGAAGATGCTCCTCCACTTAGAGCAGACGGTACTGGAGATCCTGAGCTTAAAGGTAGACGTGCTACAGAAGATACTGATGATGATGCTTTACGAGCGCTAGCTGAAGCTGCAGGTATTACTGTAGAACAAGCTCAAGCAAATAGAGAAGATGCTGATCTGCTAGCAGAGGATGAAGACGCTGACTTTGATGATACATTTGACGAAGATGATACTTTAGGCCTACTACCTGAAGCAGCTACAAATAGATCTGAAGAAACTAGGCAACAGTTTAGGGTACCTGATATTACTCCTGTTCAACAAGAACAGATTACTGATTTTATCGCATCTGATATTATAAAGAATATAAAAGTTATTCTTGCAACTACTAAGGTAGATAAGTCAGATGAACAAGCATTCTCAGAAGCAGTAGATGATAGCTATGCTCAAGTAGTAAGAAACTTAGAAGCCCTGGTAGCAAGAACATCAAAACGATTAGCGGCAACAAGAAAACTAAAAGCAGGCGATACAGCAGCTATTACTAGGCTTGAGACTAGACTTAAGAAAGCTAATGAAACTTTAGAAGCGGTACGAAAGAGCGAAGATAAGATTATTAATCTTTCGTTAACTAAACTAGAACAAAGATCAGGTGTAACTAAAAAGGCAAAACGAACTCAACAAGCGAGTCCAGCAGAACAGCAAACACGTAGCGCTGTAGATAAGCTATTTAGTTCCATATTCGGTAAAGACAAAACTTCAAAGATAGAAGATGCTGAGTCTGAGTCTGATGAAAATTCAGGTGAGTCAGCTCCAGGTATAAACAAGAGCTACCACTCTGACAACTTCTACTTTACTCTAGATCCTATAGATACCGCATCATCTCGACTAAGAGACTCTCTATCAACATTAGTTGAGCTAAATGAAAATGGGAATATATCAAAAACATTCTTTGGCTCTACTAAATATGCTGACCCCAACCAGGTGTTCAAGATTCTATCTACTGCTTTAGAGGGTACTAATCCTATCTTCTCAGAGCAGATGGAAGCGTTGATGAGAAAGTATTTAGCAGATAGAGGATTTAGAAATAAAGCTTCTTGGCTACCTGCACTAGTAGTCACTGCTACAGAACTAGAAAGCTTAGAAGCTAGTCCCATAGGACAAAAGTTCTTAGAGACTATATTCCCTGATATGGATTCTAGAGCAGAGCAGATTAAAAGTCTAAGAGATCAGAAGATTAGTCCTCAGATTATTAATGAGTTCTCATCTGTTATGTCAAAGCATGCACTCATAGCTCCTATCATATCAATTCAAACAGGGTCAAATGGACAAGTGTATGTTAATGCATTTAGCCAGAACAGAAACTCACTTGTAAATATTGTAGGAGAAGAGTTTGATCTTGGTATGAGAGACAAACTGTACCTATATGATTCTACCACAGGCGACTACGTTATTAATGAAGAGGCCTTTGATGAGGCTATAGCATATCTAACTAGTCTTGCTAATGCTGGAGGAAATGTAAACATGGCTGAGTTTGGAGTTATGATGGAGACTAAGCTAGGTATCAAACTATCTGAAGATACTATAGAGTCTCTATTTGAAGACGGCATATACCTACAGACATCTGCAATGGCTCGTAGAGTTAAGATGACTGATAATGGTATGTGGGGTAACTTCTCTCCATTTACTATTATGCGTGAGCATTTAGAAGCTATAAAGAACAAAGGCATAGCATATTCTACAAAAGGCCCTACAAACTTCGGTGCAATTAAAAGACTTGTTAATCTTGAAGCTAATAGATCAGAGGCTAAAAGACATGGTACCACATTCTATGCAGGCGGTAGAAACATTGCTACTATGACATCTAATAAATACTTTAGTAATTTACTAGATGAGTTATTTACATTACAAGAAGATCCTGAGAACCCAGAGTATGTAAATAAGATAGTAAATAAGGCCCATGCTTTATTTAATACTGTATTTGAGAGTCCTTCTCAACTACTAACAGCTATACAGCAAGAAGAGATATCACGAGAGGATTTAGAAATCCAATACCTAAACTTTAACCCTCTAAAGAAAGGTAGTGATAGATCTAATGACTTTAAAACTTTAAACGAAGCAGAGCATGCTGCCGTAAAGAACGGTCTCATGACTCACTCTACTAATATTAGTTCTAGAAACTTTACTACAGACTCAGGACATGTATTTAAGCAGAGACAGGCTACAATAGTACCGCTAACATTCTCTGATAAGGATACAGTAATGGCAGTTAAGACACTGGTGCCTATCATGAAGTTTGATGGTGTAGGTAACATAACAAAGGAAACAGTATCTCTATTTGTTGACCATGTAGTAATGTCAGAGATAAATAGAATGCGAGCATTCGCCGCTGCTAATATTACAAAGGACTCTGCAGATGAAGATGTTACACAGACTGATTTAAACAATCAAGCTTTTGAAGAGGGTGCGGATCTATTCTATATGTTCCCTCAGCTAAATAATGTTAGTGTAGAGTTTGAAGGAGAAACGTTACCTCTTAGAGAAGCAGCAGCTGTAGCAACTGATGAGCAGCTAGTTGAGCTTATGCCTAGAATTAATGACTCGGTAAGATCTATTCTTGATGCTATGATCGATGATAAGGTAGAAGCATTTGATTCTGGAGTAGAATTATACAGTGATATTCCTACAGCATATAAGAGTATGATTAGCTCTGAGAGTAAGATAGCTAATCCAACAGAAGAACAGCTAAAGAGGATGGTAGCCGCAGATATTACCCTTAACCAGGCGCTTGGAACAGCTAATATGATCCAAACTATGGTAGGAGATCCTGCTCAATATTACAAGGCTCCTAAGCTTGATCAGCTTGTTGATGAAAAAGCATACATAAATGCCGCAGTTCGTACTACCTACGAAAACTTAGATAAGAGACTTGCTGCATTGATTGCACCAGGTGTAGAACCTTCTAGACAATCAGACAATGAAGAGTACATTCAGCTTATGGTTCCTGATATTGAAATGGACTATGACGCAGAATTCTTCGAAGGGTTGCCCGATGATGCTATAAATAACTTTAAAAACATCGAATCTACCGATGCCCAGGAGTTTATTACATGGAGAGAGTATCTAGATAATGCCATATCATTTGGTGAGATTACTCAGCAGACTGCAGATCAAGTAGCTACTTTAATTAATAAGTATAATAGAGGGTATGTGCTGAAGCCACAGGATAAAGAATTACTAAGCAAGGTAATGTTCAAGGCACAAAAGCCTGTCGGAGTTGCTGACCATTATACTACTCTAAATGCTACGGGACAGACTGTAAGACAAAGAGCTTATATTAAAACATCTGCTGTACCATTACTACCTATGTTTACTAAAGGTACACAGCTAGATAACTTAAGAGTGGCAATGGAGACATTCCAAGAAAACATGGGTACCAATGTAAGACTTACATTTAAGTCAGGGGCTAAAGTTGGATATCCTGCTGCTTCTAAGAATGCATCTCTAGTAAACGCAGACGGTACAATCAAGACTGTAGAGGAACTTACAGCTGCATTCAAAGGCACTGAAGAAACAGGACGTCCTTACATCCGTGTTAAAAGAAAGTACTGGAGAATACAACAGTCTATACCTACTAAGACTAATGATAAATCAACAAGAGGTACACAGCCAGACGCTCTCATCGGAGGTGCTGCTAGCCAGGTAGATGCCCTTAAACCATTAGTACAAAGTTTTAGTGATAACTCTAATAAACTATTTGAGCTTAGAGCTAATGAAATTAGAGAAGAGCTAATGGAGGATCACCCTGATCCAAATAATAGTACTAAAGTTGTTAATAGAGAGAGATTAGGAGAGCTCCTACGTCAGGTAGCTTTTGATAGAGGCTTTGACTTCAATGTAGTTGAGGGTCTTACTATCGGCGAAGACGGACAGTTTGAGATACCCGCAGAGCTATCACCTGCATCAGAGCAGTTCCAATCTATGCTGATGGCTATTGCTCGTAAAGGTGTAGCTAGAAAGAAAGTTACAGGCGGGTCTCAGGTCTTGATGTCTGAGTCTATGTTTAGATTCCAAGATGATATTAAGGAGGGTCGTTCTGAAGTTTTATATACAGATAAGTGGGAAGGCAGTCTGAAGCCAATGAGAATAGAAAATGGAGCTGTACAGCCTGCTCAGATCTTAGTACCTAATAAGTTTAGAACACCTAGTGGTAAGGTAATTAACTTTAGAAAGTATGTAAACTCTGAAGGTAGAATTGACTTATCTAAACTACCAGAGGGAGCTCTTGAAGGTATGGGATTCCGTATTCCTACTCAAGGCTATAACTCTATGGCAGTTGTAGAAGTTGTTGGATTCTTACCTGAGTATATGGGAGACATCGTAGTTGCTCCTAGATCATTCGTAGCACAGATGGGCTCTGACTTTGACGTTGATAAGCTGTATGACTACTTCTTTAAGATGGAAGAAACAGATGGAACGTTATCTAAAGTTACTGGAGAAGATGAACTAGGATTACAAAATGCAATACTTGAGGATAGAATTAGTATTCTAAAGAACACAGATGTATTCAATATGATCAAGAAGCCTCTTGACTTTGGATTACATACAGGTGTAAGTAATTACACTAATGAAGCTGACCCAGAGATGGCAGCTGAGATTAATGCCGCAGGTGGAATGGCTAATGCTATTGCAGCTAAGAAGGAGAAAAGAAGTAAGACAAAAGGTGGCTTAATATCTGAGTACTACCAGAGAAAGAAATACCTAGAGGCAAGATCCGCAGCAGATGCGGTAGGTGTCAAGGCCACACTTAATGCTTTTGTAGGGGTAATATCATCTACAGATAAATCAATTGGATTACAAGAAGGATTTACATTTGGTAAGGAAGCACAAGTTGGAGCAATTGAAGGAGCTACTACACTACGTGGTACTCGTCTAAAACAAGAAGTAGTATCTGGTACTCTATCAGCAGCGGTAGATAACCAGAAAGAACAGGTCATCAATAAGTATAATCTTAATAACGAAACATTCGGTGTCCATAGTGCTCTAGAGCTCATGGGCTTTGAAGAAGACTTCACACAGTCATTCTTAGAGCAGCCTATTATTGTAGCAGTAGTAAATCATGTACAAGAGAATGCATATGCTTCAATGGGTAGAATACTTAATGTTGCAATAGACGGCTTAATAACTGAGCACCTCAAAGACTCTGGGAGAAAGATTACTGAGTTAACCAAGGAGGAGTATTTAACTGTAATGCAGGAAGTAGACCGTGTATTCGAAGCTGAGTTTGGAGATCTTACTATGGACGAGGTAGTAGCTAAACTATACAATAATATAGGTAAGGGGGTAAATAATACCTCTCCTCTACTAAATGCAGCTTTGCTTATGAAGTTTAAACAGGCTAGACAAATAATGTCTGAGATTAGACCTGTTATGCAGATCATGAGTGGAGATGCTAAAGGTGTTGGTTCTACACTTGCGGCCTTTATTGAAGAAACAGCAGCATCTGAGCAAGTAGTAGCAGGGCAACAACGAGCAGTACACAAAAGCTCACTACTAGGGCTACTGGGAACATATAGATTAGTAAGCTATCGTGATATTACTGGAGTAAATAAACTACAAGAACAAGGATTTATTAGAGGACCTCTTACAAGTGAGGGCTATCTAATGGTTAAGCCTGATAGTGCAAAAGTTGCAGCATCTCTTCATACCTTCTCCCTTACTAATGACTTAGTTCTATCTGAGTTTAGTGGTCTATTCCAACTAACAAATAAAGTAGCAAGATCATCTTCAATGAGATCTATAGGTGTTGAGAATAAAAAATCTATTGGTCAGGGGATTAGAAGTTATCTTAACAGTAATCCAGAACTCTTTACTGAGAACGAAGTAACAACAACTTTAGATCAGCTACTATATCCAAGTGATACATCTGCTAGTTTAGCACAGATAGTAGATATTGCAAAGAATGATCCAAGACTTGCTAATAATAAATTCATACAGAACTTAGAAACAAGAACTGATGCCGGACGTCCTCATACGTTAGCATTTAGAAACTCTGCAAGTGATGATATGGTTACTGACGGAGAGGCTGTTGCATTCTTAGACTTACTATTATCAAGCAGCACAAGGCCTATTAGAAACTCTAACCTAACTCCAAAGGAACTAGGTAGAAAGCTAATTGATTATGCATTCCTTACTGGAGGTACGAAGTCAGCGGTTGATTTTGTAAGGTTTGTACCAACTAGTTATCTGATAGATATAGGGTTCTTCCAAAAATTAAAACAAGGATATAATTCTACAAAGACTGAAGAGTCTCACGGACTATTAATACAAGAACAGCTCTTACAACATAACCCAGATATGGTTATGCATAGAGTTCGTCTAAGAGCACAGGGAGATGCAAAAGAAATTGTTGTTTTAAATAGAAAACAATCAGATGCTTCTAATGTTGTATTTGATCCTTCTAAAGAATTAATGGAAAAGGCAGGAATTCAGGTAGGAGATAAGAGTGTATTTGTAGTTGACCCTTCATATGAGTACATAGCAATTAAGCCGGCAGGAAAACCAAGAAGAGTATTAAAGTTTGATAGGTTCAGTGGTAAGTATGTAATGCTGGATAACTTAGGCACAGGAACAATTAGTGAGTATAAATTTGGATCTGTTGGAACATCTAACATTGCTGAAAATACAGCAGCTCACTATCTAAGAACTACGGAAACTGGAGCTCCTGCTGTACAAGAAGGCGACCCTGGCTTTGCATTAGATGAACTAGATCCAGCAAGGCCTCTCCCAGAAGTAACAGGGCCTACTCTGCAAAGAGAAGCTACTGCTCCATCTAAAGTAGAAGACTTAAGACGAGCATTTAACAGACCTGAAGCGGCAGACCCTAATGCAGCTCCGTCTGATGATCTTAACGTAGCAGGATCTCCAGTAGATATGGAAGGAGAAAATGCTGTAGAAAATATACCAGAACCTACAGTAGAAGATCTATCAGAGTTATTTAATGCTGGATCTCCTACAGTCAAGCCTATTACTGCCACAGAGAGTGAGCAGGAACAGCTACCGTCTTTGGCTAATGTAAATACAAAGCTAAAGGAGAGTGCTATCTATTCTCCAACAGATGCTGAAGTTATACAGATGTTACAAGAGATATCTCAAAGTTCTGATATGGCACATAAGTACTTAGCTATGGAGATACTAGACTCAGGCATCTTAAATAAAAAGAAATTTAAGATAGTATTTAAGCCTGGTAATGTTACTGATTCAACATTTACAAAGAGTAAGAATCAGGTAGTTATCAATGTAGATCCATCAACTAGCAACTGGAACTTTGAGCAAACATTCCTCCACGAGGTAGGCCATGCTTTAACAAGTCTTGAAATTAAAGCTTATCAAACTAATAAGAATAATTTAAGGAATAAAGCACTAGTAAAATCTTTGGATAAGCTAGACACTCTTCGTGAGTTATTCTTTAGAAAACTAGAATCTAAGAACCCTGATCTGATAGCAAACTTTTTATTACTGACGTCCTCATACGAAAGCACTGACCCTGCTGCAGATAAGGAATTGAGAGATAAAATAGCTGTAATGCAAGCTGAAGGAGATCTAGAAGGCATACAAAAGCTTCTCTATGGAGCTTACGGAGCTACCAATCTAGATGAGTTTGTTACTATGGTTATGAGTAATCAGAACTTTAGAGACTTACTAGATAATACGGTTGACTTTAATCTAACAGACGGTACTATTGATAAGAGCTTCCTGACTCAGATCATGGAGGTACTTAAGGATATGTTCCGCCAGGTCTTTGGACTTGAGCAAAGAAAGATATCTGACTATGCTCTAGAACAAGCAATGTTTGTAGCTAAGGAGAAGGCATATAGCCCAGCGCCGGTAGAGAAGTCGATGATAGTGAAAGTAAATAATGTTCAATATGAGATAGACTCCTCTTCTAATGTTTATAAGATTGAGCCTACTAGAGTAACTACGGTTACAGACAAACAGCTACTACAGAAAATTGAACTGAGGGCAGCACTACAGAAAGAAAACCTGAGCAAGGTCCGAGAAGGCGACAAGACATTCTATGTGTACGAAGGCTTTAACCGAATCAAGGTAGCATCAATAAGTCCAAAAGGTATTGTAACTGCCATCACTGGTAAGGAGGCTGACGCAGTAATCGCTAAAGCATTCAAGAACTCTGACAGTATCATTACAGGAGAAAAAACTACTTCTCCTACTCAAGAAATACAATATGACAACAACACTTATGTTGTGGATATTGATAGTCGTACAATTACAAATAAAAAGACTGGTAAAGTAATTGTTGCTACATCTCCAATTGGAACAGCAGTAATGAATCAGGTAGATTTTGATACATTAGAAGAAAGCGATACCAATCGTTTACTACCTTTGCAAGGAACTGTAAGTGAGTTCTTACGAGAGCTACAACCTGCAGAAAGAAAACTATTTAACAAGCTAGCTAGCGAGGGACAGCTAAAAACAATTTGTAAGACAGTATGAAGAGTTGCGGAATAACTAATATAGCAGATCCTATTTTATCTGACCTTATCGCTAAGTACGGAGCTCGAGAGGGCTTCCAAACTTATTTTAAAGTCAAGGAGCTAAACCTACCAGAGACTACTATTAGGAATAAGTACTTACCTAACAGTGTAGAAAGAACTACAAATGTAACTCGTAAGATTGACAGAGCAGACAAGCAGCCATCTTTGAATGGTACTACAATGTCAATTGAGAACCAGCTGGGTCTTCTACAGATGAAGACAGAAGACGGCAAAGTATCTGCTTACTATAAAACATTTAATAGTAAAACAGCCGCAGCTAAAAAGACAACAGAGTTACGTAAAGAACTAGGACGTCGGGGTCTAATTAAAAACTACGAAGTAGTACAGCAGCAGACACCTGATGGATTTGTTGTTAGACTAAGGCCTGCTATTACATCTACAGCAACTGATGACGTAAGTAGGCTGATCCCAGAAGCAAGCGCTCCTCTAGTAAAAGCTCAGCAAGAAAAATTAAGAGTACTAAATGCTAGACAGAGAGAGCTAAAAAATTTATTACCGCAACTATCTGTAACAGAACAAGCATACGCAGACACTGCTAAACAACTATCTGATACCGAGCAACTTATAAAAAAAACGGAACAGGATGTTCGTAGGTTAAAAGAACTTGATACGGCGGATAAACTATTTGAAAGAGCCGCACAGGATGAAGCATGGCTTGCAGACTTTTTTAGAAAGGGTACATATACTTTTGATGAGCTGCAAGAGGCGATCATTAAGTTTGATAGCTGGGCAGTAAGTGCTGTATCACCGGGTAAACCACATCCATATCTAGACAATCTAGAACAGCAGAATCAATTCTTAGTAGATAAGATGAACAACATCTCTACAAGAATAGCTAGTAGATTTGGAAGCATAATGGAGACCCGAATCAGGGAAGCAGTTATTGCATCTACTAGAAAGCACTCTAATACGTCGGAACTCACAGATGCTGAGATTCTAGAAACATTGCTAGAACAAGATAAAGGGGCCCTAGCTACAGCAAGAGCATATACTCTAAACTTGGGTAAGCAGCAGCCGATCATTATGCAAGCATTGTTTAACAATGTAAACAAGGCAAATAACGATGCACACAATGCAGCGTTCAACCGTATCAATAAACTAAAAGAAGCAGCTCAAGGTCTTAGACAAAGAGACATGGGTGCATTCTATCAAAGAGATAGTCAAGGACGTCTGACAGGTGAGTTACTACAACCTGCAACAGCAGAGTTTATAGATGAACTACGTGAGATTCAGGGTAAGCTACAATATGCATTACTAGAACTAGAAGTTGCAGAGCCTGGATCACAGGATGCCAAGAGAGCTCAAGCTATTAAAAATAAAGCGCTAAAAGAAAGATTCGCATTCTTCAAGCAGAAGGTAGCGCCGATCAATCTATCTCCATTCGTAGCTGATATTTCTAGTTTCAATGCAGAACAAATAGGACTACCTACTGAGATATTCTCAGATGAAGATGCAGATCCAGGTGAAATAAGAGCTGAGTTAGAAAAAAGATTTGGTAAAGCAGAGACTAACCGTATGCTACGTAGACAGAAAGCTATGGCCAATACATTCATCCATGAGAGAGATGCATTAATAGCAGATCTACTTGGATCAAAAGATAAACTCAGTGACCAAGATATAGCACTAGTCAAAGCATGGTCTGCAGAGAATTCACCATTCTTAGCATACAGAGCTCATACAACTAATCAAAGTGTAGGGCCGTCAATACCTTCATTTAAATACACATTGTCTGTACCAAATGAGGCATCTTCAGATGAGAACTACAGAGACATGGTAGAGACCTATCCCGCACAAACTGAGTTCTATGATATTATGGTAGACTTGATTGAAGAAGGTAGAGCTGAAGTTGGAGACATATCAGGATTTATAACGGGTCTAAGCTTACCTGTAATGCAAGCTGGATTCTTTAAAGAGATGGCTAGAGATGGTGTAGGCATGTTACTGCCTAAACTAGTTGATACGATGAGGTTTGCTACAAGTATAGCTAATGAAGAAGCATATCAACAGCCTAATCTACATGAAGATGTTGACGGCATAGTTAACAGAAAAGAAGTTAACGTTAATGCTGTTACTAGTCACCGTGTAAGTAAAATGGTAAACGAAGAATTAGCTAGACTAAAATCAGAGTTTATTGCCGAGAACGGGGAAGAAAAACTAACACGAGAAGTCATTGCGGATCTTAAGAAGACTGCAACAGACAATGTATATACTAAGTCATCTACTAATCTGGTAGGACTAATGAGTATGTTCGCACTTAATGTGCAGACCATCAAAGCTAAAAGATCGATAGAGCCACAAGTACAGCTTATCAAAAACTTTATAGTAAAAGGAGAAACCAAAGCAGGGGCACTAAATCAAAGTGCATCAGTAAAAGCAATGGACTACTTCCTTGACAAAGAGTTCTTTGGTATCGACCCAGGAGACAATGTAGGTAAAGGAGGAGTAAAGGTTAAATCTAGAGAAGAGAAAGAACAGGCCAAAGCTATACAAGAACGTCAGTTAGATGTAGATGAGAAGATCGCAGATCTAGAAGCTAGAGAAGCTGCGGGAGAAATTCTAAGTCAGCCTGAACTAGATGAGCTAAATAATCTACGTGAAGAAGTAAAAGACTTAGATAAGCAGCTTGATAAGATGGGTAGATTCTTTAGAATATCTAAGATCGGAGATGCTATGTTAGGATTGACCCAGTTAATCGGTATTGGATTCTCTCCTGTATCTGCAACAGGTAACGTTGGAATAGGATACTTTGCTAATCAGATAGCAGCTGCAGACGGTAGAGACTTTTCTGCAGGTAGCATGGGAAGAGCATACGGCTACATTCTAGGAGGTAACACTGTAAGGTTCTTTACATTTGGAAAACTAGACCGTATTGTTTCTAACCAACATAGAGATAAGATTAGAAACTTAATTGATGCTAACCAGATGGTAACATCAATATTTGATGAGATACACCATAATACTAGCAAGCTGAATGGCAAGGAAAAAGGTTTTATGAGAGCTTCACACTTAATGGAACGTTCAGAGTTTGTAAACCAAGCGGCCGTTATGGTAGGCATGATGCTAGATACAGAGATAACTCTAGCTGACGGAACTACAATGAACCTGTATGAGGCTTATGACTCAGAAGGTAATCTACGTGAAGACATTAAAACTTATCAAACTAAATCTGCAAAAAGCGCAAAACCATGGGACGAGAGTGAGTTCTTCCAGTATGTAAAACATATTGTAGAAGAAACACACGGTGACTATAACCATAGTGTAATGTTGAAGAAGACGTTCCTGGGTAGATCACTGTCTACATTCCGTACATGGATGTACAGAACATATGCGGCTAGATACTCACCTGAGCACTATGACTCTATTGCTGGATACAGTAGAAAAGGTAGATACAGATCGGCAGCACCTCTCCTGCACCTAGTACCTGGTATTAGCAGTATCCCTATCTTATCAAAGTTCTTACCTCCAATAGTTGTAGCTGGATCAGGGCTAGACGTAGGACGTCTCATCCCAAAATCAGCTAGAGAAAAATTAGGTTTAAAAGAATCTAAACAACAACAGGACCTAGTATCTAGTTTAGGCAAAGTACTTAAAAACTCTGTAGGCATCTATGGAGATTTCTTTAAAGCAATCTTAACGCCGCATAAGTATAAGACTAAGTTTAGAGAAAGACTAGAAGAAAGGGGTCTATCAGATGTAGACACTGCAAACATATCTGCAGTATTCTCAGAGTACTTTATGAGGTCGATGCTAGCGCTTACTATGTTACTACTATATAGCTTATATGATGACGATGATGATGAAGCTAAAAAGAAAGCAATCATAGTAGCAATGAACTTAGGCCGTAGATTTGAAAGAGACCTTGCATTCTATACTGACCCAAGTGAACAAGGACGTACGCTTGATCAGCCTCTACCAGTCATGAGATTAGTAGATGGTTATGAAGGATTCTCTAGATCGATAGAAAGAGTAATGGACGGTAGTAAAGATCCATACCTGCAGTCAGGATTCTACGAAGGATGGTGGGCTCCAACTAAAATGGCATTTAGATATTTACCCGGTCTAACAGCAGTTGACCAGACAAGAAGATATTTAAATATAGACGTAATGTCAGGGAATACTATATCAGATAAAAACGATTTGTACAGGGCATTCGAGGATAACCTAGCAATGCCGGATCAAGATTAATTATCTTTTACCTCCGTTGTAAACTACAGCGTGGCCTTCTTCTATAAGCTTTTTATTAAGATTTACTAGAGTAAGTCCGCCCTGGCTATTGCACAGGTTTAGCTCCCCTAAACATCTCCCAAACTTACCTACACCGTGAGAAGTAAGTTGAATCTCATCTGCCTCTAATAGAAGTTCCTTGACTCTAGCTTTAGCTGCTAGGCCTCTTGCCTTTTCTTCTAAGTCCCTTGTTCTAGACTCAGGAGTATTAATACCCATAAAGCGTATTCGTTTCTTTACTGATACATCAAACCCTAAATCAATTTTAGCATCAATGGTATCCCCATCAATAACTCTAATTACTTCTATCTTGTAAGTATACATTATTCTTCGTCTTTCTCTTCTTGTTTCCTTATCATTCTAGGACGAGTAGTATTACCATCAGCAGCATCAGTCATACGTTGATTGATTCCTCCAGTCTTCATTTTAGTATTCGGTACGGCCTTGCCGTTGAATATATAACCTTTCTTTAAATGTTTCATTTAGTCCTATGTTTTTTAAGGATAGCTAAACTATCTTCTAAGTCTTTGTTAATCTTTTTCTTCGTATGATGCTCTTTGGGACTAAAAGGAGAAGGGTATTTTCTTTCCACTAAGCCTAGTGCAATGTAGCGGAATACAGTTCGTTTATCGCACTCTAATGCTTCAGCTGCCTCCGATACGTGTTCAAATAAATTTAACGCCTGTTGAATCTTTTCGATTCTCATTTCTTCTATAGTTTGTAGTTTCATGACGCTAGTCTTTATATTGTTTATATCTATTACCTATAGCTTGTAAGGAACCCTGTGTAATTGAAGGACAATCGCTGTCATTGTAGAATCTTGCATCTAGTAGTTGACCTGAAAATGGATCATTAAAGCTACCTCTTATACCTACTGTATCCAAATTCCACGCAGTGCCTGTACCCATAGAATTCACCGAGGCAATAAGATATCCATCTATATTGTAAAAATTTAAGACGTTAGTGTTTGCAGCTCTTTGTAGTATGAGCACCTCTACGTCGCTGCCAAAAGTATAAGATACAGAACTATTGTCTGTATTGTTTGTAGATATAGAAAG
>Ga0208919_1000448_pt1 | contig 27989 bp, 31 predicted proteins | sample 4_EtaG_FD_184076 | JGI IMG/M metagenome (GOLD analysis project Ga0208919, IMG submission 184076) | Marine viral communities from the Subarctic Pacific Ocean - 4_ETSP_OMZ_AT15127 metaG (SPAdes) (version 3) | ecosystem: Environmental > Aquatic > Marine > Oceanic | place: Pacific Ocean | collected...
TAAAGAAGTAAGAAAACAAGTTTGGACTCCACCATCATCTTTAGATGCACCCCCTGCACCAGATGGATATCATCACAGGTGGATAAGAGCCGAGTCTATGGGTTTTGACGATACAAAAAACATGGCCGGTAAGCTGAGATCAGGTTACGAATTAGTGAGAGCTGATGAATACCCTGACACAGATTATCCAGCGATTGATACAGGTAAATACAAGGGAGTGATCGGAGTTGGCGGACTATTGCTGGCTAGGATATCTTTAGAGTTAGTTAAATCGCGTAAGGAGTATTTTGACAACCTTACAAAACAAAAAGATGAAGCGATCAATAACGACCTCATGAAGGAACAGCATCCAGGAATGCCTATCGATATTGATAGACAGTCCCGTGTAACCTTCGGTGGTACAAAAAAAGACTAATAATTTTTTAGTAATTTTTGCCAACGAATTTAATTAATCGTGACTGGAAGTCCGTAAGGACAGGTCACTAAAGGAGAAAATAATATGGCAAACCAAGACGCGGCTTTCGGATTAAAACCCCTAGGCAAAATTGGACAGTCAGCAGATAATAACGCAGCTACTGAATATGAAGTAGCAGCCTGTGCTTCAGCATTTGCTCAAAACGACCTTATGGCCGCTTTAGCAGCAGGAACAGTTGGAATAGCAGCAGCTACTGATAATGGAGTTCTTTTGGGCTCTTGTCAGGGTGTGTTTTTTACTGACGCTTCAACGAGTAAACCAACCTTTGCTAATCACTTAGTTGCTTCAAATGCAGCTACTGATATCAAAGCGTTTATTACGGACGATCCATTTCAAGTTTATGAAGTGCAATCGGATGCATCTGGCGCAACTCAACAATTAGACGTTTTCACAAACGCTGATGTTGCTGTTGGTGCAGGTGTAACACCGCATTTCGTTTCTAAAACTGAAGTGACGGACACTCAATCAACAACTACAGCTAACTTGCGAATCATCGGAATTTCGGACGATCCTGACAATAGCGACTTAACAGCAGCTAATTGTAACTTTAAAGTGATCATCAACGAACATTTCTACATGACCGCAACTGGCGTATAATAGCAGAATAGGAGAATAAAAAATGGCTATATCAAGAGGACAGCTAGTTAAAGAACTAGAGCCAGGTTTGAATGCACTATTCGGCTTGGAATACAAAAACTATGCTAACGAACATGCGGAGATTTTTGACACTGAAAACAGTGACAGAGCTTTTGAAGAAGAAGTAATGTTATCTGGTTTCGCAAATGCACCAATCAAAGCAGAAGGAACGGGAGTTTCATTTGACAATGCTCAAGAAACTTTCACCGCTCGTTACACACATGAAACGCTTGCTTTAGCGTTCGCGATCACTGAAGAAGCGATCGAGGATAATTTGTACGATAGACTTGCGTCTAGATATACAAAAGCTTTAGCGAGATCAATGGCTAACACTAAACAAGTGAAAGCAGCTAATGTGTTAAACAACGCGTTCGGAACAGCAAATGGTGGAGATGGTAAAGAGCTTTGTGCTACTGATCACCCTATCACTGCTGGTACGGAGCAAAATGAGTTAACTACAGCAGCAGACCTTAACGAAACTTCATTGGAGCAATCTTTAATAGATATCGCTGCAATGACAGATGAGAGAGGATTAAAAATTGCAGCTAAAGGTATGAAACTAATTGTGCCTTCAGCTTTACAATTTACTGCTGAGAGACTTATGAAGTCAACACAAAGAGTTGGAACAGCTGATAATGATATCAATGCAGTTGTATCTATGGGAATGATTCCACAGGGTTATGCTGTGAATCACTACTTAACTGATACTGATGCGTTCTTTATTAAAACAGATGTACCTAATGGTCTTAAACATTTTGTAAGAGCACCATTAAAAACAGCTATGGAAGGCGACTTTACTACTGGAAACGTTAGATACAAAGCTAGAGAGAGATACTCATTTGGGTTCTCCGACTGGAGAGGTATCTTCGGATCACCAGGTGCGTAATCACTAAATTAATGTGGCGGAACACAGTTTCGCCACGTTTACAAAATAGAAAGAAATTGTTGAGAATTTATAAAAATATTTTCTTAAAAAAAAATAGATTAAAACTTTTAAAATTTGTAAAAACAATAGTAAAAGATTTTGGTCCAGGTTTTCCTGGTTTACAAACTGACCCTGATTTGCACACATATAAAGAAATTTTGCCTTTATTAAAGAAAATAAAAAAACATTTAAAAGGTCATACTATACAAAAATGTTGGGCTAATTTTAGTGAAGGTAATTATATGTCTTGGCATGCACATCCAGACTGTGATATAAGTATGGTATATTACTTAAAAAATAAATCTGATATAGGCACTGTATTTAAAAAACAAGATTTAGGAGTTGATGTTAAAAAATGTCCAGAAAATTCTTTGTTGGTTTTTAATAGTAAATTAGTACACTCAGTACCATATCATTTAAAAGAGGAGAGATATTCCATAGCTTTTGATCTTATAAAAATATGAAAAAATTCACAGTTAAAATCTGGGCTTATAACCATTATTCCTGCTTTAATGTAGAAGCAGAAGATAATGCTAAGTCTATCGAAAATTCTATCCTTGACAAAATTGGAGAAAAGAGTATAAAATGGGAATTAGCAGGAATGTATAGAGACATTCCTAACAGAATAACCTATGAGGAGGTTGTTGATGGTACAGGAGCTGTACAAACAAAAGCGGTCCTTGGAGTTGAAGTGGCAGTTGGAGTATGAGCAAAGTGGTAAATATACTCTTAATATGGTCGAAATTGATAACGCTATTAAAAATGTTATCACTGAGATTAAAGCCGAGGAACGTAAGATTGCAGATAGAGAAAATGCAATTGAAAATGCTGCTGCCCAAGTTTCTTTGGCTACTTAAATAAACGCCATATCGCTGAAATCGTACTTTTATGCAGGGATTTCTTGCACTCTACTCAAATTTCATATATATTTTATTTACTATACAAATTTTAAAAAAATTAAATGTAGACGCGTATAGTCGACATGCCCCTAGGGACTACATTTAAATATTCTAGGAGGAATATTATGGCAAACACAACTTTTTCGGGACCCGTAAGATCGGAGAACGGATTTAAATTAACAAGCAAAACTGCATCAACTGGTGTGGTGCATGACAGAACTTTTGGCACGACTGCAAAGGATGCAAGAAGATATTATTTAGAAGAATACTTCTCAAAAAAACCAGGACTTAATGCAGTTGCAATTATAGACCCAGATGCGGATTCAGCTTCGGATCTAGCAGCGTACACAATTGTTAACAAAGACTTTGAAACATTGGGTACTAACATGACGACTGCTTTGACGACTTTTCCAGGAACGTCAGCAGGAATCTTAATGACAACTGCTGGTGCGGATCAAGATCAGTCAATTCTTTTACCACATTTAGATACTAACCAATCAGCTTGGGCTAAAGTTTTATGGGGAACTGAGAACTCAGTGCATTTTGAAACATCAATACAGCTTCCTGCACTTGATAATCAAAAAGTTTGGGCTGGTTTAAAGTTAACTAATGATCAATTAGTTGCTACGGACGCTAATCAAATGTTTTTTAAATATCAAACAGATGCAACAAACAGTGAAGCTTTCACTGATTTTGCTAAGTGGCATTTTGTTCACAGCATTGGTGGTACTGATTACATTAGTAGATTACCAATTGACGTAGCAGCAGACACACCTTATCATCTTAAAATTGAAGTTGATTCAGATAGAAAAGCGACAATTTTTGTAAATGGTATACAGTATAATGTTACTGAAACTTCAGGTTCTACAGGTGGTACTGCAGTAACAGCGGTACAACCAGGTAAAGCAGTTGTTAAAACAGCAGCTTTAGCAGACGACGTTGATTTAATTCCTTATGTTGGAATTGAAGCAGGAGCGGCGGCAGCGGAAGCAGTCAACGTTCACTATATTGCGTGTAGCAGAAACGTTTACGAATAATAAACAAATTAACTCTTTGGGTGGAGTGTAATGACTTCACCCCTAGATAGAGGAGGTAAAAAATGGCAGATGTAGTACTAAATCAAACAATTTTTGATGGTGATAAAAAATTAATAACACATTATAATAACGTTTCAGATAATAATGGAGGAACAACAACTATTGTTGATGTTTCAGCATTAGGAACAAGTCCAAGTGGAGATGCCTGTACTAGAGTAAGATTAAATAAACTTTGGTATAGTGTGTCAATGACAGCTAAAGTGGATTCACTTAGATTACTTTGGGATGCAACAACCGATGCAACTTTTTTAACTTTAGAACAAAGTGGTTATTTTGACTATAGTTCTATAGGTGGATTAAAAAATAACGAAGCTTCAGGTGTAACAGGGGATGTTAAAGCAACTCTACCAGCTTGTTCTAACGGAGACTCTGCGACTATTACTTGCGAGTGGATTAAAGTATACTAGGGAGGTAACTTATGGCCAACACAACATCTGGCACGGTTACTTTTGACAAAACTTTTGCTGTTGATGAAATTATAGCAGAAGCATACGAACGTATAGGTTCACAAGTAACTTCTGGATATCAACTAAAAACGGCGAGACGTTCTTTAAATGTAATGTTTCAAGAATGGGGCAATAGAGGTTTGCACTACTGGGAAGTAGGCGATACTAATATTGATCTTGTTGAAGGTCAGGCAGAATATATTTTTTACAGAGCTACAGGTGATGGAACAAGTGCTACTACAGCAGGTGGAACAACTGGAACATCAACCTATGGTTTGGCGGATGTTTTGGAAGCTACTCTTAGATCTGATAGAGGAGACACGGATCAAGCTGATTCCACACTTACAAAAACAGATCGATCAACTTTTTCAAGTTTAGCTAATAAATTATCAAAAGGAACACCTTCTAGATATTTTGTTCAAAGACTTGTTGATAAAACAACAATCACTCTTTACCCGACACCTGATTCATCTAATGCATCGAAAGAAGTTCACATTTTCTTTGTAAAAAGAATTCAAGATGCAGATTCTACATATACAGATGCAACAGACGTACCGTATAGATTTATACCTTGTATGGCATCTGGTTTAGCATTTTATTTAGCACAAAAATTTAATCCACAGTTATCTCAACAAATGAAATTATATTATGAAGATGAGTTAGCTAGAGCATTATCAGAAGATGGGTCTTCTACTAGTGTTCACATAACACCGAAAGTTTATTACCCAGGAACATAATGACAAAATACGCAAAAGCAATATCAGATAGATCAGGAATGGAGTTTCCGTACAATGAAATGGTTACTGAATGGAATGGTGCCTTTGTGCATAAATCAGAATTTGAAGCTAAACATCCTCAATTAGCACCAAGAGGACATGTAGGGAAAGAACAAGGTTTATTAAATGCAAGACCAGATAGAACTGAAAATGAAGTCATTGCAATTTTAGGACCAGATCCTTTTTCTACTATTTCAAGTTCATCAGGAATCATAAATGTATTTGAAAAAGGTCATGGTAGATCAACAAGTGATACAGTTAGATTTAGAGGAGCACCTTCTACTTCTGCATCATTTAGTAACCCAAACAGTTTTGATGGTATTACAGGATCTAATATTGCATATGCTTCTGGCTACTCAATTACAGTCGGAAAGCGAGACTCTAGTGGTGATGTAACACAGACAGATGACTACTATTACTTTACTGTTAATACAGATACTGCTACAAGTGGAGGAGTATCAGGAGGGGGAGAGAATTGTTCGGCTGGTCCGGCAACTTTGACAGCTTAATATGGCAGGATTTACTTATTCAACACTTACAACAGCAATTGGTAATTATACTGAAGTTGGTACTTCTGTATTATCTAGTACGATTACAGATCAATTTATAGATAATTCAGAACTTAGAATTCAAAGAGATGTTCCAATTGATGCCGATAGAAAAGAAATTATTGGTAATTTAGTTGCTTCAAAAGATAATGTAAATGTACCAGCTGGTACTTTATTTGTAAGAGGAGTACAGGTTTATACTTCAACTACGGCTGCAACTGGGGCTAATAGTTGGTTAGAGAAAAAAGATATTAGTTTTTTAAGAGAATATGATGCAGCAGAGACTACTACTGGAACTCCAAAATATTATGCAATGTCTGGAGGAGCTACTGGAGCAGGAGCTACAACTTCAGGAAGAGTTACAATAGTACCTACTCCAAGTTCTGCTTTTATGTATAAAATGCATTATAATGCTAGACCTCTAGGATTGAGTTCAGCAAACACTACAACTTATTTAAGTCTAAATTTTGGAAACGGACTTTTATATGCATGTCTAGTAGAGGCATTTAGTTATTTAAAAGGCCCTGCGGATATGTTACAATTATACGAACAAAAATATCAAACTGAAGTACAGAAGTTTGGTGGAGAACAATTAGGTAGACGTAGAAGAGATGATTATACGGACGGAGAACCCCGTATACCCGTTCCTCAACAGACACCGTAAGGATAAAATATGGCAACATTAACAACTAAAATAATAGAAGAAATTACATTAAACAATAATAGTTACAATAGCGAAAGATCTTTAGATATTTCTAGTGTTAATGAAATTGTTAAAAGAATAGTAACTATTTCAACTACTGAAACAGGGTTGCTTGGTTTTGCTACAGCTTCTTCAACAGACTTATCAAAAAGTTATCTAGCAGGTCAGTTTGATGAAGACGATGTTAGATACATTAGAATTACAAATTTAGATTCAACGAATCACCTTACATTAACATTTAGAGATGAAGACAGTACAGAGTTTTGTATGAAGGTAGACGCTGGCCACTCGTTTATATATCCTGGTGATAATAGTGGTGGAGTTAAAGATACTATGCATGCATCTGGTTCTGCAATTACAGTATCATTAAACGATTTAGTTGACATCACAGCACTTGCAGATACAGATTCTTGTGATGTTGAGGTATTTGTAGGGAGCGCTTAATGGCATCAAGTTATACAGGTCTTGGTACAGAACTAATGACAACCGGCGAGAATGCCGGTACATGGGGTACAACTACTAATACCAATTTACAAATTATAGAACAAATTTCTGGTGGTTATACTGAACAAGACATAGCGGGTTCAGCTGATACAACAACCTTATCTGTTTCTGATGGATCAACAGGTGCAGTTCTTGGACATAGAGTTATAAAATTTACTGGAACAATAACTGGAAACCAGATTGTAACTATTCCTTTGGATGTTCAACAATTGTATGTTTTGGTTAATGGTACATCAGGTGCTTATACGGTTCAATTTAAATATGCTTCTGGATCAGGAAGTTCAGTTACTTTTGCAGCAACAGACAAAGGAAGTAAACTTGTTTATGCAACTGCAGATCATGCTACTAATCCAAATCTAGTTGATTCAGGTATTGCATCTACTGGAGACCAGGATTTAGATGGTAATGAATTAATTTTAGATGCTGATGCCGATACAAGTATTACAGCAGATACAGATGATCAAATAGATATTAAAATTGCAGGAGCTGATGATTTTCAATTTACAGCAAATACTTTTACTGCACAAGCAGGTAGCACGATTGCTGCACAAGCATTAACTGCTACAACAGTTACAGCTAGTGGTATTGTAAAAACGGATGACACTACTGAAGCAACTTCTACAACAGATGGATCATTACAAACTGATGGTGGATTATCTGTAGCAAAAGATGCAGTATTTGGCGATGACGTTAAATTATTAAGTGATTCTGCTGTATTAAGTTTTGGTGCAGATTCAGATACTACTTTAACTCACACAGATGGTACAGGGTTAACTTTAAATTCAGCAAATAAACTTCTTTTTAGAGATTCAGCTTTATCTATTAGTTCAAGTACAGATGGGCAATTAGATATTGATGCAGATACCGAAGTAGAAATTGCTACAACAACTCTTGATCTTAATGGTGCTCTTGACGTAAGTGGAGCTTCTCAATTTAGTTCTACTATTACAGTTGGAGTTGATGATACAGGATATGATGTAAAATTTTTTGGAGACACAGCAAGTGCTTATATGATGTGGGACACATCTGCAGATGACTTAGTTTTAGCAGGTGCAGCAGGAATTGACCTTGCAGGAGATATTGATGTTGATGGTACTGCTAATTTAGATGCTGTTGATATTGATGGAGCCGTACAAATTGATAACACTGTAACAGTTGGTGTAGATGATCAGGGCTATGATGTAAAATTCTTTGGAGACACAGCAAGTGCATATATGTTATGGGACACTTCAGTTGATGATTTAATATTAGGTGGTGCCGCAAGAATAGTTGTTCCAGATAGTCAATTAGTATTAGGAAGTACAGCAGTCACGGCTACTGCAGCAGAAATTAATTTAATAGATGGTGGTGCTTCAACAGGAACAACAGCTGTTGCAGACGCAGATGGTATTCTTACAAATGATGGTGGTACAATGAGATTGACAACTGCCGCTACATTTAAAACATATTTTCAAACCGGTGTTACAGCTTCAAGTATAGCAGCAGATGATATTGCAGTTGGTGATGCAGCAGTTACAATTGGTAATGGAAGTACATCAGCAGATGTTACATTAGATTCTGGTGATGATATTGTAATTGATGCAGCAGGTGGAAATGTAGAATTTAAAGACGCAGGAACACTACAGTTATCCTTAGATATGGATGGCACGGCAGGTGTTCAAATCATTAAACTTGGTGTTGATTCAGATGACTTAGTATTCCAACAGTACGATGGTAATGAGGTCATGAGAATTAATGATGATAGAAAATTATATTTCTATGATGATGGTGGAGAAAGTATTTCTTCAGATGGAACTGATTTTACTTTTGCATCTGGAAATGACATTAATTTAACAGCTACAACAGATATTAATATTCCACAAAACGTTGGTTTAACTTTTGGTGATGATGCTGAAAAGATTGAGGGAAATGGAACAGATTTAACTATTGCAGGAAATAATATTAATCTTACAGCTACAGCAGATGTAGTTATTCCAGCAAACGTTGGAGTTACATTTGGCACTGGAGAAAAAATTGAAGGTGATGATACAGATTTAACAATCACGTCAGGAGCTAAAATTAATTTAACAGCTACATCAGACGTAGTTATACCAGCAAACGTTGGAATTACATTTGGAACTGGTGAAAAAATTGAAGGAGATAGTACAGATTTAACAATCACGTCAGGAGCTAAGATCAATTTAACTGCAACATCAGATGTGCATATTCCAAACGATGTTGGAATAGTATTTGGTGGTGACTCAGAGAAAATTGAAGGAGATGGTACAGATTTAACTATATCAGCGAATAATTTAACAATAGATGCTGCAGCAGATATTACTTTAGATGCTGCTGGAAATAACGTAACCTTTAAATCTGGTGGAACATCTATTCTTGATATTAGTAATAGTTCAAGTGATGCTGTAATTACCTCTAGTGTTCAAGATAAAGATATGATATTTAAAGGTGACGATGGTGGATCAGCTGTTACAGCTTTAACATTAGATATGTCAGCTGCAGGAGCAGCTACATTTAATGATACAGTTATAGCAGCAGGTGGACAATTAACAACAACAGGAAAATCCATGGTTTTTGGATTTTAACTAGGAGGAAAATATAATGGCAAGTGAATTATTAAAAGTTTCGTTAAGCGCAGGAGTAACAAACTCAGAAAGCGTTTTACTAAACGGAGTTAATGGTCATACTTACACTATATTGTCAATAATTATAACTGAAACAGCAGGTGCTGCTGAAACAGTAGATATATATGTTGATGATGATGCTGGTGGTACAGATTATGAAATTCTATCTGATCAAGCCGTTGGAGCAAATGAAACTTTTGTTTTTAATGACAGATTAGTTATTGAAGACACAGATCATCTTTGCGCATCAACTGCAAGTTCAGCTAATGTTGATATTACTGTGACTTATTTAGATCAAACAAGATAATAGGAGATAAAAATTTATGAGTGGAAAAGTAACCGATAATTTGGGAAGATCATCTGGCTTAGTTAAAGCAGTAGCAGCTGGCCGTGAGGGCACTGTAGATTGGGATACATCAAATATTAAAACCTCAAATTTTACTGCAGAAGATGCTAAAGGATATTTTTGTAATACAAGTAGTTCAGCTTTTACAGTTACACTACCTGCTGGAAGTGCTGGAGCTATTGTTAGTGTAGCTGATTACACAAGAACTTTCCAAACAAATAACTTAACTATATCACCTGATGGTTCAGAAAAAATTGGTGGAGTTGCAAATGATCTAGTGTTAAGTACAGAAGGACAATCAGCAACTTTTGTATATGTAGATTCGACAGAAGGATGGATTAATGTTCAAAACGCAGAAGATACAGAAACAGGTAGAGTTGTAACTGCTTATATTACAGCTACTGGAGGAACTATAGCTACTTCAGGAGATTATAAAATTCATACATTTAATTCTTCAGGAACTTTTACAGTGACTAATGAGGGTACTTGCGCTGGTTCACAAAGATTAGACTATGTAGTCGTTGCAGGTGGAGGCGGTGGAGGTAATGCTGGAGCTCCTGATGGTTTTTCACCAGGAGGTGGTGGAGCAGGAGGATATAGAGAAGCCGTTCCTAGTCCTGCGGCTTGGACAGGCTCACCTTTAGCAACAACATCAGGTCTTACAGCCGCTTATCAAGCTTATCCAATTACAGTAGGAGGTGGAGGTGCTTATACATCATCTCCTAGTAGTTTTAGCGCATCAGGTACAAATTCAGTTTTTTCCACTATTACTTCAGCAGGCGGTGGTTATGGTGCTGGTAATAAAGCACCAGCAGTTGGTGCTGCAGGTGGATCGGGCGGTGGAGGACGAGGTGGATGTCCAGGTTCTAATTCTGGAGGAGCAGGAAATACTCCACCAGTAAGTCCGCCACAAGGTAGTGCTGGTGGAACTGGTGGAACTGGTACACCCGCACCAGGACATGGTGCAGGTGCTGGCGGTGGTGCTACCGCAGTAGGAGGAAATGCTTCAGGTACTAGTAATGGTAATGGAGGAGCTGGTGCAACAAGTTGTATAACTGCATCTCCAGTCGCAAGAGCTGGTGGAGGAGGTGGTGGTTCTCATACTCACGCTCCTTCAGGTGGAACTGGTGGAGCTGGTGGTGGAGGCAATGGTTCTCCTAATAATGGGTCAGGAACAGCTGGAACAGCCAACACAGGTGGTGGCGGTGGCGGCTCTGGTGCACAAAGTACAGGAGGCACCAATGGTGGTAGCGGAGTTGTAATAATAAGATACAAATTTCAAAATTAATATGTATTTACTGAACTTAAAAATTAATTTATAAAGAGAAAAATTATGGCACATTTTGCAAAAATAGGAATGAGTGGAAAAGTTATCGCAGTTTTAGTAGTAGATGATAAAGATATGCTTAATGCTGATAACGTTGAAGATGAATCAGTAGGACAACAATTTTTAGAGAGAAATAATAACTGGCCTGCACAAATGTGGATTCAAACTTCATACAATACATTAGCAAATAAACATTCATCAGGTAATAACTCTAAAGCATTTAGAGGAAACTATGCAGGTGTAGGTTTTGAATGGGACGAAGATAATAATATCTTTTGGCCTAAAAAACCTTTTGCTAGTTGGGTTAAACATACGTCATCTGCATCTTGGAAGTCACCTTTAGGTGATGCCCCAGCATTTACAGCGCAACAAACTTCACAGAATGAAGCTGGAAGTCACCAGTGGGTATACTCATGGAACGAAGATGCGTATCAAGCTGATAATACAGCTGGTTGGGTTTTAGCAGACAGATTAGCATAATACTTTTTAATTACATTGACATTATAATACCTTCGTTTATAAAAAGGATTTGGTATGCAAAAGAAAGTATTATCGGAAATAGATTTATATTACGGCACAATCGATATGCCTCCAGGCTTTGAGATTGATAGAAAAAAACTTCAAACAGATATTTTAAAATCACAAATCCATAATGAAAATTTTCCATTTTCTAGAGAATGGGATAAATTAAATACTTATATGCGAGAGCATATAAATTTAGAGTACGATTTTTCTTTAGTAAATAAAGAAACGTGGGGAAATAGTTATAAACCCAAAGAAGTTTCAATTCCTTTATTAAATATAGAGCCAGTAGATTTAAGAAATTCTCCTGATTACACTTTTCTTTATGGAGTAAATGTTAAAGAATGTACTGTTCGAATTCATTATGATGCAAATAGACGAGAAGGAAGAATTTGGGACATACCCTTAAAAAATAATGGGTTTATTATGTTTCCATCAACCAATATGTACTATTTAACTAATAATCAAAAGGATAGTTTAAATTTTGTGCAAACTATAACATATGAATATATCTAATAAAGAATATATGTTGGTTAATCTTCCATACGTAAAAAATAATATTAAACATTTTAAAAAATATGCTAATTTAGCTTACGAACGTTTTAAATTTAGTTATGGTGATATATCCTCTACTGCTTTTTATAGATACTATAATTGTATAAGTTTACTTGTTGGGTCTTTGTATTATTATAAAATGTTTAAAGATGTATTTAAAATTATTAGAAAATACTCTAATTCAAAAAAACCTTTATGGTTTCAGTGCTGGCTAAATTTTCATAAAGAAAATGATTTATTAAAATGGCATCATCATCCTGGTGCTTTGTTTCATGGATATATTTCTATAGATCCTAAAAACACTGAAACTATTTTTAAAAATTATACTATAAAAAATAAAGTTGGAAATGTTTATATAGGACCATCTTTAAATGAACATAAAGTTATAAGTAAAAAAACATATAATAATACAAGAATAACCATAGGTTTCGATGTTATTGACGAAAAAACAATTAAAAAAATGTATAAAAAATATGGAGAGTTAGATATTAATACAAGTTTTCTACCTATATATTAATGAATATATCTAAGTACTATTGGTATTTTAAATCTGCATTAACTCCTCGTTTTTGTGATGAAGTTATTAAATATGCATTATCCCAAGAAGAAAGTATTGCTCGAACGGGAGGATTTGATAACCCAAGCTTAAGTAAAGACGATGTTAAGAATATCCAAAGAAAAAGAAAATCGGATTTAGTTTGGTTAAACGATACTTGGATATATAAAGAAATACATCCTTATGTTCATAAAGCAAATAAAGCCGCTGGTTGGAATTTTCAATGGGAAAGATCAGAGCCTTGTCAGTTTACTAAATATAAACTAGGTCAATATTATGATTGGCATAATGATCCTTGGGATAAGCCTTATAAAAGAAAAGAAGGTGATCCCGATAATGGTAAAATTAGAAAACTTTCAACGACGTGTCAACTAACTGATGGATCCGAGTATACTGGGGGAGAACTACAATTTGATTTTAGAAATTATGATCCTCATATGAGAGATGAAAGTAAACATGTAAGAAGCGTACCTGAAATATTACCTAAAGGCTCTATCGTAGTATTTCCTTCACACTTGTGGCATAGAGTCAAACCAGTAACGAGAGGAACAAGATATTCACTTGTCGTATGGCATTTAGGATATCCTTTTAAATAGTATGTATATAGATAATTATTTTTGGACTCCAGTATGGACAGAAAACAAACCAGATTTTGTTAAATCTTTGAACAAAGCAAGTGAGCCATACATTAAAGAAGCTAAAAAAACTAAAGAAGCTAAAGCTCATCTTAAAGCTCACGGAGACTTTGGAACATCGTGGCACTCCACGCAATTAATGACTGATACTAAGTTTATGGATTTTAGAAACTATGTGGGTCAAAAGTGCTGGGAATTTTTAGATCATCAAGGTTATAATATGAGTATGTATACAACTTTTTTTGAACAAATGTGGGTACAAGAATTTGCTAAGAAAGGTGGAGGACATCATTCAGCACACATCCATTGGAACACACATGTTAATGGTTTTTATTTTTTAAAAGCTAGTGATAAAACATCTTACCCTATTTTTCACGACCCACGCACGGGTGCGAGAACTACTAAATTAGATATGAAACCAGGTATTAAAGGTGTGTGGTCGGGACACGATCAAGTTACTTTTAAACCGACACCTGGTTTGCTTATGTTATTTCCTGGCTATATACAGCACGAATTTGCTGTCGACTACGGTAAAGCCCCATTTAGATTTATTCATTTTACTCTAACAGCAGTATTAAAGGGAATGGCGAAAGATGTTTGAAATAAAAGAAAATTTTTTAGATCAAGAAACATTTAATACTATTAAAAAAGAAATTGAGTCAATACCTTTATTTTATTGTTCATACACAGCAGGAACAAGCGACTTTTCTAATTTTTTTTTCTATCATCTTTTATATGCTGATGGCAAAGTTCAAAGCGATCAGTATTTTAATTCTTTATTATTACCTATTTTAGGAAAAATAGATTTTAAATATCTCCACCGAGCTAAATTAAATTTTTATACTAAACAAGAAAAACAAATAAAAACACAATATCACCGAGATGACAAAATACCTCACACTGTTTATTTATTTTCTTTAAATACTAATAATGGTTATACAGAATTTAAAAATGGAAAAAAAATAAAATCAAAAGAAAATACTATGGCAATTTTTTCTGGAGATTTAGAACATAGAAGTGTTAATCAAAATGATGAAAATACAAGAATTAATTTGAATATAAATTTTAAAAATGTCCTTTAAAAAGATGTCTAAACATTCTTTTGTTTATTCTATAGTTGAAGAATTTATTGCTGTGGATAAACAAACTCTAAAAGAAATAAAAAAAATAAATTTAAAAAAAGATAAAAATTTACCTAATATGGTTTTAACATCTTACTATAACGATAATAATGATTTAAAAAAATTTTTAATAAAAAAACTAAACAACATTTTAAAAAAATATAATCTTAATATACGTAATTGTTGGGTACAAAAATATCATAGTGTATATGATAAATCTTTTGTATGGTTTATTGAGGGTAATGAAAAATCCTCACCTGTAAAATTTTATGATATTGGGTATCCTTTAATAGATACAAATCAATCATGTATTATAGATTTTGTGGTGGGAAAATTGTTAATATTTCCAGGTTTTATACCTCATGAAGTTTTACCAAACCCAACAACTAATAGATTAGTAATAAGTGGAAATGTCTTTTAAAAAGAAAAAATATACAATTATTCGTCAAGCTATATCAAAAGATTTAGCAGTTTTTGTTGCAAATTATTTTTTAATGAAGAAACAAGTTTATGACACCTGTCTACAAGCAAGATATGTTTCACCTTTTGAAGATCTGCTTGGATATTATGAAGATAAAGATCAACAAATACCTAATACCTATTCTTCTTACGCTGATATTGTGATGGAAACTTTATTGCTTAAACTTCAGTCCCAAATGGAAAAGGCAACAGGGTTAAAATTATATCCGGCATATACATATGCAAGAATCTATAAAAAAGGGGATATTTTAAAAAGACACAAAGATAGATTTAGTTGTGAGATATCGACTACTATGAATCTAGGTGGCGATGATTGGCCCATATATTTAGAGCCCGACTCTTCAAAAGGAGAGGTTAAAAAAGAGGTTGGATATGTATCAGAGAACACTAAAGGAATTCGAGTCGATTTAAAACCAGGAGATATGCTGGTTTATTCTGGTTGTGAATTAGAACATTGGAGAAATAAATTTAAAGGTAAAGAATGTATTCAAGTATTTCTACATTATAACAATCGTAAGACACCTGGATCAAAAGAAAACATGTTTGATAAAAGACCTCATCTAGGCTTACCTAATTGGTTTAAAAGAAACAATAATAGCTAAGAAATTTGATGCACTAAAGTCTTGCTTGAAGTAGGAGATAATAATATAATGGTTTTTTATGTTACAAAAAATAAGTATAGCTCCAGGAATCAATAAACAAGTTACCGCAACGGGTGGCGAGGGCCAATGGGTTGATGGTGACTATGTTCGTTTTAGATATGGTTCCCCTGAAAAAATAGGTGGTTGGGCTCAGTTAGGAGACATTACTTTAACTGGAAGAACAACTGCTATGCACCAATTTGTAAATTCAGATGGTATTAAATATTCAGCATTAGGTACAAACAGAATTTTATATGTCTATTCAGGAGGTGCATTTTATGATATTACTCCTATTAAGGCTACAACAACATTAACAAATGCATTTACAACAACGCAAAGCGATGCCACAGTTACGATTACGTTTGCATCTGCTCACAATATTTCTAAGTACGATATCATTCTTTTGGATAATTTTACCGCTATTACCAATTCTAATTTTAGTTCTGGTGATTTTGATGATAAAGTATTTATGGTTGCATCCGTTCCAACTTCAACAACGCTTACAATTGAAATGGGATCTAATGAATCAGGATCAGGAGCATCCACATCTGGTGGAATAAGAGTTCAACATTATTATTCAATAGGTCCTGCTGTTGAAGAATCAGCAGCTGGTTGGGGCCTAGGAGCATGGGGCGGTACTGTTGCTGGAGAAGTAACTTCAACACTAGACGGAGCTTTAACTTCAGGTTCAACAAGTATAGTATTAGATGATTCAAATGGATTTCCTGCTTCAGGAACTGTCGTAATAGACGATGAAAGAATTGCTTATACAACAAACACTACAGGTACAGGAACTTTATCAGGTTTAACTAGAGGATCAGACAACACTACAGCAGCATCTCACTCAGATGCAGCAACTGTGACTAATGCATCAGACTATACTAAATGGGGTGCATCACAGACAGGTGATATTATAACAGCTCCTGGTATTTGGTCATTAGATAATTTTGGAAATAAATTAATTGCAACTATTGCAGATGGTTCTACTTTTGAATGGAACTCAAATGCAACCGGTGCAACTTCAACTAGAGCCACAGTTATAAGTGGTTGTCCTACAGCTACACAATTTACTTTAGTTTCTACACCGGATCGTCACTTAGTTTGTTTTGGAACAGAAACTACAATTGGAACAACTTCTACTCAAGATGACATGTATATTAGATGGTCTTCACAAGAATCATTAACGACTTGGACTCCAACTTCAACTAACACTGCTGGAACTCAAAGACTTGCAGATGGTACAAGAATTGTTGGAGCAATAAGAGGTAGAGATGCAATTTACATTTGGACTGATACAGCTTTATTTGTTATGAAATTTGTGGGTCCACCTTTTACTTTCTCATTTCAACAAGTTGGAACTAACTGTGGATTAATTGGACAGAATGCTGCAGTTGAGGTGGATGGTTCTGCATACTGGATGTCAGAAAATGGTTTCTTTAGATATACTGGACAATTACAATCTTTACCATGTTTAGTAGAAGACTATGTTTATGATGGTCTAGCAGATGTACCTAGACAACACATTTTTGCAGGTTTAAATAATTTATTTGGTGAAGTTACTTGGTTCTATCCAGGTAGTGGAGCTACAGCTAATTCTAGATCCGTTACATACAATTATATGGATTCGAGTAGCGAGCGGCCTATATGGACTGTAAGTTCACTTGCAAGAAGTACTTGGGCAGATTCATCTATATTTGGTAAACCACATGGAACTGAATATGATTCAAGTGCCACAAGTGATGCAACAGTTGGAAATACAGATGGTGTTACAACTTACTTTGAACATGAAACAGGGCAAAATCAAATTAAAGCAGGAGCATCTACTGCTATTCAAGCCAGTATTGAATCAGGAGATTTTGATTTAGATCAAAAAGGTTTAGCTGGTGATGGTGAATTTATGATGAAGATTAGAAGAGTAATACCTGACTTTTTAACACAAACAGGAAATGCAAGAGTTACATTAAATTTAAAAAATTATCCAACAGATGCACAAGCAAGTTCATCTTTAGGACCTTTTACATCTTCAACAACAACTACTAAAATAGACACACGTGCTAGAGCAAGAGCTATATCTTTAAAAGTAGATAATACTGGATTAACTCAGCACTGGAAATTAGGTACATTTAGATTAGATATACAACCGGATGGAAGAAGATAATGGCTAGAATTGTACAATCATTAACACAACCAACTAGAGAATACAGTCAACAGGTACAACAATCATTTGTTAGAGATGTTGATAGTGTGGTTACAAAATTAAACACATCTTTTCAACAAGATTTAAAAGATGAATCAGAAGCAGAGGCTTTCTTTTTAGCATAATGGCAAATAGTTTCGTAAATAAAAAGGCAGATTTAACCAGTAATAGTGCTACAACACTATATACTGTGCCTGACTTTTCTACCGCTGTTATTAAATCTATACTAGTATCTGAGGATTCAGGAAATGCTGATACAATTACCGTGACTTTAACTGATGCTTCTGATAATGTATTCAGCCTTTTTAAGACAAAATCAATATCGGCAAATGCCACTACAGAGCTGTTATCAGCACCCCTCGTTGCTCAGGAAAGCGAAGTAATTAAGGTGACTGCAGCTACTGCAAATAGACTACATGTTGTACTTTCGGCTTTAGAAATTAAGCCTAGAGATGTAACATAGACTTGATTTATTAAGATAAATTAGGTAAGTATATAAACTCAGGTACAATCCCTGCTTTAAAATTAACGGATAGAATTTATGATAACAAGAGCGCATATGCGTAGACAATTACGAGCTACTGGTGGAATTACTAATGCTAGACAAGGCTATGGTATAGGTAGTTGGGTAAAAGAACGAGTTAGAAAAATTATTCCAAATGAATTAGCAGATGTTGCAAGTAAAGCAGCACCGTTTGTTGCACCATTTTTTCCAGGTACTGCAGCAGCGATGAGAGGTATTGGAAGATTTGATAAAAGAGGCAGCATAAGTGATGCTATGAAACAAGCAGCATTAACTTATGGTTTTGGTAAAGGAGCAAGATATTTAGGTGGAGCTGAAGGAGCAACAGGTGGACCTAGTACTTATTCTATGAAAGGTTTTAGAGAAGGTCCAATTGGAAGAGTTTGGGATAAAATGATGCCTGAAAGACAAGTTAAAAAAATTCCAAAAAGCGGTATAGATAATACAGCAGCAAGATCTACAGGTATTCAAAAAATAGCTGGTATAGTTCCAGATGAAGGACCTAGTGGTTGGGTTAAAAACACTTGGAAAGCATTTCAAGAAATGTCTCCAGGAATGCGAACAGCAATTGTTGGTGTTGGATCTGGTGCAATAACAGGTGTTGCTCAATGGTTTGAAAATCAATACAGAGCACAGGAACCTGGTGAAACCATAGAAGAGTATCTAGCGGCGAGAAAAAAAGATGTCGGAAAATTAATGAGAACTTATATGGATAACTACTATGCATACGATCCAACATATTCTGCATTAGATGACGCAGGTAAAGATGCATTCGTTGCAAGATACAATAAGAATCAAGGTGGCAGAGTAGGTTACGCAATAGGTAGTCCTGAAAAACAAATGGAAGCAGGCGCACCACCAATTATATACGAAGGCAATATGGATCCAAGAGCACAAAATCAACGAACAGGATTACCATCAATACCAGGACCAATACGAATGGCAAAGGATGGACCAGAATTTGATATGAGACAACGAGGTGGTTTTCAACCACTAGGTAGACAAGAGGGTAAAGATGATGTACCAGCTATGTTAGCCAAGAATGAATTTGTAATGACAGCAGACGCAGTTCGAGCAGCGGGCGGCGGGAGTATTCAAAAAGGAGCACAAAGGATGTATGATACAATGAAAAAATTAGAGAGAAGGGTTTCATAATGCCAGGAATAGATTATTTAAGAAAAGATTATCAAACAGGTGGAATAACAGAAACAAGAAATTTACCACCAGAATACATTGAAGCGTTAGGTAAAACATATGCAGCGGATCTTACAAGACAAGCTGGTATACCTAGTATTACTACAGCTACAACACAACAACCTGGTGAAACAGCAGCACAGTTTGCACAAAGACAAGCGCAAGCACAACAGTTTGGTATTACCAAAGCAGGTATGGCAGATCTTGCACCTACAGTTGCAGCACAAGATCCTTATCAAGCAGCAGCTTATGCACAAGCAGTGGATCCAACAACAGGACTTGGTGCCTATCAACCTTATTTAGCAAAAGCAGGAACTGCAGCAGATGCAGCAACAGCTTTAACTGGTCCAATGACAACGGCTCAAACAACAGCTTATATGTCACCTTACCAACAACAAGTTATAGATGCATCATTAGCAGACTATGATGCACAGGCAGCTAAATCTAGACTAGCGTTAGGTGCACCAGAAATTGCTGGAGTATTTGGTGGTGGTCGTCACGGTATCGCGGAAGCAGAATTTGATGCATTAAGTAATAGAGGTAGAGGAACACTACAATCAGGTTTAAGACAACGAGGATTTGAACAAGCACAACAGGCAAGACAACAAGATTTAGCAAATCAAATGGGACTTGCTAACTTACAGACAGGTTTAGGTCAAACAGCACAAGATTTTGGTAGAGCACAAATAGCAGGTCTTGGTACACTAGGTGCGGGTCAACAAGCACAAAACCAAGCAGTATTAGATGCTCAACGACAAACAGCGCAAATGGCTGTTCAAGATCCAATCAATAGATTAAATTTATTAGGTTCAGGTGTAACGGGTCTAATGGGTGGAATGGGTCAATATGGAACTACAATTGGAGAAGCACCGGAAACAGCAGCATCAAGTCCACTAGCTACAGCACTAGGTGTTGGACTAGCAGGAGCTGATATTTACAGTAGATTACAACCAAGAATAACTAAAACTATATCATAATGTCTAGAATTTTAAAAAGACCAATGTTTAGATCAGGTGGTTCTGTTGATACTAATAAGAATAATGGAATTATGACTGGCCTTGTCGATAGAAAAGGTTATGATAATGGTGGTCCTACTCAATCTGAAATTTACGCAAAAGAATATTACGATCAACTTTCAGCAATACAACCACCAGCACCTAGATTCAATATAGGTCAGATGGGTTTAAATTTAGTATCAGGGAAATACGCTGGTGATGGGTTATTACAAAACATTGCTGGATCAGCACAAGATCCTTATACTGCTTTTACAAAAGAAGACGATACTAGACGTAATTTAGATTATCAAACACAGATGGCAGCAGCTAAAATGGGTATAAGTAAGGCTGAGGCAGAAGCTGTTGCTAAAGCTAAAGCTAAAGCTAAAAGACCCACTCTTAAACAAGCTCGTAATACTACTGATCAACCATTGTTTGGTGTGGAACCAGGAAAAACAGGTTATTTTACTACTGAACAACTTATAGCAGCTCAAGGATTATTAGCTCCAATAGACACTAGAATGGCGTTTACCTTTGATGCTGAAAAAAATATACTTACACAAATGCCTATAGGTGAAATTGACAGAATTAATGAAAATAAAGCAAAAGCTACAGCAATAGTAGCAAGTGTTAATACTTTAGGAGATTTAAAAAATAATATGATATCTAGATTAAAAGAGACTCCAACTGGTGCAGTTGGTGCAGTTTATGGTATTATAGAAGGAATATCAGATCAATTCTCACAAGCTTCCGAAGGATTAGGTTTTACCAATGAAAATTTAGAATTTGATCCAAGCAGTTCAGAAGAATTAGATGCATATTTAGAAACTAAAGGAATTACAAAAGGTGCAGCAAATTTTGCAACAATGAAAGGTTCTGTTATTAACTTAGCATATATTTTAGCTAAAATTAAAGAACCGTTAAATCCAAGATTATCAGAGGGTGATATTATAAGACAAATGAATAGAATTAGTTTTGGTGCCTCAAGGGATGTATTTGCAGCAGGTTTAAATCAAGTTTTTGAAGATGAACTTATAAGTGCTAGTGGTCAAATAACAGGTTATGGTCTTAATCCTGATGATTATTTTAAGCCGAGTAAGACTGGTACAGAGACAGGTACAGGTACAGGTACAGGGACAGATAACGATCCTGCTGGCATAAGGAATTAATATGTCATTAGAAAAACTTAGACAAAAGTACCCAGAATATAACGATATTCCTGATTTAGAATTAGCAGAAAGATTCTACAAAAAACATTATTCAGATATGGATGAAACTGAATATTATAAAAAAATGTTTCCTCAAATAGCAGCTGAAAGAGCTGAAGATGCTCCTCATATAACAGAAGTAGCTTTTGCATATGGAATGCAAATAGCTCCATCTTCAATTGATTTTAGACCTACTGTATCAGAACTTGCAAAAAAATCAGGAGTTTCCATAAACGACCCTGCATCAAGTAACGCAAGATTTGCAGCTTCCTTAGGCTATAATGAAGAACAAAAAGTATTAGCCATTAAACAAACTTTATCTGATTCATTTAAAGAAGACATAGATGTTCGTGTTGGACCTAGTACAGGTGAGCTAGAATACTATAACCCTAAAATTGGAAAGTATGCTTTAGTAGATAAACCAGGAATGGATATAGGAGATTTCGCTGATTTAGGTGGCGATGCTATGGTAATTATTCCTGATATTGCAGCAACAATAGGAGTTGGTTTTTTAACAGGAGGAGCAGGTGGTATTACTGCAGGTGCAGCAGCAGCAATGGCTGGTGAATATGCGAGACTTAAACTAGGACAAAAACTTTATGGCATTAATAAAGACATGACCGATGAGCAACTTTGGAAAAGTATGAAAACAACAGGAGCAATATCGTTTGGTGCTGGAGTTTTAGGTTTAGGTGCAATTAAGACAATTAAAGGTATTAATAATCTTATCAAGGGCAGAGTTGTTCCTGATGATGTTGTAGGTGCTTTAGACGATGTTATGGTTAAAGAAACAGATTTAGTTGCAAAAACTATAAACGATACTTTAGACACAGCTAAAATAAATTCTAAATTAAAATATACTTTAGGCGAAGCTCTTGATGATCCAGATTTGTTAGCTACACAAGCATCTTTTGAAAATGTAAAAAGACTAGGTTATGTAAATGAATTTAGAGAATTTGGTAGAGTACAAGCTGACGCTTTAAATAATTATTTTAAAATTTTAAAATCAGGTTTTGGAACAATGAAAAATGTAACACCTGGTAAAAATGCTCCAAATTTAACATTTGATTTTTATAAAAAACAAGTTGCACTTGATATTGAAATAAAAAAAGCAAAAGAAACTATTGCTAGAATAAAAAAATCTTTAGAAGGTAAAGGTCAAAGTGATGAAGGAGCTACTTTACTTGGAGCAGCAACTAGAAAATATAGAGAACTATTAGCTCAAAAAGAAGCACTTAGAATAGCACCTATAACAACTTTTGATGCAGGTGTAATGATTCAAGATGTTATAAAAAAATCACAAAATCCAGTTATTAAAAATATTATAAAAAAACAACAACAATCGGAAAAATTATTAACTAAATCTGTATTTAATTTACCAGATGGTAGCGTTAAAATAACGGGTGTAGAAACTAGATCAATTATTAACGAATTGGGAAAAACCTATAAAATCGCTGTAAAAGAAGCTGGAGACAGCTTAGATGCTGCAGCAGGTGTTAAAGTTATAAACACAGATATAATAGCAAGAACAATAAATAAACTTTCTGAAAAAGAAAAAGCGAATTTAATAAATATTGCTAAAGTAGAAGGTATTTTTAAAAAAAAAGTATTTGATAATATTGCCAATGTTAATGGAACTATATCTTTAACTAGTGCCAGAGAAACAATATCAACATTAAGTAAATTAATTAGAGAAAAAGAACTAGGTAGTGTTACAGGAGAAGCCATAGATGTAGGAAGATTAAAATTTTTAAAAGCTGCTTTTAAAGAACAAGTTAATAAAAACGCAGGAAAACATTATGTAAATGAATTAGAACACTTTAACGATTTGGTTATAAGGAATAAACAATTATTAAACAACGAAACTATATCTAAACTAACATCTATAGAAAATGGAATATTAAAAGTAGCTGATGAAGATGTATTTCTTTCAACATTTAAAAAAGGTATAGGTTCTGGTAAAGTAGCAAAAGAAGTTTATGATGTTATTAGTAAATCACCCGATGCTTTAACAGCTTACAAGAATTCAATTTACGAACTGTATAAAACAAAAGTTTTAACTAATGGTGTTCCAAATTTAATAAAACATAACGCATTTATAAAATCTTATGAAGCACCTTTAAAACAGTTTTTTAATGCAGCCGAGTTTACTAAAATATCAAGAATAGGTGGTTTACAAAAAATTATTGAAAAAAATGCTAAGCTAACAAAACAAACACAAAATCAACTTTTAAAATCTTTTGCTGGAAGATTAGAAAGTGGCTCGCCTCAAGAAATATTTAAAAAAATATATGCACCAGATCGTATTGGTGAAATTAGAGAATTAAAAAAAATCCTTATAAAACACCCTGAAATTTGGAAAGCATTTCAAAGAAATGTTCTTACAGACTTAAACGAAAGAGTTATGACTAGTTCACCTAGATTAGGAATAAAAATTATAAATCCTAAAGCTTTTGATAACTATTTAAACGGAGCTGGTGGCGAAAAAGGTCACAGAGTTGCCTTAGAACAAATATTTGGTAAAGAATATGTAAATAATTTAGATATTTTAAATCGAGCACTACAAATAACTGGAAGAAAAGCTCCATCAAGAGCAGCCGAAGGAATTATTGGAAATTTCTTTACAGATATAATTAAAGCAAAAACAGGTCAATTTACAAAACTTGGAAGAACATTTACTGCTGCTAGAAGAATTTTTGCATCGGCTTCTAATAGAGTTATAAAAAATGCTTTACTTAATCCACAATCTTTAAGAGAATTAATTGAACTTAGAAGGTTAAAACCGGGTTCAAAAAGAGCTGCCATTATTCTTAGTAAACTAGGGGGAAATATTTTTTTATCTCCTGAAGGTGAGGCTATAGAACCAATTCCTGATGATCAAACATCAATCGATACATCAAACATAGATGAAATTATTCAAACAACAGAAAATATAAAAACAGCAACTCTACCAGAAGAAAATGAATTACTTGAAATGGAAAATGTAGCACAATTACCTACGCCACCATTAGAAACACCAGGCATAAACCCAGCATCATTTGACAAAACAATCATGGCACAAGGATCTGTTGATCAAACAGGTTTAACTTCTTCAGAACTAGCATTTCTAGATGACGAAGAAAAAGCTATAAGACTTAGACAAAGGGGAATGACAACATAATGGCAATAGGTGATGATTTAAATTCAGGTTTAGTAAGTTTAGTTAGACAAGGTATGTTAGATAACGCACCAAAAAATTTAGGTGGAATATACGGAACAGGTTTAACAGAAGCTGAAAGAGCAGCAAATATTCAAGATATTTCAAAAGCTGGAGATACTCCTCTTTATGGCATACCTGAATTTGATAGATTGCAATACGCTGCTAGAGATTATCGTTCAATGCCTAGTTTATATGAAATGTATTTAAGTGGTGGTTTTCCTAAAGAAACAATAGCCGCAGATACATCTACAGCACAGATACCAGGAGGTATTGATACATTAGTAAATGTTGGCGACGAAGGAGGAGGCGGAGGTAATCTTTTAGATCAACTAGAAGCTGATGCTGGAATTGATGCAACATCACCGGCTATGGATCAAGCAGCAGCTATTACAACCATGCCTCCAATGTTAGATCAGACTGGACAGATGGGTATGGGAAAGTTTGATGATCTTGCTCCTATTGATGCAGGAGGAATAACTGTAGAAGATTTAATTACAGGACAACAAGCAGAAACAATACCAAGAGCACCAGTAATTTCACAAAAACTTCAAGATGAAGGACCTACGATAGGTACGATTTCTGATGATAGAATGAATGAAATAATAGGTGGACAACCTATGGCAGCTGGACCTTTTGATTATTTACAAGAACAAACACCAATATCAGAAGTACAAGTGTTAGGTGGAGTATCTGATGAAGAAAAAGAAAAAATGGCTAAATACACAATGTCAACTCAAGAACAAACTTTAGGAAATAAAATAAACTCTGTGTTTGAAAATTTTAAAGGTAGAGGAACAGAAGCAATTGGAGAATTAAGAGATAACTTAGTTGCATTAGGTGGTAAAGTAAAAGAAGGATTTGAGAATATTGTAGATTTTGGAGAAACACAAATAGATGTTGGTAAAACTTTAGCAACAGGTGCACTTAATTATTTAGGAAAGAATGTATTTGGACCTATAGGTTCTGTTTTAGGAACAGCTTTAGAAGCATTGCCTCCAGGCGGACCTACATTTCAAACTTCTAAAGCTATAGAAGTAGGTCTTGCAGCACCTGGACAAACACAAGATAAGTATGGAATTAATACACAATCTATGATGGGTAATTATGATAAATACAATGTGGATAGAGTTGCAGAATTAGAAGGCATCGTAGCTAGTCAAATAGCTAGAGGTTTAACAGGTACAATACAGATGCAAGAATTAAAAGACAGAAAAGGATATAATAAAATAAGTGGAGTTGGTGGAGATGTAGAGGGGGATCAAGAAGGAATGACTATAGCGGAAGAGCTTGGATTAGATATAGATCCTGGTCTTCGTGTTGCACAAAAAGAAGACATAGTAGATGCACCTGTAGATATAGTAGATGTAGAAGCAGTTGAGGAAATGATAGAAAACGCAAAAATAGAAGCAGAGGCAGCAAAAGGTACAGTACGTCCAGGTGATGTAGACTTTTCACAAGAAAGAACAGATGAAAACATATCACAAGCTGTAGATGATTTAGCTGCACAGTATGATGCACAAGTTAAAAGTGGTCAAAGGCAAGAAGATGCAAATGTTCAATCTGATGTCAACAAAGCAAAAGAAATGATAGGCATGCCACAACAGTTAGGTGATGTGGGTGGTAGTATGGATAAAGGACCAGGCAAAGCACCAGACAGACCAGGAGGAGCTCCAGCAACAGGTCCTCACGGAAATGGTGGTGGCACTGGTGGTAGTAAAAAAATCGTCTGCACTATGATGAACGAGTCTTATGGCTTTGGATCATTTAGAAATAAAATTTGGCTAAGACAATCTAAAAACTTAGCACCAGAATATCAAAAAGGATATCATAAAATATTCTTACCATTAGTTAAACTATCTAAGAAAAACATTGTTCTTAAGAGAATATTAGAACACATTGCAATTCACAGAACAATTGATATTAGACAGGAAGCGAGAGGCAAGAGACATTTACTAGGTAGAATTTATAGAAGAATTCTTGAGCCAATTTGCTATTGGGTGGGTAAAAATGAGTAAACAAAACGCATTACAAAAAATAGAATCACACGAAAAGCTTTGCAGAATCATGCAAAAATTAACACACAAAAAAATTCATTCAATAGAAGAACGAGTAAAAAGACTTGAAAAAATATTATTAACATGTTCAGGAGCATTAATTACTGGCATGGCTTTTTTAATATATACTCTGATTAGTCATCTAGCCTCATAATAATTTTTAAAAATTACAACGCCTTATACGTATGTCCTACATTTTATAAGATATAATATCTTTTAAAACATGGTGGTCATTGGTTTAACGGTCAATGAAAAAACATAGAGATTCGGAATACCGAACCAACTTCGCTCGTTAAAGCAGGACACCACCATATGCCCGTAAGGATGTCTTCCGATCCCTATTCATAAAATTCTAAATCCAGTCTTTAAGTTCTTCACCCATAACTTGAGATGCAATATTAATTTTTTTACGAAGAGCTTTTACAATTCTTTCATCAACCGTGTTTTCACAAATAATATCTATATAAGTCATAGGATATTTTTGACCAATACGATCTATTCTAGCTTCTGATTGTGTTCTTTTTTCAAGATCGTAACCATTAGAATAGTAAATCATATTGCTTGCAGCCGTTAATGTAATACCATAACCACCTGTTGCAGGCGTACCCACAAAAAATCTACAATCAGGATCAGTTTGAAATTTATCTATATTTTTTTGTCTTTCATTTTTTGGAGTTAGACCATAATAATCAACAACAGATTTTTCACCGTATTCTTTGACAATAGCTTTTATAATTTGATTTATATCTTTTTGCCAATGTCCCCATATTACAACTTTACCTTCAATCTCACTCAACACATCTGTT
>Ga0208919_1000450_pt1 | contig 27898 bp, 28 predicted proteins | sample 4_EtaG_FD_184076 | JGI IMG/M metagenome (GOLD analysis project Ga0208919, IMG submission 184076) | Marine viral communities from the Subarctic Pacific Ocean - 4_ETSP_OMZ_AT15127 metaG (SPAdes) (version 3) | ecosystem: Environmental > Aquatic > Marine > Oceanic | place: Pacific Ocean | collected...
AAATAATTTTTATCACCAGAACTAAGAAATTTTTGTTTATAAAATAACGCTTTATTTAATCCTTGATAAACATTTCTATGAAAATCTCTAAATATTCTACTGCCATTATATAAATCATAAAATGTAGATTTTCTAGGAGAACCTTCAGTATAAGTTTTATCACCAAAAGCATTTAATAATTTGTTTTGTTGATTTAAAAATTCTTTTATAATTAACTTATCAGCATCATTTAAATTATTAGTTGTTTTATATTTCTTAGAACTTTCATCTAATGTAAATTTTTGAAATATTCTTACTCTTAATCCATTAGCAGTTTGGCCATTCTCTATTATTTGTTTTAAATCTTTAGCATTTGCTTGTTTTGGAGACATTGATTTTGAATTTTCAGGAAACAAAAATCCATCTGTCCAATCATATATATCTCCTGCTATATTTGGATTCAATTTATTAGAACCATCTACAATATACTGAACTTCTAAAGCAGCTCTTTGAAAATATGCTAATGTTTCTGTGTCAACAGTTACATATTCATTTTCACCACTTTTATATAATAAAGACGGCCCAATTAATTCATTAGTAAATGGATTAACTCTAGTATGTTCATCCCAAGGCTCTCTTTGGTCTTCGTCAAATAAATATTCATTACTTCCTAAATTTTGTAAATAATTAATTTTTCTAGGTGTTTTTTGTACAATCCCTATTCCTTGTTTAAAAGATATTGAACTACCTATTTTAGAAAGAATTGCATCTCTTGAAGAACTTGATTCCATTTGAAATGTAAATGTTGGACTACCTTGTAAATCAGAAGGGTCAATACCTTGAACAAAATAAGATTGATTTCTTTTAATATAATCAAACATATAATCATCGTGTGCGAAAAAATAATCTACTTTATCTGCATCATAGTCACCTTCGTATACATTAGCAACATCAAAACTATTAATCTCTACTCCCAATCCTTGACTTTCATCTAAAAAACCTTTTAATCCTAATAATGTTATATCATTAGGTCTTGTTCTTGGATTACGTCTAGAGATAATACCCATTTCATATCTTGTTTCAGTAAGTTCTTGAATAGATTCTATTAAATCATGAGCAGTTTCTAAAGTAGCATCAACAGAGAGCATATCTTCAATGTTTCCAATTATACTTAAATCCTCTTCTGAAATAAACGGAGTAATTTCTTCAACAAATTCTTTCACAGTTAATATTCTATCATTTTGAACTATTCTTATTTTTTTACTACCAAGTTCAGATAATTTAGTTTCTTTTTCTTTAAATGGTAACATTATCTGACCTCTTACTACCATATTATTTAATTTGTTAAATAAAGTAGGTAATAATCTTGTTTTTTTATCTTTGCCTAAATGGCTTTTACCAGAAACAATTAATGGAGCTTGTCCTCCATATCTATAAGATTCAGTTTCTATATCATTGTAAATTCTATTTACTATTGCTCTTCTATCTGAAAAAATATTATCTATATATTCTTTAGCTAAATATTTTTGTACTTGATTTACACTATAATCTGTAGGGTCTGCTGATATGTTAGAATCATTTTCACTTAATTTTAAATAATACATTAAATTACTTAAATTTTGCAATGAACCTTCTTGTGAATCTTGTGGTATTTTTCCCTCTTCCATTTTAGTCCTCATAAAAGCATTCATTTTATAAGGGTCTCTCATTATTTCCTTCATGGCATCTAAATTTAAATCTAACTCTTCAGATATTTCTGCAAAAGCATCTCCATGTTCTTTTGTATTCATGTAATTATAATCAGCATCAGATACACTAGCGGATAATAAATTAGCATCTTTCTCTGGTCTTAATCCTAAAGCGTTAATATCAATTGTTTTTATTAAATTAGAATAAGAACCAGTATTTAAATCAGTATATCTTTTTCCTTTTATAAAATTAATATCATCTTTATTTCCATCATCTATTCCATCATACGCCTTAGCTCCAGATTTTGTAAGTAAAATATCAACTGTTGGATTATTATCAAAAAACCCATTTAAAGCAGGGGAATAAACAAATAAGGTCTTACCATACAAAAGAGTTTTTCCTTCTCCCTGAGACGATATAACAGGCTTTATAGGGTTTGTAGAGTTAGGGTCATGCCCCATGTATGCATGGTATTCTGACATAGCATTTTTAGAAATAAAACTTATACTGTCAAATCCAGAAACTTGGCCATGAGCATTTCCTATTGTATTTTCTAAATCAATGTTTTCATATTCGGGATATTCGTTTTTTAAATCTTGTATAATTTGAGACATAGACTCAGTCCCCTCATCATCCCACACAACAACATTGTGACCTTCTTTTGCCAATCTATTATTAATTAATTTTACAACATTGTCTTCTTTACCCAATAGAGTTTCTCTTGCTTTTTGTACAGATTTTAAATATTCAACTGTAGGTCTAACAAAATTCTTTGTAGTAATTAATTTTAATCTTTTTATGTATTTGTCTACTCTAGTTGGGTCTGTTTCATTTAATATGCTATAAAGTAAATCATTATCTTTGCTTTTAAATCCAACTTCAAAAATTAAAAATCTAGTAGCGTGTTCTATTTTTTCATCTTTATATTTATAAATACTTTCAGTATCGTCAAATGATTTTTTAATATTATCTAAAACTCTTTTTGTTTTTGTATCTACTTTGTTTATATGTTCTTTATGAAATCTGTAAAAATCATCAACTATTTTTTGTTGGTCAATTGTATTTATTAAAATACTATCCATTCCATCATAAACATCTAATTTTTTTATTCCTATATCATTTGGGTCAGAAGAAAATACATCATTAGGATTAAGATTTTTATTTGCTAAAGTTTTTTGTACCCTATCTCTTGTTTCTTTTATTCTTGACCTAAGTAATTTTGGTATATTTTCAGTTTGAAGAATATTGTATGTTTTTTCTATTAAATTTCCAGACCTATTAAATTCTGTATAAACTACACTATTATCAAATATTCCGTAATCTAACCCTAATGAATTAAAATATTGATGAACGGGATTATTTTGCATTAATTCTTTATTTTCGTCAATTGACAATTCATTATTTCTAATACTTATTTTTCTAATTTCAACTCTATCTTTAGTTCCAAATGCTATCTGATTAATATCTTGAATAATGTTATCTTTTTTCTCTGTTGATAAATCTTTAAACTCTTCATTTTTATTTGTAACTAATTGTTCACTAATTCTTTTTATAGATTCTTCGTTAATGATTTTAACTTCATCTACTTTCTCACCATTAATTGCTTTTTCATTGTCTTCAAATATTAAATCATTAAAAAAGTTTCTTTTTGAAATGTTGTCTTTATTAGCATGACTTTCATATGATATAGTTCCATTATCCAATGTAACTTTAAATTTATATTTTGAGAAAAATTGGTCAATACTTAATGATGCATTTTTTTCATTTAAAACATCTGAAGAATCTTTAATATATTTTCTTCTTATTTCTCTTCTTTCGTCTATATTTTTTTGGACTATTTCAGAAGGTAAACCAGCTCTAGTTATATTTTCTTTTATTAATTCAAATTTTTCTATAGTTAAATTTTCTTCTATAATGTCTAGATTTCCATCTACATTTCTTTTTATAATATTTTGTTGATTTAACATATTTAAAATATCTATTCTAGCATTATCTCCAAAATTTAAAATGTGTTCTTGCATTTGATTTTTAACACTATTTAATTTTGTATTAGTCATAATGCTAAACAAATCTTCTATTTTAGTATTATCTGAACTTCTATCTTTTGCATATATATTGTCTAATTTATTTTTTAATACGAAAGCATCTTCAGGAGTTAACTGTATTGATTCAGTTAAAATATTAACGACTTTACTGTCTTTTTTTAATCTATTTAATATTTTATTATATTTATTTTGTAAATTTAAATCACTAGGAATAGACACAGTTCTTAAAATAAAATTTCTAATTCCTTTGTCATCTAATACACCGGGTATGCTAAAATTTGGATTACCAGATTGTTGAATAATAAAATCTATATCAGCTGGGTCAACTACAGAATTTTTTAATCTAAGTTTATTTATATCATTTAAAACTAATTGATACATAAATTCCATATTTTTTCTATTTAATAAATCAACTTTAACACCTAAACTATTTAATTGATTTTGTAAACTAGCAATTTGAGTTTTTTCTATAACATTAGGATTGGGAGTTTCTGTTATTTTAAATTCACCAAGAGCTTTTAATATGCCATGTATTTTGCCTAAATCAATTTTACTAGCATCTTCAGATGTATTTATATCTTTGTAATCGTTAATTAATTTTATATCGTCACCTTCTTTAATTAACATACCAGAATCTAGAAAAAGAGACATTAATTTTGAATCCATATTTTTTTCAGATAATACACTCATTATTTTTTTAGTATTATTATTACCTATATTCCTCATCATAGGAACAATATAAGATTCTAATTCTGTAAATTTAAAATTAAGTCTTCCATCTTTATTTGAAACAGATTGATTAATATCTGATTCAGATTTTCTTACAATATCATATATAGATTTTAAAGTTTCAACACTTTCAATTTTATTAACACTTTGAGATTGGTCAAATGAAGAGGCTCCTAATCCTTCAGTTACGGCTATTACAGTTTCCAAACTCCTTATAGCATCAGACAATTCTTCTTCCGCTTCATTACCTTCTTTTCCAGATAACCATTCTTTAAATTCGCCATCAGATGCTTTTTTAAAAAGTTCATTACTAATTTTAACATTAGCTGGAATTGTAATTCCTTTTTTATTTTCTTTTATAACAATATCTTCATGATTAGCTCTGTTAATATTTTTTAATACCCCCGATAAAGACTCTTCCATTCCTTGAGTTGCTTCATCAACTCGGTCTTCTAATACTGAATTAAAATCTTCGACAGTTTTAAAACCTTGTTTTTCTAAAAGATTCATAATTTTAGAAGCTTGTTTATCTGTAATCTGGTCTAATGTTCTAGAATATTCATAATCAGCTTCCATTAATCCAGATAAAACATTCATTCTATTTGCGTAGGGGTCCGTAGGTTCTGCTGTGTCAAAATTATAAAATGATTTTTCATCATTTTTAAATTCATAATTTGTTATAGTTTCGTCTTCATCGCTTACAATGCCTTCTTCTTTTAAATAACTTGTTAATTCTTCGTTATCTCTTAATAAACCAACTCCAAATCTTTCATTTCCTCCAGACAGAGTAGACGAATAAAATGTATTTTCAGACTTAATTCCTAAACCTTCTAATCCATGTCTTAATTTATTTATTTTAGTATCAATATCTATTCTACCAAAATTTCCCCTTCTCATTGTAAAACCACCAATAATAAAACTTGCTATATAATCAGTAGCATTTAAATTTAATGTATCTTCATCTATATAAGTCTGAAGCATTTGAGTTCCTGACATAGCTGCTCCAGTAGCCATCATTCTAGGAAATAAAATTCTATAATTTTGAAACCCTTCTTTAGTTGATTCTTTTATTATTTCTTTAGCATATTTTTTTCTTGTAGACATTAACCATTTTATTGCTTCTTTTTCTGCATCATCTCCAAGTTCCTGTCTAAGTAAATCTTTTAATCTAGTTTCAGATAATTTATCATTTGCTTTAGCAAATTTATATAAATCTACATTATCTTTTATTCCATTTTTTGTAAATATCATTTTTGTAGAAAAATTGTTATATCTATTTTGTTCTCCATAATGAATTAATTGTTTAGTTAAATACTTTAAATCTTTACCCTTGTAATCATTTTTACCTAAAAGACCTCTCACTCCTTGAAAAAAATCAACTTTAGATTTCATAAATTTATTTAATGGTTGAAAAAAAGCTGCTGTAGCATTTACAGCTGTACCAGCGGCAAATCCAAATACCATTTCTCTAGCAACGCTACCTACTTCTAAAAAACTTTCGTCAAATGGATTAAATCCAGTTTTTATACTATCTGATTCTCCTCTTAATACTTGTTGTCCTTGCCTACTAACACTCATTAATCCATCTGCAAATGAAAATACAAAAGCATCTTCAAGAAACTCACTCATAAATCTCCCAGCATAACCTTGTCCATATTTTGCTTTTGCTATAGTTTGCAATGTATTAACAGGAACACCCTTACTTCCTACTACAGTAGCCATTTCTCTCATTGCTTTTGCTTGAGCAGAATTTATTTGACCAGACTTTAATAACGATTGTATTCTTGTATTTATATTTTTTGCAAATGATTGAGCAAATGTATTACTAGCTGTAGAAGTTTTTATACCTACCGAAGAAGCAGTTTTTGTAACTACTTTACTTACTTCATCACTAAGTTCTTTTTTAACGCTTTTTGAAAGTTTAGATGCTTTATCAGCTGATTTTGTTATTGCACTAACTGCTGACCTAGTTGTTTGCTTACCAAGTAAATTAGAAGCTAATACAGATGCTCCTTTTCCTAAAATTTTTGAAGTTAATTTAACTGGAGCTCCAACTAAATAGCCAACACCAGTTCCAACTCCACCTAATACTTTAGCAAATAAATCTTCTTCTTGATAATCCCTAATTGTTTTTTGAATACCAACATCTTTTATACCAGCTTCTATTAAACCGGGAACTCCAAAAGTAAATGATTCTGCAAATTCATATGTACCAGCAGCGGCGCCTTTATATAAAGATTCACCTACGTTTTTAAGTATTCCTAAATTTTGTTCAGATGGTATATTTTTAGGTTCAGAAAAATTAGATTGAAAATTTGTTATTGTTTTTCTTTCTTCTTCTCTTTGTTGTTCAAATCTTTCTCTAGCCGTTAATTCTTTTTCTTTTTCTTTTTCAGATATTCCATAAACATTTAAAGATTGAATTGGGTCTAATTGATTTGCATTTCGTTCTTTTATTAATTGTCTAGCTCTTTCTAAAGCTGCTTTTGACATTGGCATATTATTATAATCCTAAATCTTCTGGAGAAAAACCTTCTTCTAATAATATTTGTTTTATATCGTAAGGTACATAATCTATATTTTGAGTTGTTGATATATCTTTTAATAATTCATCAAATTCTTTTCCAATTTGATTTCTAGTAGATTTTCTTATAGCATTTGACATTTCAATTCTATTTTCTTGATTTGAATAAAATGCTTTATTTTCATTATGTTTTTTAATAGGATTTTGAAAAGATTCCATAAAAGGGATTTGATTACCAAAGTAACTTTTATCTAATCCTTGAAAAACATTTAAAAAATTATCATAATTTGCTCGACCTGTAGCAGATGAATTAACCTGAGCTTGTATTAAAGAATTTACAATAGCTTGACTATTTGTTTTGTCATAAAAATCATCTACCTCATCTTCTTTATCTGATTTTTTTGCTATTTCTTTTATTTTTGTTTTAAGGTCTGTTTCGCTTCCATCCCAAAAGTTTTCTATATAATTAAAAACAGGAGAAGGAATTATTTCATTTGTTTTTATTCTAGAAACAAATTTTAAATCTTGTTCGTCTTCTATTCGACTAATAGATGAAAAAACTTTTTCTACATTTTGTTCTGATTTTGTATTTATTATAGTATTTAATTGTTCTTGACTAATTTTTAAATCTGCAATTTGTTTTTGTTCTCTTCTTTTAATTGCTTCTGGGCTATATAATTCATTTCTTTGTAAATCTCTTAATTCGTTAGCGTCTCTTTCTCTTTCTATTCTATCTTGTTCTTGACTTTGAGCAATTCCCATTCTTTGAATTTGTTCTTCTCTGCTAAATTCTTGTTGCCTTAATCTTGTTCCTAAGTCTAGCATAGCTAAAGACCTATCAATCTTTTGTTGTTCTCTTGATTGTTTATATTTTAATAAACTATTAATTGAATCTAAAGCCCTAGACATTATTAAAGTATTCCAAAATATTTAGTGTTAGCTTGTTCGTTTGCCATTCTTTTCTGCATTTCTAATTGTTGACGTTGAGATTTCATTTCAAACTTTTGTTGTTCAAATTGAGATAATACATCACTTAAACTTTTAGTAAGTGCAATATCTACATCTTCTCTCTTTGTTTGAAATTGTTTTCTTACATCTTTTATCATATCATCATCCATTCCAACATTAGCAAATCCAGTTGCTTGATTAATTTGGTCTTGTCTTTTCCCAATTTGTTGTATTGTTTTTTGACCAGAATCAGATACAGATTTTAATGCTCTTTGCGATTCTAATGTAGATAAAGCTAAACTACCACCTAATGATTCTTGTAATGATTTTTCAGCTAATCCTAAATCTTTTAAAGCATCGCTAAGAAATGCACTTTGCCTTCTACCTTCTCTTCTAACTCTATTAGTGTTTCCTATATCTTGTGCAACACTTAAAGCTGCCATTGCTGCTTCTACATACATAAATTACTCCGCTTGTCCGTAATACGATAATGGAAAACCTAAATCAGCAAATTTTTTAAAATCTTCAATAGAAAGATCTGGGTCTCCTAAAAATGAAATTAAACTTGAATCTTCATCAGTTATGTCTGGTATATTAAAACCCATTTCATCAGCTTTTTTATCTGAAATAACAATATTTTCAAAAATATCATTTGTTAATGATTTTGTTGATTTTGGTTTAACTTTTTTTGGAGATTCCAATCCACCTTTTTCATTATATATTCTTTCTGACATAGGAACTTTTTTATTAATAGAAGGAGATTTAGGAGTTTCTAAATTAATTTCAGAACTTTTTAATAAAGGAGAATCTGTAGATTCTAATAAATTTTTAACTAAAGATAAAGATTCTATTTGTTGTCCTTTAGCAGCTACGTCATATTTACTTCCTAATTCTTTATTACCTAAAAAGTATTTATCTTCTTGAGATAAAAATTCAGTTAAAGTATTTTTTTGTTTAAATACATCCATTAAAGAAATATCTGATTTATCAATTCTAAATTCGCTTACATCTTCACCTAAAGAAGTTTTAAATGTTTCTATATCTTTTTCAATTTGTTTTTTTTGTTTTAAATCTTCACTTAATATAGATATAGTTTCAAACCCTTTAAATGCAGTATCGAATCCTCTTCCTTCTTCTTTAGCTTTAAATTCATTAAGTCTTGCAGATTCTTCTGCTTTTAATAATTGCTCAGAAACACCAGCAAGTTGTTGAGTTATTTCTCTTTGAGCTGTTCCCCTACTTCTTATTGCTGATTTTATTTGAGATGATGTAGCCATATTGATTATATACTTTTACTCTTTAATTTAATTAACATATTTATTTTATCCAATAGCATTATGATGTATGTTCTGTATCTGATATTGAAAAATTAGCAGTTTCTCCAAAAGGTTGAAAAGATACATTTGTTCTACTTTTAAACCATTCTTTATCTGCTTGAGATGGGTCGGAACTAGGCGAAGTATCATCGTATCCTCTCATTTTTATATCAATAACTAAATTCCAAAAATCGGTATGATGAAATCCACCAGCAGTAGAAATACTAAATAACTCAGTAGAACCAGAAGGAGTAGTCCCTGTTTGAGATACAATATTTAATCTATGAGTACCATAAACTTCAACGCTTTGTACAGGTGGGAAAAAAGTATTCGCATTTCCATTAGATAAATTAATATCACCATCTCCACTATTAGAATAAGAACCTGTGCTTACAATATGTTTTTGAAAATTACCGCCATGACTATTTGGATTTGTTCCTCCAGTAGCAGTGTAATTAGGAGGAGTTACTGTAGAATCGTGACCACTTATTCCTAACTCATCAGACCTAAATTCATTTTTTGTTATAGCCAATGTTCCTTTATAAGCTTCACTACTATTTAAAGCCGCATGACCATATCCATTATTAATTCTTGATACTAAATCATATTTAATAAAGTTTTGACAATAATCATCTATCCCTTCAAACCATTTACCACTTGTTGTATTTGCATATCCACCATCATTTAAAAAAGATGTAGATTTAGCTGAACCAGTAAATAAAGGTTCTTGTAATGTCATTCCTCCAGCTACCCAAAATAATAAACAATCATAATCTCCAAAATTTAAAAATTTATTAGACCTAGAAACATCTGCAAAGTTTGATATTGTTTGAGCCCGCCAAGGGTCAGCATTATGTTTGTTTGCGTGTAAACTCCCAGCTGCTAATTGACTCCTGTAGTATTCATAACCATCAACAAATTTACCAGTTTCAGAAGCGTCATCATTGTCACTATGATTAACAACGTTAATATGCAAAAATCCAGATATTAATTTTCTTGGGGGAATCTTTATATATTTTTTAATTGAAATAGGAGTTGATAAATAACCACCCATAATTAACTCCCATAACTTGTATTAAATGAAGTAGATTCGCCATGAATTGACAATATTGAATAATTTTGTTGCATATCGCCTCTTCCACTTGTTTGATGATATTTATCTATTTTATTATGAAATCCATATTGTTGATATAAAGATTGAGCATATGAATTAAAAAGAATTTTTCTATCTGTATCTACTTGTATAATGCTTACTCCACCTTCTTGTATATTAACTCCTGTTGCTCCATCTATAACTAAAGTACCAGTATCGTCAATAGCACCATCAGTAATAACTAATCCACCTATTGTAAAGTCTGTTGTTGCATCTATTGTAGTGCCTTTTATAGTGCTATGAGAATTTGCACCTATAGCAGTTCCATCTATTGCTCCACCATTTATATCAAATGCAGTCCCTTCTATTTCTACAGAACCAGCTTCTAATTTTTTACCAATTGTTATTTTTTCACCGCCATTAGTAGTGACAAATGTTAAATATGCAGTATCAGCTTCTTCTACAACAAGACTAGCTGCTTTGTCATCTGGTATTTTTATAGAACTATTATCAGCTGTAAATGTTAAAGCCCCATCTCCACCTGCCAAACTTAAATCACCTGACATTTCTCTTGAACCATTAATAAGAAGATATTGAGGATGGTCATCAGTCCCCAAGCTGCTTAAATCACTATGTACCGTTACTCCAAAACCAGTTGACGAAGATGATGCAGAACCTCTGGTTGATGGCATAGTTCCAGAAGAAGACATTGCTAACCAGTCACCATTGCGTTTAACATATTGAACTGTACCAGAATTTTCAACTTGCCTAAAAGATATGTCTCCATCATAACCTTCTCTAGAATCTGGTTCGTTTAAACCAAAAGTAGGTTGCTTACCTTTTTGATGTAATAATTTTCTTTCTTCTCTAGTTAATGGCATTATTTAATATTCTTTAATCTATATACAATTGTTATATCGTTAATTTCAAATGTAGATGGGACTGTGCCGTCTGTTGTAAATTTAATAGCAAATGAATATATATTGTTTGCTTCAGTAGAAGTATTTGGTTTTAATTCAGCCTGCACCCATTGGCCTGCTCCAGTATTAGATATTTCATTACTGGAAAAATTAGTTCCATTTGCAAATAATTTATCAAATGTAGTATTTCCATTTGTTGCATATTTTACTTGAACATTAGTTGTCGCATTTGTTTTATATGTAATATATACTTTATAAATCTTTTTTCTAACAGAAGGTTGCCCAAAATCAATATCTTTAGTTCGGTAAACAAATGCTGCGCTTGAAGCTACTTCTGGATTCCAAGTTACCCTATCTGAATCGTTGTTAGTTAAATACAATAAATCTTGATTCCCATCTAATACGAAGTTTGTCATATTATCTGTAACAGGTATTTTAGAAGAACCTTTCATCCAAGCTCTTAATACAAAATCATATATAAAAACATCTGTATTTTCATTTTTAATTAATAATTGTCTTTTCTTTGGTATGTATGCTATATGAGCAGAAGACATATCTGGGTCATCAGAACTTCCATCTTCACCATCAGTAATAAATGCTTCCCAATCAGATTCACTTATTAATCTTATTCCATCTTTTTCTAAAAGATTTAAAACTTGTTTTCCATCAAAAAAGTAAACACCAAACGAATTAAACCAAGCAATACCATAATCTGTTTTTGTTGTATGATAATCAAATGCGCATCCTTTATTTTCATATCTATCTTCAAGAAATTCAACATTCTCAGATACATTTATAACATACATTGTTTTTTCTTTAAATTGTAAAATCCTATCAGCAAATGCTTCTAACTTGATTATACTTTCACCATCGTTTATTGCTACATCAATACTTCCAGTTTTATTTGGAAATACATCAAATTTATTTACAGCGCTTTTTAACATTCTATCTGGATGATTTTTACCAGCAGAACCAGCAGGTTGTCTTACATTTCCTATATAAATTCTTCTACCATGAAGAACTGCTGTTTTAAACTTAGCATCAATAAATTGTGTATTAGCTGCGTATCCATTTGTACTTCTATATGTATCTATTAAATTTGCAGAACTTGGAGTAATTGCTTTAGCTATTACTGATTTACCATAAAAGTTTCCACTTGTAACTGCTGTGTTAGCAAGATTAATTGACATTTCTCCATCTTCGGGTAAAAATTTAAATCCATTATTTATAAAATCTAATTCTCCTATTAAGAAAAAATTATCATTGTCTTCTAATTTGTAATATACTCTAGAACCAGTTATTCTTTTACTAATTGTATATGTACCTCCTCCACTATTAAAAGGATTAATATACATATCAAAATTAAACAACAAAGGACTTCCAATCACATTTACTTTATTAACATCAACACTTGTTTCTGTGTCTGTAAATAAAAATGGTAATGATTCTTGTTTTTCATCATCGTATAAATATGTGTGATGAAATGTATATAATCCAGATTGAAAACCTTCAAGACCGGGGTTATCTGCAATAATAGGTCCAGAAAAATAAACATCACAATCAGTCCCACTTCTATCTATTTGTAATTGCCAACCATCTAAACCAACTCCACTCGCATCTCCTTCAGTAATGTTTGTTAAATTGCAAGATACTATATTCCAACAATCAACTTTAAATTCTTCTTTAGAAAATTCCCAAGTTAAAGATGTATTAGGACTAACTCCAGTTTCATTAACTATAAATTTTATAGCAGATAAATTTGCATATTTAGCAGTAGGAACCCATATTGCAAATATAATATTTTTTTCTTGAGTAAGAGTAAATGAAGATGTGTCTGGTAATAAAATAGAACCAGTCCCACTAGTCCCCTCTAAATAAATATTTTGATTACCAAATAAAGGATATATATCTGTATTATCAGTTTTATTCGCATTCGTAGCTCCTCCATAAGAAGCTGCGTTTCCACCTCTAAAACTATTTTGTTGAACTCCTACTCTTAAATTTACACTAGAAACATCTGCTACGTCATTTCCACTATCATCTGCTACATTTCCTATGTATTCAGAATTACTAGAATTAACACCATTGCTATCAGAACCAGCAAACGGAGTTGATATTAAACAAGTACCTACAGTTGGTTTTTCTATAGATTGATTTGCCTGAGCCCATCCTATTGATGTACTATCATACGCAGCATCGTCAGAATCAGCATTCAATCCTTCAAATGTTACATAATTCATGTATCCAAACCATTTATTATTAATGGTATTATCAAATTCACCATCCCCCACTCTTAAATTTCCATCTCCTACATAAAACACAGGATGGTCACTATCAAAGTTAGTTATTTGACCAGCATCCCACCCATCACTATCTTTTATATCTATAGCACTATCATTGTCATCATATGCAATTAATAATGTCTCATTAGCATTATCGCCATCTAATTGCTTATCACTATTCATAGTAAACAAACCTCTATTTGGAAATATAGTTAATGTATGGGAAGTCCCAGAATCTACTGAGGATGAACCTAAAGTTTTTATTCTACCTAAAGAATCAATAGCAACATCTATTGAATCAGGCGATTGAATTTCACTTATATCTCTAGGGTCTGCATTAGTATTAATACCTCCATGAAATCCTTCAATCTTAAGAGTCTGTTTAGGCATTAGATTCTTCGTACTCTATATCTTCTATAATTAATCTTTGAGCATTTTCAGGTAATTCACAAAGTGAACAATCGTCTTCTGAAAAGTCTATTTCAGAGTTTGCATCGTGGTCAAATACATCTAGTCTAAGACCGCCTTCAGAACCTCTTATGGCTCCTCCGTTTCTTATACTTACTTCCGATTCGTTAAATTCCTGTAAGGAATCATCTTGTTCAATATATCTTTTCGCTTTTTGCATCCTCCACACTCCTTTACCTTGCCTCTAGTGACTGTATTAATTGCTCTACTTACTGTATCCCCAAATCCTACATCATTAGAAAAAAGGTCTATGCTTATTTTCTTACCCATTAATAACCAGTTGACATTGATTGTTTTTTAAGACGATTTTTCATTCTAACATTTTGAGATTTACCAACAGCAGTTCCTACCATATCTTGTTCTGATTTTGAAGATGTTCCAGCTTTTTGAGTTTTACTCATTTTCTTTCCACCATAACTCATACAATCTTTCATACTTTTGTATTTTTTTCCCGGTCCTACCATTGTTTTACATTTCATTCGACTTGGCATTTTATTTTCCTTTCATTGATTTTTGAATTGCAGCTGACCTTTTACTTTCGTAACCAGATAGTTTACCATCTTTGTCAAGGTCTGCTTTTCTTGTTACACATCTTTTAAGTTTCATATCGTAGACTTGACCTACTTTACATTTCATTTTACCTTTCATATTGTACTTCCTTCTCATACCACCAGTTTTTAATTTTGTTGAACCACCCCTTCCTGTATCTGGAGCTGCTACATCTGATAATCCTATTACGTCTGCCATTATTTCCAACTAATTCTTTTACTACTTGTTTTCTTTTTCATTGCTGATGTACATTGTGACATCGTAGGCCTACAGGCTGGGTATCCCTTTCTCCTTTCACCTTTACGTCTCCCACAGGGTTTTCCTGTTTTGCAATCAACCCAGCCTTTGCCCTTATTTCTTGAAAACCATTTTTTTAAACCTTCTTTTGCCATTACTTCTTTTTTGCATGAGGAGCCATTTGCACTCTAAAGGAAGTAGTTAAACTAGCTCCTTTATGTGATTTGTATCCACCTCTAGGATTTTTCATTAATTTTACACCTCTTCCAGATTTCATCCAATGGTATCCTTTAGGTGCTTTTACTTTTTTATTCATATTATTTCTTTTTCTTTTTACTTGAGTTACCCCAATTAGCAGCTCCTACTTTACGACACTTAACCAATGCTCCAGAAGCATAAGCTGAAGGCCATACTTTGTATCTTGCTTTTACTTTGTGATAACACGCATCTTTTTTAGACATTTAACACTTCCATCTTCTTCTAGCTGCACATATTCTTTTGTCAGGTGTTTTAGAGCAATTAATACCATGCATCCTCATTTGACCTGCAGACCTACTACAATAAGACTTTCTTCTTTTTGCAGACTTACTACCAGGCTTCACCTTTCCTGTTACAGCGGTTTTTAATTTAGAACCGGGATTCATTCTTCTATAAGCAGCTACACCAGCACGAGTCATTCCTGCTCCAGATTTAGTGGACCGAAAGTTCTTTTTATTTTTTGCTGGCATCTTACCTTTAGACATTTTACAATCCCATTCTTACTAAAACTTTTTCAAGTTTATCTCTTAATTCTTCTAATTCGTTATAAATAAACTCAATATGTTTTTCTGTTGCAGAAGGTTGTTTCTTTGTTTGTTTTTTAGCAGTTGGCATTATACACCAATCTTTTTAAGAAGAACACCTTTTATAATTTTCCAAAGTGCTTCTAAAATTGCTTTTTCTGTTTTTTCACTAATTATAGGTATATCAACTGCTTTGTTAATTTCATCTATAATCTCTTCGCCTGTTTTATCAGACAATAATTCATCTGCTATCATTTTCATTAACATATTAACTTTCCTTTATTTTTTTAGTTTTTAAATATAAATAATAAATTTGTATTGCAAACATTAAACACATTAATATTCCAGACAATAAATCAGTCCAATAAACGACACCTAAACTTGTACTTAATCCAGTTACTTTTAAACTATCCATTAGTTTACACTATCTGATTGTGATTTAGAACCTTGACCTGCGTTGTAATATTGAATCGATTGTTCATCTGATTGCTCTTGCATTTGATTTTTTAATACAACAGAATATAATAAATCAAGATGTTTTAATAAAGAAGTTATCTGTGGAACGTGAACTACCATAGATTGTGATGATTTTTGTTCTTTTTGTTTGTATTTAGAATTATATATATCCATTAATGTATGCATTAGTGCCTTCCATTTATCCTACTAAGAGAACCTTTAACTTCTGATATTTGATTATCAAGGTCGTTTATTTCTTTTGTCATAGCATCAAACTTTCTATCTAATTTATCATCTGATGTATTCCATCTGCTAATTAATTTTATAATCATACCTTCCATATTTTCTAACGTTTCTGATTGCCCTTTGTTTTCTATTTTTAAATTTTCTAATGCTTGTTGTTGTGATTCAGACTTTTTAGATAATGACATAACTAAATAAACAAACATTACGCCTACCACACCAATCATGCCAGCTTCGCCATATACAGCCATAAAGTCCATTATTTCTTTTTCCTTTTACCCCAACTAAATGGATTTAAATTTAATTCTTTTTCGTAGAAGGCTACTTTTTCAGCTAATTCTTGTCTTTGAGACCTTTCTTCAACAATGTGTTTACTAAGTAAATCTTCGATTTGTTCATCCGCAGTAGCCACTTGATTTTCCAACGATTGTATTCTACTTTCAATTTGCCAATAACCATATACCAAAATTGCAACGAGAACACATCCTTGAGCAAGCCATTTAAGGTTAATAGAAACAATGGCGTTATCGTCAAGAATAGTAGTCCTATAACTTCTGGCGGTATTAGGTTTTTCACTCATTTCACCACATCTTCAAATTGATTATGTTTCCAACACCAATTAGATTCAGTATTTAATCTTCCATGATAATAATGCATATTTGAATCAACATCCATTATCTCTATAAAAACTGTATTTATAACTGTATCCTGTGGTGTGAGTTGTATCCCTCCTACCTTCCAACCTTGACTGCATCCCGATATTATATTCATACATAATAGGATACCCATAACTCGTACTAACAACTTCAAAACCTCCATTTTTTACTTTTTTAATTATATTGTTCATAATGTTTTTATTACATTATTTTCTAATTTATGTTTACCTACAATCATTCTACCAGTTCCTCCACCATGTCTAGATTCACACTCATCTACATATGCTTGTTCAATAGTTGCCCAACTATTACTTCGTTGAATAACTTCTCCATCTAATACTAAAAAGTATGTATATCTTGAAGGATAAGTCAGGGTCTCAATCGTACCATCTGGGTAAGTCTTTGTTCTTTTAGCACCGGGAGTTGTATTCCTGTAAAGGCGCAGATAATGACCCTGAGAACTTTTCCTTATAAGCATTAGTCTTCTTTGACCTCTTCTTCAGATTCTAATGATTCTTTCAACATTCTAACAAATGCATCGTGACCTACTCTAAGTTGGTCTGCAATAAAACCATTAGATGCTTGTTTGTTTTGTATGTCGTTTATATGATTTACCATCATTTTCTGTTCGTCAGTTAAGTCCTCAATGATATACTCTACACCATCAAGATTAATAACTGGCTTTTCTTTTTCGTTTTTAGCCATTATTGACTCCTTGTTTAGTTAATTATTTCTTTTCAAATTCTTCTACCCTAGCAGATAATTCTTGCACAGCTTTAATCAAAGGAAAGATAAGATTTCCATACGTTAAAGTTTTAATACCGCTATCTTGAGTAGGCGCATAAGTTTCTGTATTTCCAACACCATGTTTTGCAAGTGCTGATTCAACCTCTTGTGCAATTAATCCAACTTGTGTTTCTGTTGGGTCTTCTAATCTTTCGACTCCATCTTCATCCCATTTACTATCTCTTATTTCATCTGGAAAATCTGCTGGGTTTTTGTAGACATATGTTTTAAGGTTTAATTCTTTTATAAAATCAACACCTTTTAAATCATAGTCTTCTACGTTCTTTTTAGTCCTTTCATCTGAAGAATATGCAGTTATGCTTGTAACTTGTGCTTTGATTGCAGAAATATTTGTAGGCCCAAGTGCAATTTCATTATCACCAGTTCCTGTTGTAGCTCTACCTATAACTATTTGATTTGTTCCACCAACTGCTGATGGATTTGCACCTTTACCAATTATGGTATTAAAATACCCTGTGGTCATTGATATTGCGGCATCTTTACCGATTATAGTATTATCAGCACCATTTGTCGCAACCTTAGATGCATCGTGTCCGATTACTGTATTGCCAGCCATTGTGATTGCGGTACTTGTTCCAGTTCCCCCACCTAATGCATTATTGCCAATAGCAATATTATGATTTGCTATATTATTTGCTACTGTATCGTGACCTCCAGCCATAGTATAAGAACCAATCATTATATTAGCATCGGAATGGTCAGATGCACCATCATCTCCTAATCTTAATCCTACTTGATAACCAAGTGCAGTAACGTTAGTTACAGCAGTTTGTGCATTGGCTAACGCTTGATAGCCAATGACAGTATTTTGAGTGCCTGTGGTAATATCTTCCATAGCCTCAAATCCAATCAAAGTATTTCCGCCACCTGAAGTAATTGATTTTCCAGCTCCATAACCTACCGCCACAGTACCATCAGCGGCAGCAGTCATTGCTCCCATTCCAGCTTGTGAACCTACAATAACTGTTTGGTCTACTAAACTTGAGTTAGCAAGTGCATCTGTTCCTATTGCTGTGTTATGTGTCTCATCCAATAAAGCTTGTCCAGCATCTCTTCCAATAAGAATATTGAAATTTCCTGTTGTTAAAGCCATTCCAGCATCTTTACCTACTAAAACATTTCCTTCAGCCGATCCTTCCATATCTCTACCAGCATTTGCACCGAGAGCAGTATTATCATTGCCATATAATGCTGTGCTTGAGTTTCCACCTAATGTATTATATCCAAGAGCTGTGCTATAATCTGAGGTTGTAACATTTTTTCCAGATTGATACCCTACAACAGTACCTCCCGGACTAGCTGTCAAGTCTTTTAAACTTTGGTAGCCAATAGCAACAGTTCCATCAGCGGCCGCATTAGTAATTGAACCTAATGCAAGACTACCAATAGCTATTGTATTAGAACTATTGAAAGCATTGCCAGCAGATTTTCCTATGTTAACATTATCGCTTCCTGTGTTGATGTTGTACCCAGCGTAGCTTCCTACTAAAACATTATTATCACCTTGACTAAGTTCTATTCCTGTGCCGTGTCCAACGCAAGTATTGTCTAAAGCATCTGATAATGTACCAAAACCAGATTTGTGTCCAATAAAAGTATTTCTAACTGAGCCTGAGTCAATAGTTCCAGCTAAATAACCAAGCACTGTATTTGCACTTGTACTATCTGCACCACCTGTACCACCACTATCATTATTAGATAGTGAGATTCGGGAGTTGGCATCGAGTTTAAATCTTCTTGCAGAATTAACATTAAATTCTAAATATGTATCTGCTCCAGTAAGTTTAGTTGCTCCATTTACCCATTGAAGTTCCTGACCAGCAGTCTTTATTTTTAAAGCACCAGTGCTTACTTCAACATTCCCATCCCCCGTAACAACGAATTGAGCTGTACCACTTGTACCAGCGGCATTCGTTCCTGTAGCACAATACAATAAATTATATGCAGAGTTAGCGGCTCGTACAGCTCCAATTTTTAAGGCTGAACCAGCATACGAGGCGTGTGTCTGATTTATAGTGGCTTGGTCGCTAGTTGCATCACCTATTGCAGTAAAAAAGAATGTCGGGTCATCCGTATTAATTCCAATATTGCCTGAGTCATTAATAACAAGATGATTTGTACCACCAAAATTAGAATTGTTATTTATCTTTAATAAATCGCCAGTATTATCATATCCTATAGTTGATTGTTGTGTTGTAGTTTGATTGAATCTTATAACACTATCGCCACTTGCACCTGAAGTAAGATTTAGTAAGGCATCTGTATTAGATATAGTTACATCGCCACCAAAAGTAGCATCACCAGAGCCATCAATCGTGCCAACAACATCAATACCAGCATCATCTATAGTAAGTTTTTTAACCTCATCTACATAAAATTCCATTTTACCAGCATCGGTAGAACCCAATGATGATTTTGTTGTGAATGTAACATAGTTCAATGTCTGTGCAGAACTTGAGTATACAGTCTGAATATGCAATTTATTAGTGTCAGAAGAACCCATATGAAATTCTGGATTTCCACTATTAACTGCTCTGAAAAAATCAAATTGACTACCATTGATTACGAGATTGCCAGCTAAAGTAGTATTTTGACTTGAGTCCAATGTAAGTGCAGTAGTGCCATCTGCTGTTCTTAATTTTAATATTCCACCAGAAAGTCTTGTCCCAATAAGCATTTCTGTAGATGATTGACGATAAGATACTTGTGCTCCTATACTATCGCTTGGAGAACCAAAAAATAAAGCACCATAATTTCCATCTGGAGTTAATATGCTAATACCGCCACCTGCGCTATTTTCTACAACTAAATCATCTGCATCCGCATGAGCAGTAACACTTCCAGCACTTGCTGACCGAACAATAAGTTGACCTTCTAATAATTCATCGTATGTATTAGTATTGCTACCATTTACAGTTAAATCGCCTGTTATAGTTACATCGCCAGATATTGTACCGCCTGCGAGAGATACGTTTAGTCTACTATTTGTTGTGTCTAAAGCAGCGTTTAATGTTTCTTTAGATGTAGCTGCATTTATACCTATTGAATTTCCAGAGGAATCTGAATATACTTTGTTTAAAACTTCTTGAGTTGTTAAAGCTCTTAAGTTATCTGCCATAACTTGCACCTATATAATATCCACCACCACCGCCACTAAGGCATTATTAAACTATTTTACAGCAAAAGCAGATATTGGAGATGCAACAGATATAATCCTTTTATTGCTTTCGTTGTCTGCTAATTTACTATAAAACTCTTTCATGAAATATTCTTTTTTATCTATTTCGCCATTTCTTTCTGATACCATTGCTTTGCAATAATCTACTACTGCTAAGCTAAGCATCTTATTTAAATTTATGTGAGAAGAAGAACTAGGACTTGCATCTTCTTTAGGTATTTGATTGATTGTAATTCTTTCACCTGCTGATTCAGTAGCATTAAAAGTTCCAGTATTAAAAGTTAAAGTATTACTAGCAACTGTGGTAATAGTGTAATCTCCATTGTTACTACTTGAACCTCTTACTCTTATTTTATCTCCATTTGAAAAAACATCAAATCCACCAGATGAATCTGTCATAGTATCAGAACTTCCACCAGCATCAACAAAACCAATTGTAGTTCCAGATAAAGAAATAGTTGGTGTTTCTAATGATTGAGATATAAAAGGTTCATTAATTCTAGTATACTCTATCCTTAATCCATTTACAATGTCTTCATCTGGATAAACAAGTTCATTATCGTAAGATTGCAATACTCCACTTTGAGTAATTCTATCTGCATTTCTACTTCCCGACATTTTATAAAGAAGTAATTCTCTACCTCTTAAATAATAAAAATAATCTTTATCTACATAACTACTCATGGTGATGTATCCTCAACTAAGTAAAAAGGTTGATTATTTAATCTTCTAATTTTTTTGTATTTATTATCACTTGTATCTAAAACACTAACATTCTCTATAGCAATTAAGTCTCTAGGTAAAATGTAAACATTGTCATCAGAGTCATGAGCATTTATTATGTCTTGTTTGTTTACGTCTAATTTTTCTTTTGTATTACTTTGTATTAAATGTATTGCATCTTTAATATATGCGATAGCAAGGGTTTCTTCTCTCATCCCTGTTCGTTCCATTAATTCTAATACTGTCACTATCTTGCTCCTTGCATTGCCATAGCCGTAGCTAATGTTTTAGGGTGATTTTCTATATAAGATTTTATTTCAGCCAATGCTAAATTGTAATGTTGTTGTGACATTTGACCAAAGTGTGTACGTTCTCCTAATTGAGCCTGTATTGTTTGAATCCTTGCCATTAACATTTCACTATCTTCTTCTGTTCTTATCCAATGTTCTGTTCCCATAGTTGTACCATCTGCACTAAAATCTCCTTGCCTAGCAATTACCATCATTAATTTTGCAAATTCTTTAAAACAAGCATAATTAATAACTACATTTCTTAAATCAGAATCATCGTCTACTTTTGTATGGTCTATAGAATAATAGTATCCATCTTCTGAACCAGCAGGTTCTGGAAGTATTTTAATTACACCATTATCATTCCACCATACTGGATGAGTAGATGTTGCTTTTTTAAGACTACTAGAATCAGCTGCCCATTTAGATTCTGCTATTGATATTTGTGTACATGAATATCCATTTCTTTGAACTTCAGTAATTGTATCAACGTCTACAGAAACTCCTCCGCCTCCTGTAAATGTAGAAGATTGAGTTTGAGCAAACATTAATAAATTTTTAGGAACATTTGCTACTACAAACTTTTGTGCAGATACAATAAAATTTGGGTCAGGAGTTTGACCGTTTTTTGTTATATCTGATATTTCATTTGCTATTACTGTTGTTGCCATATTTTACCTTTATATATAGGGGACCGAAGTCCCCCATATATTTTTTATTAAGATGTTGTTAATTACACTTTTGAATAGTGTTGAAAAACAACTCCTACTTTTACGTTAGCTGCACCAGCAGTTAAGTCTGCATCAATAACATCTAACCTAACATGGATTTCTCTAGCTGAACTACCACTATCTAAAAGACCAGCAACAAGTTTACCTGTTGTAGCTTCACTAGTAGCAGTATCTGGAGCGGCCCAATTAGCAGCTTGTCCATGACAATTTTCGACAACATAAAGAGGAGTATTAGCTTGTAAATGTACAGCAGCTCCTCCATCGTCTAAAATTTCACATAAAGCCATTATTTGTGCTCCACCCGCAGCTGTCCCAATACTCATATCCATACCATCTCCACTTGCCCCAGAAGTGCTAAGAATACCATCAGAGACTAAAAATAAGTCCTTAATAACAGTATTAGCAGGTTGGGTAATTGCGGCTATGTCAGTAGTTCCATGAGCGACAGGTACTAGAGTCCATTCTGATTCAGCTGAAGAAAGCTTTGATACTTTGCCATCTGTAAAAAGACCAGAATCAGCAACGTTTTCTAAAGCTCCACCATCTTTGTTTTGTCCGTATAAAGGGATTGCCATGATTTACCTCCTATTTCCAGACCGCATGGGATTCTGGCATACGCCATTCCATACCGGCCTCAGTTTGAATTAAATCAACCCTACGGTCAACACCACTATTCTCAAGAGTCTGAACTCCAACGTATACTGCAGTATCACGATTCAATCCGTTACCTACCAATGGTCGGTATGCACATTGAGTCATGTTAATTGCAAGTATCTTAATGCCAGTTGAATCTAAGTGAATGTTGCGAACAAGATTCATAGCTCCATAAGGAGTCATAACTTGTGTAACATCTAAACCATAGACATTCTTCTTTCCAGCCATACTAAAATCTGCACGACCTAAGTTTGTACTTCCGTCTTTAACTTTAGAAACGTTAGCTGAAAAATAACCACTCAACTTGTGCATCCAATTGTATGTATCAGTAGAACACATAAACAATGTTGCACTTGCATTATTGTATCTTGGGTCAAGAAAGTTGCTCATATCATCAAGAAAATCATCTTGAGACTTTGAACCAGTTCCGCCAATTCCAGAACCATCAAAAATGTTTCCGTAACTAGTAATGAAACTAACTGCACCTTCTGTATACTGAGCTCCAGAACTATCAGTTCCTTGAGCACCAAACAACAATGCTGTTTCGATGTCATACTTATGTTCGATTAACTTTGTTCTCCAAATTCTTGCAAATTCATTAGGTTCATACTTAAGAACAGTTGCTCTTGTAGTATTATCCATCGCCATTGCAGTTTTGAAGATTTGAGTTAATCCAACAGCACTTGAGAAAGGTTGGTCTTTCCAAGACTCTGGGTATCCAGAACCTTGAGAATGAGCAGAACCTACAACGTAACATCTTTTCTTTTCAAGATACAATGCTATTGACTCTGAAGAAACATCTACACCATCAAGAGCATTATTGTGAGCTGAATAAGATGTTAGTTCTAAATCAGCTCCTGCTGAACCTTTACTAACTACTTCTGTTTTAAGTACAGCAGCATTTGATACAGAAGTTGTATCTACTGATAATACTTTAACAATTAAGTAATCATCTGGAGTAGTTGCTACATCAGTTGTTCCACCTGTATCATCCCAACTACCAGCTGCTTCAGAATCATTAAAATTGCTAGAACCAGCAATAATATAAGGAATCTTCACAATTGAATTTGGAAGAAAGAATGTAGGTTGAGAACCTGAAGAGCCTGGTAAAACATCATAACTACTATTTCCATAGATATTTTGAATATTACCTGCTGATTTATAATCACCAATCATGCAAAAGTAATATACATCACCAGCGTCTACATTTGTGTGAGTCACAGTTGCATCATCTCCAGCTAAACTAGCAGGAGCAGAAGCTCCATGATTTGATACATAAGCGTATCGTTTGTGATACGAACCCCTTCGTTCAGTAAATTTAAACTCTGGGTCATCCGTAGGTTTTTTTGCGACTTGTGATACAAATCTAAAGAAAGGGTCTTGAGCTATTGAAAGTTCAGAAATCCTATCCCCAAAATTATATCTACGTCTAAGGTCGCCTGTACTAGGTAACGCACCATAACCATTACTTCTGGCGTCTGGGGAAGCCCCTAGTTCTTCCATGCCGAATACATCAGCCATTTTTACACCTCTTTATTTTGAGTTAATGGCTGTCAATATATTATTTTATATACTGAAAGCCTTTTCTAGTTCACTACCAGAACCCAAAATTGTATCAAAGACTGTATCATCAGAGGATTTTTCAACTGCTACACTACCTTGCGTTGCAATAGTAGCGGGTTGTTGTTGAACTTCTCTCATTTTGTTGTGAATTTCTTGTCTCGCAGAATCAGCTATTTGTTCATCCCTATTCTTACGATTCATTAAATAGTATATATCTTCAAGTTCTAAAGACTTAGATTTTGCAAATTCAGTAAATTGACTCCATTGTTCATCAGACATATCCATCTTTTGTTTAAATTGAGTTTCTTTAGCCATTTTTGCATTTTCTTGCTTTTGACTTTGTAATACACCAGAAAGACGACGCTGTACAACTCCATCTATTGTCGCTCCCAATACTTTTGCAGAATCAGAATCGGGTTTTGAGAAAGCTTCATCTGTGTCAAAAACAAAATCTTCATCAAGATTAAGTTGTTGATTCAATGTTTCTGGGGCCTGGCCACCACCCTCGAAGTAATTCCTAACGTGAGAAATTAAATTAGGGTCTTCTCGCATAGCATCAAGTATAGGCATATAAGGTTCTATTTCTTTTAATTTAGAATTAAGCCTTTTTGCTTCTCTACTTGAATCACTATACCTTTTCTGTAAAGTATCCAAATTTCCATTTGGTACTTCGTTCTGAACTTCTACATTGGGGCTCGTCTGCGTGTTAACGCTTTGTTCCGAGGTTGGTTGTGAAGGTTCGTCTAATATGCCGCCATTGACTTGATTATCTAAAGATTCAAAAAAATCGCTAGATGACATTCCCATGACTGCATCTTGTACGCTTTTACTTTCGGGGGCCGTAGTGGCGTTACCTACTTGTTCTGACATACTATCTCCTATTTTAAGGTTATTTTAATTTAGCAGTTTGAAAATCTAAAATGCAAGTATTAAGATTGCTCGTTTTTACCTACATCTTCTTTTGTTGATTTTACATCAGACTGCATTTGGTCTCTCATTTTTTGAAACTCAACTTTTAACATTCCTCTTAGAAGTTTTTGTTGTGCTTCAGTTTCAAGAACATCTTTTCGTATTTCATTACTAGCATCTCCAACTTTCATTTTAATACCAGATTGTACTAATTGACGTTGAAGAGTCTCTATTGTTCCATCTTTTTCTTTTACTAATCCTTGTATAGATTCTAATTGACTTTGCATTTGAGATAACATTGATTTTCTTTCTACTATCTTATCTTTGTTTCTTATGTCTGTTTCAGCTAACATTGCTACATCGTCAATTAATCCTGCTTGATACCATCTAAAATATTCTTCAAGTAAAGCCCATCTATTTAATGGTAATGTTGCACCTGCTATTATTCTTACATCAAATCTAGCCGATGCATAATCCTTGTATTTACCTATTGCTTTACCATAATCGTTGTATAGATTAACATTGATTCTTACTTCTTTTTCTTCTTGATTGTTTGCCTCAGGTTGAACAATCCTAAATACTTTTTCAATATTATAATGTTTTTGAGCCATCATTTTAAATATTCTACCTATATGTTCTAACGATGGTTCTACTATACTATTCATCCATGCTTTTAATCTTCTTGTACCAAACTCATCATTTGCAAGTAATCCACGATAAGTTTCTGCTTGGTCTTGAGAAAATCCCATCATTGCAGATGGTACACCACTAATATATTCTGCATCTGTTTTACCTTGTTGCACTACTGTAAAAAATGCATTATTAATAGGTGCTGGTTGTATTGGTGTGGGAGGGGAAAATCCTGGCCTGTACTTTAACAATGCACCTGGCGCTGATGAATACTTTTCCCACTCATCTTCTGGTACAGAACCTTCTTCATACATCCATCTAAGATTAGAAGATAGGTTTGCATTATGTAACATTATTTGATGAGCTTTGTTTATTTCTTGTTGTTTACCTATTAATGGAGTTACAGCACTCATTGCAAAAGGAGTTCCTGTGTACATATAAGGAATAGGAACTATAGGATATTCACTAATTGGAATAGTTTGTTCAAATAAAAATGTATCATCTCCTACACTACAACATTTAACAATTCTATTTTCATAAAACTCTATAGAATCAACAATATTCTTTTTAAAATTCTTATCTTTTTCAAATTCAAGGTATTGAGATTCAGACATTACTTGTTCTTTAATTATAGTAGCGTCAGACCTAGCTTGAGATATTAACTCCATTTCTCTTTCTTGTATTCCTTGAGCAGCCATTTTTTGAGAATTTTCTATCATTAACCTAGCTCTTTCTGGAATAATCTCACCTTCTTGAGTTTGTTGCTCAATTTGCATTTGTTTTTCAATTAATTGTACTTCTATTTCTTGTTTAAATGATTCTAATTGTTCTTGAACTTGTTCTTTTAATAGTAATAATTCAGAATCACTAGGTTCAATTTTTATGTAAACATTACGATATTTAAACTTTTTCTTTGAGTATGTTTCGTAGTATGGAATAATATCATCATCTTCTGCATCCATATTAATACCATATGTTAAATCTTCTGGTTGTATACTATCTGTAAACTCTGCATCTCTTTGAGAATAAGATACAACATCACTACCTTTTGTTACCTTTTTAATTTTTGCTTGAAATTGTGGTAACATATTAATAAGTCTTGCTCTTGATATATTCTTTCTTATTTGTATAAAGGCTGCATCTCTAAATAAAAAGTCTCTACTTGCTGGGTCTACAAATACATCATAAGGGTCTATTCTATTAAACCTTACTTCTCCCATTCCTCTATCAGCGTCTTTATCTATATCTACAAGAAAATATCCTACACCTTTTGTAAGAGAATCTAAAACAACTTGACTGTATAAAGATTTACCATTAGATAGATACCAACAATAATCTGCTACATCTGAATGTACTTGAGCAACATCTACGTCATCTCCAGTAGCCCCTACTGCTTTCCATTTAGGATTATTCGCAGTAACAAAGTATTTCATTATTTCTATAATAGGAGTTATTCTATTTATAGTAAATGTTGGCATACCAGATTCTTCCAACATA
>Ga0208919_1000451_pt1 | contig 27898 bp, 41 predicted proteins | sample 4_EtaG_FD_184076 | JGI IMG/M metagenome (GOLD analysis project Ga0208919, IMG submission 184076) | Marine viral communities from the Subarctic Pacific Ocean - 4_ETSP_OMZ_AT15127 metaG (SPAdes) (version 3) | ecosystem: Environmental > Aquatic > Marine > Oceanic | place: Pacific Ocean | collected...
TTCGAGTCCCGTCGAGGTCGCTATGGACTTGTAGCTCAGTTGGTTAGAGCAGGGGACTCATAATCCCTTTGTCGTAGGTTCGAGTCCTACCAAGTCTACTTACTAAACTTTTATTATGAGAATAGCTATGAATAGCACAGAAAAAATGGTCTTGTTATTTGAACATAAACATTTGATAGATCAGATAACAGACTCTTACGTTCTTGGTATAGTGATTAGCTTCCTTATTTATAGCTTTTTTTGTAAGGATTATTAAATGAAATTTGTAGTTAATTTAGTTAATAAAAGAGGTACGAATAAGGTCAAATTTGTAGAAGGGGCAGATATAAAATCAGCTCAGATAAAAGCAGAAGAGCAATACCCAGACTGGGAGGTAGCAAGAATTACTCCAGACGAACATCAATTAGATTATTATTCTCTCGTAAGGGATTTAAAAAAAGATGGCTAAGGAGATGGTATAATAGTAGAAGAAGACGAGAATTAAGTATACGGGGCGTTAGTTCAACGGATAGAACAGTGGCCTTCTAAGCCTCCGATGCGGGTTCGATTCCTGCACGCCCTACTTATGTCCTATCCAAGATAGGTCGATTGAATAAAGAGAAGGAGGATAGTTTTGGAAGCTCATATCGCAAAGATTCAGATGGATGTTGATTATAAATGTCCAAACTGCTATCTACACTTTAGGCTAAGTAATGCAAAGATTCCTCAAAATAGACCAGTGAATCATGTATGTCCTGAGTGTCAGCAGCATCTTACTATCCCTCCTCTCTTTAAAAAGTCTAAGAAGAAAAAAAGAAAAGTAACAACTAAAAAACAAATTGATCCCATAGTCAACTCAGCTAGATTAGCTTTAAATGGAATGGGTTTCACTTTAACCGAAGCCACGTCACTAATAGATAAAGTCTATTACGAACGAATTTCAGTGGCTGAACTTATAAAAGGATGCTTAAAAAATGTCGAACCAACTAAGACCAACTAGAATAGATGACCTTATAGGTCAACAAAATATAATTGATAACTTAAAAGTGTCAATAGCGTCAGTGAAGGCTAGAAGCTCCGTACTACAGCATTGCTTATTTTATGGAGGGGCAGGACTAGGGAAGACAACACTCGCGAGAGCGTTAGCGAATGAGCTTGGAGTCAAGATAGAGATAGCTAATGGCTCGGCTATATCCAACAACAAAGACATTCTTCCATATCTAATGAAGATGGAGAGAGGGTCTATATTATTCATAGACGAGATACATAGAATGAACCGTAAGGTACAGGAGTATATGCTCACTGTTATCGAGGACTTCAGATTAGATATCGTGGTTCCAGCTACAAAGAACAGTCAAGGAGAGACTATCAATATTGATCTACCAAAGTTCACTCTAGTTGGAGCCACTACAGAAATGGGCGATCTTGTCCAACCATTCTTAGATAGGTTTAAGCTCAAGCACTTCATGCGTCCTTACAGTGTAGATGAATTGGCAGACCTTATACTTATAAACTCTGACAAATTAGATGTGGATATATGTAATGATGGAATAAAAGTTATTGCAAAAGCAAGTAGAGGAACCCCCAGAATAGCTAATAATTTTCTAGAATGGGTAAGAGACTATAAAATAGCAAAGAGTATTAGTAGTTTGCAAAAGTCACAGGTCACTGAAGCCCTTGATATGCAGGGCATTGATGAGAATGGCCTCAATCCTGTTGATAGAGATTACCTGTCTGTCCTAGAAAAGTTGCCTAAAGGAACAGCTATTGGTGTAAATACTTTATGTAGCGCGTTGAATATAGACCGTCAGACAATAGAACAGAAGATAGAGCCATTCCTTATTCGTCAAGGCTATGTGGCTAAAACCTCAAAAGGAAGAATATTAACAAGGTAGGAACAATTATGAACTCTAAAGAACTCCATTCAAATTCAACTGTAGTTGATTTACATTGTCACTCTGCTATCAAAGCGTCGATATTTCATAGGAACATGGGATCGGCTAAAGAGAAATTTCTGATGGGGCTTTTCAAGAGGAAGTTCTGGCCTCTAGCTAATAGGACAACATTCCCAAAGCTAATTGAAGGTGGTCTAGATGTCATGCTTTCCACAGCGTTCATCCCTGAAGCGGGTTGGTATGAAGATATGTCTCTGGCTAAGTGGCTCATAAAGTTAGCTCCTAACGTGCGCAAGGAGATATATGAGGCATCCTACTTCGATGCCACCATGAATGTACTGGATGAGATGGAAGACCAAGCGTCTCAATGGAATAAATCACCAGAGCTGACTGTGAATATATTTGGAGAGCAACTAGAAAATAGAAGAAAGATTGCTGTCTGCAAGTCTGTTTCCGATTTAGATAAGGCACTTGAGGATGGTAGCTTGGCATTGATACACTCTGTTGAAGGCGCACATTCTTTACAAGCCGACTCGGCACAGAGAAAACCTCACGACATTGACATAACACATGAAGAAAAATTAAATACTGCTCTATCAAACCTAGAGAAGTTTTATAACAAGGGCGTTGCATATCTAACCCTAGCTCACTTCTATGAGAACGATTGCGCACCTCCAGTATTTCCGTGGCCTGAATACGCCCTAAGTCACGGAAACTGGGAAAGCCTTCTCTCGAAATGGGACGAAGACAAAGGCTTGACAGATATTGGAGAAGCCGTTGTTGAAAAGATGTTTGAGCTAGGGATGCTGTTAGATATATCTCATTGCACGCTAAAAGCGAGAAGAAGAATTTATGAGATTGCAGAGCATCACCATGCTGAGCAGTGTATCTTTGCCAGCCATGTTGGAGCTTTTGAAGTAAATAGGCTTAGTTACAATTTACAAGACTGGGAACTCAAGTGGCTTGGTCATCATGGAGGAGTAGCGGGGATTATCTTTATGAACTATTGGATTTCTCCTGTAGACAGTCAGCTAGGACTAAAGTATATAGAGCAAACAATAGATCATATTATAAATGTGGCGGGATCAGATGTACCAGCGATAGGTACAGACTTCGACGGTTTCACCGATCCTCCAGATGAAATTATACATATGGGTCAGTTACCCAGAATCACATCTCACCTCAAAGCAGTTGGATGGGATGATCTTACTGTAAGTAAATTTCTTGGAGATAATTCTCTAAGACTAATACGAAACGGATGGAAAAAATGAATAAGCTAAACATACTCTGCTTGGTTACACTAGCAGTTGGAGTAGGATGTTTAGGATATACGAATACAAAACTACAGGAAAGAGTCAACACTTTAGAGAGTGAATCATACTACAATTCAGTGATAACTAATGACACTTCAATGAAACTTGAAATGTTTCTTCAGGCTATGTCTGATCAGTTTCAAGATGAAGTTGAAGCTGTAGTTAGGCCAATCATAAAGAAAGAATTAGATGAATTAAAGTCTTTAATAGAAGATATAAAGAAAAATGAATGAGGATTATGACGGAGAATTATTCTTAAACTTGCAAAAGCTCTCTTCTGAAAAACCAGAGCTTATAGAAGTGTTTGTAGATAGTAATGGGGAAATTGAATTCGAGATAGAGTTCAATTTCTTTTTTAATAATCTGGAGATGATATTTGGGTTTTAACTTAGATTTTGCTTTCGGGTCGCTTGAGCTTAAAAATTCTATATTTCTTCACCTTCCTAGAACTGGAGGGTCTTGGGTAAACCATTGTCTACAGAATATATCTCATAAGATTGACCCTAAAAATAAAATAAGGCTTGGACATGTTCCATACTATAAGCTCTCAAAAGATCAAAGAAAAAAGTTTTGTTTTTCATTTATAAGACATCCCTTTGACTGGTATGCTTCCTGTTATAATTTTTCTAATAATATCAGTAAAACAAAGGCCTTCAAACATCTAAGCCGAGTTCATCTTCCCTTTGAGATATTTAGACGACTGGAGTACCACGAAGGAACAAAAGCAGATGCACTTACACAGTACCTGATGCAAACGGGATTTGGAATATATCATCAAAGCCTAGATTTTTTTGGACTAGATTACGAGATAGACTTCATAGGTAAATATGAAAACTTGACAGAAGACCTTATAACAGCTTTAGAAATGGCTGGAGAAGATTTTGATAAAGAATACATAATCTCTGCCTCTCAATACAATCCACAAAAAACAAAAGCGCCAAAAATAAAGTTTAGTGATGAGACTAAAGATTTAATGTATAAGTTTGACCGAAAAATATTTGACAGGTTTGGATACGAATGGGAAAAATAAGAATAGCTGTTTCGCTTTCTGGTATGGCACGCCACTTTTCAGAGTGTATACACAATACCCTTGAGTTCTTTGATGCGTATGGGTGCGAAGTAGATTTTTTTATACATTCTTGGTCATCTAGCTGGTATCCTGCTAGAGCTAAATCTCCGCACAGAAACTCAGATAACGCCATTGTAGTACCTATAGAAGAACTTGCTGACTGTCTAGAATATTATTATAAGCCTAAAAAAATGTTAGTAGAAGACCAATTATCTAATATAGAAATAAAAAAAGCTGTAAAGACCATTAGGGCTAAGTTTAGCAGAAAAACCTCTAGAAAAACTTCGCCAGATTGGCTTAAGCAGATTGTCCAGAGTAGTAATGTAGATCCGTTTTTATCTTATCCATTTCACTTAGCACAAACATATTCCGTATCTAAGTCAGCATCTCTCGTATCTGAGTATTCAAAAGAAAATAATTTTGAATATGACTTAGTTTTTAGATTCAGATTTGATAATTTTATGGAGTTAAAAACAAAAGAGTATAGAAGTCAGGTATTCAAAGATATGGACACTCTTGTAAAAAGAGACTATGCTAAAAGTCAAGAGAATACCAGATTTAAAAGAGAGCATTTATTCACGGCTTGGACTACTGTTTTTGGAGATTGCGGTTATTCAGAAAAATCTATATGGATAGGAGATAAGATATTTGCCTGCTCAGGTAGAGCCTTCAGTAGATTCGAGAACTACTTCCGTTCTCAGTTATTAAGAATACTATCATATAATACCTCAATGAAAAACGTTAGTCCTGAGAAGCCATACTTCATGCCAGAGCATTTGTTAGCACATTTTTGCCTAGAGAATGGTTTTTGGGCGTGTAGTCAAGGACAGTTAAATACATTTAGCTTGGCTTCATACAGACCATATCATCAAGAGCTGCAAGACCAATCGTTTGATAGTATTCGACTGGCATACAATAGACAAGAAAAGAATAATCATGATGGCACTAAAGGTATATTTATAGAGTATGATAATTAAAAAAATATACATTGGTGGCACATTCGATTTATTTCACTATGGACATGTGAATGTGTTTAAGAATCTTAAGTACCACATGAGTAAGGAAAGTCTAGAACTAGGAGCTTTATCAAAAGTCATCGTAGCTGTCAATAGTGATAGCTTCGCAGAGTCATACAAAAGAAAGACAGTTATGAACCAATATGAAAGACTTGCTGTTGTAAATTCTTGTAAATATGTTGACTATGCTTTTATTATGGACTCATATGAAAATCAACCCTTCTTTATAGAGGAAAACAGTCCTGACTTTATAGTCATGGGCAGCGACTGGCAATCCAAGGATTATTTCAAGCAACTATGCATAAGCCAAGAGTTCCTTGATAGGATAGGGGCTGAAATGCTTTTTCTACCTTATACTGATGGTATCTCTACAACACAGATAATACAAAGAATAGAAAAAGATTAAAGTTTTGCTTGCAATTATACGATTAGTATTGTATAATGTATGTAATGGTTTGATTTTTTTAAGGAGCACGCAGGTTAAATGAAACTTAAACGAGGGCAAAAAATTTGCAAGAAATGTGATTGTATCAATGCAGCCAGATCTAGACTATGTAAAGAATGTGGTAATCCCTTTGTCTCAAAGAATACGCCTATAAAGAATGAGGTTAAGGATTGGAGATCTTTAGAGAAAGGGGACTGTCTAAAGGTTATTCAAGGAACAGGGCCATATTATGTATGTAAAAGAGAAACAGAGGAAGGAAATGCTGGAGATAAGATATATATGGGATCTAAAGGGAAATACGAAGTTATAAGCGTAGACTCTAAAGGCCTTATATGTAAGGGGATTGGTAAGAAAAACTGTGGAGTTGAGTTTGTATACATGGGAGAAAAAAAATTCTCAGAATATACTGGGATTACAAAAGAGCCACACAGGCTTGTTAAAATAAAAATCAGGAAGAGAGTATAATATAATATAGTCTATTTTAGGAGATACTAGGATTATGATATCTTTATTTTTCAATACTAGAAAAAGAGTCGGAATGTTAGCAAACCTTCTGAACTCCATTGTAAACACTACTGCCGATCTGGAACAGGTGGAGATTTTAATAACAGCAGATAATGATGACGAACAAACAGTTGATTTACTACAACAGTATAAATCAAAGGGAATATTTCCTAATCTACATTTAACAATAGGAGATAAGCCATCAAACCTACACACGTCTATTAATAGAATGGCTTCCAATGCCAAGGGGGACTTTCTTTTTGTACTGAATGATGATGTAATACTTAGAACATATGGTTGGGATAAAATTATATCTGAATCATGTGACCCTAGCGAGATCATGTATCTATCAACCATGGATACTAGTATAGACAAAACAAAACATGGAAGATATGCTTCATTCCCTGTCTTAACCAGAGCAGCTTATGAATCTTTAGGATACTTTATGTCGGAAAGATTTGTTGGTCACGGAGGGGATGTCCACCTCTGGAGGATATTCAACGAGCTTGATAGAACTAAGTACATACCAGTATTTTTAGATCATGTATTACACTCTAATTCCTCTGGTCTAGAATCAATACAAAATGAAGAGACGGCTTCCAATCTAATAGAAGCAACATTCAAGACATTCGTGAATTGTTGGGATGAGGATATAACTGAGGATGTTAGTAAGGTCGAAGGTAATCTAAGTGCCAATACGAGAGATTGATTACGACAAGTTTCTAGAGTCAAGGGGCGAAATATTCACATTCTACGACAAGAATACAGTAGGAGAGATTGACTTCGTTCAAGACAAGGTATCTATTTCACACAAGGGAGTTATTAGAGGCTTTCATGGAGATGCAGTAACACATAAGTTAATAACATGTCTTGATGGGTGTGTGCAGCTATTAGCCTATGATTTGAAGACAGGGGAAAGGAAAGAATGGATTCTCAACTCAGAGGATAAGGTTCAAAAAACAATACTACTTTCTCCTCATGTTATTAATGCACACCAGTGCTTGACAAAAAGTTGTACATTTTTTTATAAATTAAGTCATGAATATCTTCCGCCAGAGCAACAGTTTAGCGTACAATATAATGACGGGAAGATTTCGCCATGCTGGAAGCTCCCTGCCGTAGACGTAGCTGAAAGAGATAGAAGCTCTCTTACTTTAGAAGAGTTATTAAATAGGATCTAATAAATGAACGTAGAAGAATTAATTAAGTTTGAAGAAGAGATCGCTTCAATATATGAGGATGGAAATATAAAGGCTCCAGTTCATCTAAGGGCTGGGAACGAATCTCAATTAGTAGACATATTCAAAGATGTACATGCCGAAGACTATGTATTTTCAACTTGGGCAAGTCACCTTCATTGTTTATTAAAAGGAGTGCCTGCTGAAGATGTCAAGAGAGATATCTTGCAAGGAAGGTCAATCACATTGCATTACCCAAATCATAATGTGTTTAGCTCTGCTATAGTTGGAGGTATAGCTCCTATAGCCATAGGGACTGCAAAAGCAATTCATATGAGACAAGGCTCCAACAGGGTCTACTGTTTTTTAGGAGACATGGGGTTCCAGACAGGTATAGCCAATGAATCAATAAGATATTCTATTGGCCATGACCTGCCAGTAACTTGGGTCATCGAAGATAATGGCGTTTCAGTAGGTACAGACACGAAGGAAACATGTGGAGTATCTACCTACGATTTGTACCTATCAATTAATGAGTTAGCTAAAACCTACTCATGTAAGAATGCAGAAATAGTTTACTACTCATACAAAAATACATACCCTCATTCGGGAACAGGAGTCTTCGTTGAATTCTAAAAAACTAGGGATTTTCACCTGTACTAGAGATAGGACTGAATCACTTAATAGGCTCATTTCAAATATAGAGTCTCATGCTTCAAACTTATCAGATATAGAAGTATGGATAGGCTATGATTGGGATGATAAGGCTACAGCAAAATTCATAAAAGACTACAGCGGCCCAGTTAACCTACAAAAATATGTGAATCTTGAGAAGACAGCAGAGTGTCTGTACTGCGGAGACAAATATGTAAATAGACATAAGGATGTTATCAATCCTATGGTAAAAAAATCTAACTGTGATTACGTCTGGATTCTAAACGACGATATAAAAATATTAACAGACAAATTTGATTGGTTGATATCAAACACTATAGAACTTAGACTTCAAGATTGCCTTGACAGGATTTTTTATGGAATGTGCGATCAATACTTCTCTACGCAAAATCCACCTAACTTAGAAAAGAGAGACTTCGACGCTGAAGTTTTTCTCAGAACAAAATACTCATGTTATCCTATTATGACAAGAGAACTGGTAGATGCTTTAGGATTCGCTCTACCTTCAGCTTATCCAGACGATGGGGCAGATATTATTTTGGGAGCCGTTGTAGGAAGTATAGGTGTCCCTAGAAAGTTCCATGTTCCAGTTCTTTTGTATGACGATGTTGAAGACCTTTCAATAAAAAAGAAGAAGGTAAATCCCAGTCATTTTGGCATGACAGATGTCCCGTCTGGAGAACAAGAGATTAATCAATATAAAAGGAAACTAAAACAAGAAGGCCTTTCTTGTGCTCATCATCAAAAAGGTATGATCTCATTTAGCTCCTTTATATATCAAGCGACCAATAAGCTAAGAGCATATGTTGGCAACATATTAAAGGATGTACGCGGACCACAAGATATGCTTGAGATTCTTAAGTTTGATATACGATCAACTTATCAGTGCAATAACTGCGGTCACTTTATTCATACCAGAACAACACAACATGATAGAACTATATCATGTCAACATTGTGGTGTATCATACCCTTCCGAAAAAGTTAGCGAAATGGCTACGATAGACATAGAAGGAATTCAGAATCAAGTAAATGGATTTTTAAAAGCACTGAAAGGCAATCAGGAAAAAGATAAAAAAAATCGTAGAGTAGAACTTTTTATTGAACTAAACGATCTACAGGATAAAGAATCTGAAGAAGTAAGAAAAAGAGAAATATAGTCATGATATATATAGATGAAGTGAACAAAGGTATGGAGTACCTTAATGATAACCAGAGTACAATATTCATTGGCCAAGCCGTTGAATATAAGGGTACAGCTTTAACACATCAGGTCAGATCTTTTGATGATAGCAAAAAGATTGAGCTTCCGGTAGCGGAAGAATTTCAAGCTGGGTTTGCTATTGGTTTGGCTCTTGAAGGTTATATTCCAGTATCTCTTTATCCTCGTATGAATTTTATAATACTAGCGATGAATCAAATTGTGAACCATCTTGACAAATGGGAGGCTATGTCGTGTGGGCTTAGCAAGCCAAAAGTAATAATGAAAGCTGTAGTTGGTTCAGACTATCCACTAGATCCGGGCCATCAACATAGACAAAACTTCACGCAGGCATTTAAGTCTTCTTGTGAAAACATAAATGTTGTTGAGTTAGTTCATAGTCATAAAGTCTTCGATACTTACAGAAAAGCATTAGATAGAGAAGATGGCATATCAACTCTCATTATAGAACATGGAGATCTTTATAGATGAGTGGGCAGGCTGTAGCGATAATACCCTCTAGACTACAATCTAACAGAATTAACAAGAAAGCTTTAGTTGATATATGTGGCATGCCCATGATCATCCATGTAATGAAAAGAGTTCAGATGAGCGACTCTGTGTTGGATACATACGTTGCCACAGATAGTCAGCAAATAGCGGATGTTGTTACAAAGCATGGTGGAAAGGCTATACTAACGTCTAAGGAGCACAAAAACGGCACAGAGAGAGTATGTGAGGCTATAAAAGATATAGATGCAGATACCTTTGTAATATGTATGGGAGATGAAGCCTTATTGAATCCAGACCATATACAAACAAGTATTGATGCCTTCTATCAGTCTAATAGCGCAAGTGGTTCTATTCTTCTTACAGAATTCACAAAAGAAAATTCTCCTAGTGATTTCAAGGTAGTAGTAAACCATAAAAATGAGGTGATGTATATATCCCGTGGAGACATACCTTGCTCAGCAAGAAATAAAGTAGACTTCAGACTTAAAGCATATCACATTATGACTTTTCCTAGAGAAGTTTTAGAAAAATATACTGCTCTCGGAAAATCGCCCATGGAAAAAATTGAAGATCACGAATATCTAAGACTCATAGAAGAAGGATATAAGATTGTAGGGAAAAAGGTTGATAGCGTATCAGTCAGTGTCGATGTGCCAGAAGACTTAGAGTATGTAAGAAGCAGAATGGAAGATGACGATTTATTTAAAATTTATAGGAATTTAACATGAGAATTAGAGATTCTATAAAGACTAGAATAAAAAATGGAGAGACGGTCATAGGGACTTTTTGTATAGTCCCTTCGACTACAATGATAGACACTCTTGCATACTCAGGAATGGATTTTTGCATTATAGATACAGAACATGGCCCTATAGATGTAGGTTCAGTTTGTGACTTGGTTTTAGCAGCAAATGGAGCAGGCATAGATCCAATAGTAAGAGTCAGCAGGAATGATGAGACACTAATACTAAAATCGCTAGATACCGGAGCATTAGGCGTACAAATTCCACAAGTCAACACAAAGCAAGAAGCAGAGAAAGTAGTTAACGCTGTTAAGTATAGTCCACTAGGAGATAGAGGTTTGTCTATCTTTACTAAAGCAGGCGGATACTTTTCAAATGACGGCGCTAATCATACTGACATACAAAATGAAAAAAGTATGAGCGTCATACATATAGAAGGATCAGTTGGCTTAAAAAATCTAGATGAGATATTAGATGTTAATGACATTGATGTCATATTCTTGGGGCCATATGATATTTCTCAGTCACTAGGTATGCCGGGTAAAGTTGACAATGAAATAGTCTCTAACGCCATTAAGGAAGCAGTATACAAAACGAAGTCTCTTGGTAGAGCTGTTGGATCTTATGCTAAGGACATACAAATGGCAAAATGGCTTAAGACATTAGGTGTTCAATATATAGCGGTTAACGTAGACGCAACAATTTATATGCAAGCATGTAGAAACATAGTAAAGGAAATCAATGAATGAGAAAGTTAGATATTCTAATAGTCGCTCCAAGTGCAGCAGACTTATATCAAGATTTGAAGAACGATTTTTCTGCTAAGGAAACAAACATTTGGGCGGGCTTATTGGCTAATGCTTGCAGAGTTAAGGGTCATGGTGTTGCCATCTATGATATGGAGATTGCAAGGCCAAGCCCAGAAGAATTTATAAAAGATGTCGAGTCTTACGATGCTAGATTTATTTTGTTTGTAGTTACAGGACAAAATCCTAATGCTTCAACAGCTGCGATGAGTGGAGCAGTATCTGCTGCATCCTGTCTTTCAGGCACAGGAAAAAAGATCGGCTTTGTCGGGCCGCATATAAACGCTCTCCCACTTGAAGTACTAGAAAAACATGATTTTGTTGATGTAGCTTTTACCAATGAAGGAGTGTATGCTCTGCTGAATCTGCTATCAACAGATCTGTCTGACAGCGGACTTAAATCTGTGAATGGTATCGCCTACAGATCCAGCACTGGAGATATTCTTATAAATTCTCCAGAGAGGATAGTTCCCCAAGACTTATTGGAGGTTGACTTGCCCGGAGTTGCATACGACTTAATGCCTTCTCTTGATAACTATAGAACTAGCAACTGGCACGCTAACTATATCGATGAAGATAGAAGTCCTTTTGCTAGTATATATACATCTCTTGGCTGTATATTCAAGTGTGAGTTCTGCATGATAAATATTATAAATAGGGATGATAATGACCCTAACAAAGCCTCGTCTTCATTCAATAAGTTTAGATACTGGGACCCAGAGTTCACAATAAAACAACTTGATTACCTAGCGGAACAAGGTGTTAAGCAAATAAAAATTGCTGATGAGATGTGGGTTCTAAAACCAAAACATTTCGAAGTTCTTTGCGACCTTATTATTGATAGGGGGTATAATTTTAATATCTGGGCTTACACTAGAATTGATACAGTAAAGCCCCAGTATTTAGAGAAACTAAAGAAAGCTGGAGTAAACTGGCTTGCTCTTGGTATCGAAGCGGGCAATCAAGATATTCGCAGGGAAATCACTAAAGGTAGATTTGAAGATATAAATATTCGTGAAGTAACCTCTATGATACAGAATGCTGGAATAAATGTATGCGCAAATTATATTGTAGGTTTAGGGCATGACAATTGGGATACAATGCAAGAAACTTTGGATTTGGCATTAGAACTCAATGCCGAGTACTCAAACGTTTACGCTGCTACTTCTCTTCCGGGAAGTCCTTTGTACCTAAAAGCTAAGTCTGAAGGCTGGGAGTTGCCAAGAGACTACTCGGAGTTTGGGTTCTTGTCATATGATCACGTACCAAGTAGAACATATACTCTAGAGTCTAAGGACACTCTTGCATTTAGAGACTATTTCTTTAGGACAATATTTGAAAATCCCAGATTTCATAACATGGTGCGGACCAAGTTTGGAGACACTGCACTGGACAATATAAATAAGATGAATTCAATAAAACTTAAAAGAAAGCTACTTGCAAATGTATAGCGTATTATTTTCATGCAGAATGGACATTAGAGACGATCCGCCTCTAGAAAGACTATTAGTTTCATTTCAACAACATACTAGTCCTATAGAGAGACATTTCAGCGAGTTTTTAATAAAATTTGATTCTGATGATAAGGGGATACCTGACAATGATTTTTTTAATCAATTTGATTTTACAATAAAGCCTTTTATCTGGGATAGACATTCAGGAAGATCTTCTCTTCACGAGGCACAAAACACATTATTAAACTATGTTGGAGATCACTGTAAATTTCTGCAGGTTATAGCAGACGACTTTATCTTTACTGAGGATGGATTCATATCACAGATGTACCAATATGCCGACAGGTATGGAATTATTGGCCAGAATGGAATAACACATGACCTCCCTCCTAATGGGTCTGGTGGCTACGCACCATGCTTCACTAAAAAATTCATAGATGCCACTGGAGGGTTTGGTTCTCACTGTAATTCTGACGGGTTTGCGTTTGGGGTGACTGACTATCTTAAAAAGAACTATGGATACGACCCCATGATACATTTTCCCCTGTACTATAAAAGGCTTGATCCAGACAGCACTCAAGATCCTAACTGTGACTTCATAAGACACTGTCATCACAACTCTCATAGAGTTTACTCTAACGCAGCAAAAAATATAATAGCCAACCTAGAATTTGAAAAAAAGTATAACATGGAGCAACCAACATGATAAAAACAATATTTTGCGACATAGATGGAACTCTTCTAAAGCATCATGGAGATGGATGTCTTTATAAGGCAATGAAAAATCCCCCAGAGCTACTACCTAACGTTATCGAGACAATAGATAGATGGAAGTATAATGAGTACAGGGTCATTCTAACAACAGGAAGGCCAGAGAGCATGAGAAAGAGAACCCAAGAGCAACTAGACATGGTTGGTATAGTATATGACATGCTTATTATGGGACTTCCTCATGGAGAGAGGGTCGTGGTAAATGATTCAAAACCACACTTAAGTGAGACCGCTATTGGGATTGTTGTAGAGAGGAACAAGGGCTTCTCTGAGGAGCATAAAGAACTGTAATGATACTATTTCTTAACACTTATATTGTGCCCACAAAAGCATTCTCGACATGCATATGGGATAGGGGAAATCTTAGTGAGCCATGCAAGGTTGATACATTCAAATATTCAATTTCTAGCCTCTCTAAATCATATCCTTGGTCGAAAGTTATTATATACTTTTCACTTCATGAAGAATATGCATCAAGGCAGGAAGAGATTGTAGACCACATAAAGAATGAGTTTGAGAGCGTAAAGGATGACATTGATGTAGTCATAAGAAATGAGCGCAACGAATATCAGAGTCAATGGAGAGAGACTTATGACCTTTTTGATGACGACTTAATCTTTTATTGTGGGAATCATGATCATATCTTTATGGGGAGCGAACACCTTTTTGGCTTAGCGGTAGAAGAGTTCAGGTCTCAACTAGCTGTTAATGAAGGCTTAGCATCTTTAAGATTCTCTCATTTCCCAGAGCTGTTTAGGGCAGGCATATTTCAGCACTGCCAAGACCAGCCCGGCACCACGCCTCTGAAGAATATACATCAAACTGTAGTCTGCAACTCTGACGCGATACAGGTGCTGAGTAAGGATCTATATCATAAGTGGTTTTGGCACACTGATTTTGGAGATCGGCCTATAGGAAGAACTGATGGTCCCGATACACACCTTTCGAATAGCTGGAACCCTTCATTTGGATGGACAGTATATTCTATGAACCATGAGCACATAAGACATTTTGATGGCTATAACCATGTAGGTATACCTAATTCGTCTTGCGCTGTGCTAGACATACCGAAGGGCTACTTCGATAACAATATTATAGTTAGGGTAGGTTATGAGGAGCATCTTGAAGGAACTTTTAAGATTGATCCGTTCCAAGAAAAGTCACATGCTGAAGATCTTAATGGGACAGATTTTCCTTATTATCTAGAAGATCTTCCTTCCCACATATACAAAAGAATTTCAGATATTGATATAAACCCACAGTTTTCCTACAGTAAAGATGAAATTAATAGACAGCTATATCATAGAAGGTTGGAATTTCTTGGTCGCGCATGCTTATCTCCCTATGAATTAGAAGATTCTCTATTGGGCAAGTCGGGCATCGTTAAGCACAATCTACAAGACTATATAGATTATAATAATGTAAGGTCGCATGGAGAGTCAGGAGTAGATATAATTGACAGCTACGCACAAGTTTATTACAAGAAGTACGGCATTGAAAGTATTAATAACGACTAGTGGTCTTGGCAGCAGGATAGGAGAATATACCAAGTACATAAATAAATCCTTGGTACCCATATCTGACAAGCCTGCGATCTGCCATATAATAGAATCGTATCCTAAAGAAGCATCTTTTGTTATAACTCTTGGGTATCTAGGAGATCTCGTAAAGCAGTTTATAGAAATGACATATCCAGAAAGGGATATACATTTTTCATATGTTGATCTATATGAGGGAAAAGGAAGCAGTCTTCTTTACTCAATAACATGCGCAAAAGACTACTTGCAAGAGCCCTTCATATTTCATGCTTGCGACACAATAGTTAGTGATACAACTGATAAATCGTGTAACTGGATAGGGTGCTCAAGTAGAACCTCAAATGGTAGTTCTTACCGAAGCATTAATGTAGACAACAAGTATGTCAAGTCTATTAACGACAAGGGAGAAACAGCATATGACTATGAGTTCGTAGGGATATTCGGAGTTAAGGACTATGAAAGGTTTTGGGAGATAGCAGATGGCGTACTGAGCAAAAAAGAATGCCCTTCAGACTATGATGTCCTTGATATCATGATAAAAGAGACCGACTTTCAATATAAGGTATTTGAAAGCTGGTTAGATATAGGAAACTCTTCATCGTTGGGTGTGGCCAAGAATGAGATGCCTTCAAAATTTGACATCCTCCCTAAAGAAAAAGAGTCTATCTTTTTTATCGAGAATAAAGTTATTAAATTTTTCCATGATAAAGCAGTTTGTCAAAATAGAGTTTCAAGAGCGTCAAAGCTTAAGGGTATTGTTCCAACAATAATTTCTTCATCTGACAACTTTTACTGTTATCCTTTCACCAAAGGAGACTTGTTTTCCGATGTGGTTAATCCTAAAAAAATTGGAGAACTATTATCATGGTCTAAAGAAAACCTATGGAGCCGCGCAGAAGAATACGACAAAGATGAGTTTTATGATAAGTGCTATTCTTTTTATAAACAAAAAACGGTAAACAGAATCAATGACTTCTTCGATATGAACTCTTTGCTTGATAAAGAGGACTGCATAAACGGTACGGCTGTACCTACAGTCATGTCAATGATAGAGTCAATAGACTTTGAAGCTCTTTGTGATGCAAGACCTACGGGTTTCCATGGAGACTTCATATTAGACAATATGATATATTCAAAGCAAAAGGGTTTTACTCTAATAGACTGGAGGCAGGACTTTGCTGGAGATATATCCTTGGGAGACATCAAATATGACTTATCGAAACTCAGTCATAGCATATTTCTTAACCATAAGATACTGATGCAGAATAACTTCACGATAGATTACAAGGATAACAATATAGTAGTTGATATTTTGGTCAGTAAAAATCTTGTTGATTGCAAAAATGTCATCTTGAAATTCTGTGAAGAAAACCAAATTTGTTATAAACAAATAGAAATTCTAACATCACTGATATGGCTTAGTATGTCCCCCTTGCATCATCATCCATTAGACAAGTTCTTATTCTACTTTGGGAAATATAATCTTTATAATTCTATAAGAGGCTACAACAATGAAAATTAATATCATGGGTGCAAAAGTGCTTGAAGGGAATGCTATATAAAGTTGTACAATAATATGAAAAAAAATGCAAAAGTGAATACTTAGCTAAGTATAATATTAATGAAAGAAATAAGGTTCTAGGAAAGTTATTGCGGGAACGCTTTGGATAGCAAGATGTTGGGTTTGCAAGATATAAAAAATATTAAGTGCTTCTGTGGATCAATGAGCTTAGAAATAGTTGATTTCCTCATTGATTATCATAAAAAAAACCATAACATAGGAATAATATCTTCTAGGAGACAGATTGACAGTAACTCAGGCTATGTAAACAACTGGAATACACAGAGATTCTCAGACTATGTAAAGTCCAAATCGCCAATCTTGCTAGAAAGAGACCATGCTGGGCCATGTCAAGGCGATTCTATTGATGATGGGATAGATTCCCTACTGAACGACTGCCAATACTTTAATATTGTGCATATAGACCCTTGGAAAGTCTCTGATTCAGTCCTAGAAGGGTCTGAAAGAACTGTAGACTTAATAAAAAAGTGCTCAGAAAAGAAATCTTCTGTCCTGTTTGAAGTTGGAACAGAGCAAAACATAAAACAACTCCATCCAGAAGAACTTGATTTTTTACTTTCACATCTTAAACAAAATCTAACATCTAGACAATATACTAATATAGTATATGCTGTAATACAAAGTGGTATGAAGATTGAGTCGGGAGAGAACTCAGGAGATTTTTCTACCGCAAAGACAGAGGAATATATAGATGTGTGCAACAAGTTCGGAGTCCTTTCAAAAGAACACAACACAGACTACTGTGATCCGTCTATATTCAAGGAGTTATTCGGCATGGGCGTAGACTCTGTCAATATAGCTCCGCAAATAGCATCTATTCAGTCTCAGCATATAATGTCATACGAATCAGATGACCATATCGATAAGCTGTTTGATTTATGCTTAAAAACAAATAGATGGCAAAAATGGTTCCCTAAAGATTTTGATCCAAAAGATAATAGAGATAAGCTCATATTGTCTTGTGGGCATTATGCATTTACTGAGCTAGACTTCGCTGTAAAACAAGTTCAAGTTTTATCAGATACTATTAGCTCATTCATTAATAAAATATTATCGTAAGGATATTACAAATTGGATAACTTAAATAAAGATAGAAATTTCGTTAGCAAAGGGTGGGGTTACGAAGACTGGATAGTGAACACTGAGAAGTATTGCGGAAAAGTACTGTTCTTTAAGAAGGGCAAGAAGTGTAGCTGGCATTACCATAAGATCAAAGATGAGACATTCTATGTTCAGTCAGGTAAAGTCCAGCTTTTGTATGGCTATGATGAAGATATAAACAGCATGAATACGCAAACGGCAATACTGGAAGAGGGGGATAGCTTCTATATACCAACCGGCCTAATTCATAGAGCTATTGCACTAAAAGACACTTACGTATATGAATTTTCTACTCAACACTTTGACAGCGATTCATATAGGATACTAAAAGGTGACTGAGCTAATAAGTATTCTAATTCCAAGCAAAGAATAATACCATTGAATAATAAGGAAAAGTAATAGTGAAAAGAATAGAATTTGGAGAGCTCGTTATTGGAGATGTAGCCAGAAAAAATCTAATGCATGTCTGTGATACGAACTGGGCTTCAGGAGGACCAAAAGTAAAGCAACTGGAACAAGAGTGGTCTGAAATATTTGGTTATAAAAGAAGTGTCGCAATGAGTTCTGGGACAGATGCTGTTATTAACGCTTGCTTAGCACTTTATGATTTAAATGGAGCCACTAGAGGAGATGAGGTTATTGTTCCAGCCTTATCGTTTATAGCAACATCAAATGCCGTCAGGGCAGCAGGACTAACACCTGTTTTTGTTGATGTTAAAAGAGAGACTTTAAACATTGATGAGAGCAAGATAGAAGAGGCTATCACACCCAAGACAGTAGCTATTATGCCTGTACATACAATGGGTAGGCCAGCAGAGATGGATGTTATCTGTGATCTGGCAGAAAGATATAGCCTAGTAGTTATTGAGGATGCCTGCGAATCTCATGGAGCAACATATAAGGATAGAGTCATTGGCCACTGGGGAGATATGTCTGTTTATAGTTATTATATTGCCCACCTAGTTTGCTGTGGAGAAGGGGGAATGGTTTCTGCAAACGATGATTATGTTGCCGACTTACTAGCATCCTGTAGATCTCATGGGAGACCTTTCAACTCAATATATTTCGACCATCAGAGAGTAGGCTATAATTCAAAAATGAATGATCTAGAAGCCAGCATTGGTCTTGAAGCCATAGGTGTTTTCTGGGAAACATTCAATACTAGACATGCTACTATGAAGAGGATGCGTGCAGCGGCTAAAGGATATGAAGACGTAGCATTCTTTTCAGAAGAAGATGAAGGAAATAGAAACTGCCCTCATGGGTTCAGTATTACCTGCAAAGAGGCCGGAAAGATAGATCTTGTTAAGCAGGTATTTGACAAATATAACATACATCATAAGAGAAACTTCGGATGCATACCCACTCAGCACGGAGCATTTGAAGACATGGGTTATTCCTTGGGGGATTTTCCTGAGTCAGAATGGGTGGGAGATAATGGCATTCATATTGGTTGCCACCAACATCTTTCAGAGGATGACATCCAACGCATTGAGCTAGCAATTGCAGAATCCTTAAAGGCATGTCGATGACTGATAAAAAATGTGAATGCGATGAGTTGTTCTCTCAAAACAAAATAACAGAAAAGTTGTTTCATAAATGCAAAAAGAGGCCTTTATTAAAACAGAGTCTGATGGAACTTCATGGTATTAATTTTTCACATGTGACCTTTCCAGAAAGATTGTTTGTTATTGGCGCTGGGCCTAGTCTTGAAATACTTCATGAGCATAGACATGAGGCGAATGGATGGGGCGACTGGGCTGTTATAACTCCCAGATTAGTACAGCCTTTATTGGCCTTCATAGAGCCCAAATATACTATAAAAGGTAACCCGTCGATTCTAAGCAAGCATATTGAGCAGCGGTACGATCATATGAACCCTCATACTGGGGGTGGGATATCTACTATTCATTCATTTGTTTACAATTTCCAAGAGAATGGCGGTAAAGAACTATTTCTATTTGGATTTGATGGCGATTCTTCTGGATATTGGAGGCAAAAAGAAGCGGGCGAGAGACCGCTCCATTACACTATAACCAAAGACTGTGATTATATGAACGAATGTTCTTCACTGATTTCAATAGATCTGTTTCATATAGGCGAAACAAGACATAAGACAATGAAGCAAATATCAATAACTGAAATGATAGCATATTTAAATATAGGTAAGGTATAAATGAACATAGTAATCACTGGTGCAGCAGGTTATTTGGGGTCTAGTATGGTCAAAAGACTACATGGTCTTGGGGGCATCGTTTATGCTTTCGATAACCTATTTTATAATCAAGGTACAATTGTCTCAAGCGAGTTCATTAAACCTAATATTGCATTTTTCAATGAAGATGTTAATGATTGGTCCGAGAACTTGGTAGCAGCAGTTAAGAATGCAGATGTTATTATACCTCTAGCAGCTTTAGTAGGAGCGCCTTTATGTGATAAGCACCCAGAACTCACCGTAGAGACCAATTACAACTGGTTCACTAAGCTTACAGACATCATAACTGAAGATCAAATCGTTATTTATCCCAACACAAATTCAGGATATGGTAGCACAGGGAAAGAGATATGTACGGAAGATACGCCGTCGAACCCTATTTCTCTGTACGCAAAGACTAAACAAGATGCCGAAGACCATCTACTAAAAAATCATGAGAGTACAATTGTCTTTAGATTAGCAACAGTATTTGGAGCATCTCCTAGACCAAGAACAGACCTTCTAATAAATAATCTAACTAAGGTTGCTATAGAAGAAAAACACATAACTGTGTTTGATGGGCACTTCAGGAGGAACTACATACATGTTAATGATATATGTAGAGCGTTTTTGTTCGCAATTAAAAACTATACTTCTATGATAGGTAATGTCTACAATCTAGGTAATGATTCTATGAATATGACTAAGCTTTCACTTGTTGAAAAAATATGTGAACTTACTGGAGCTACACATTCTTCCGACGACTCCAGAACTGATCCTGATAAGAGAGATTACATTGTCAGTAGTAAGAAATTGTACGACTTAGGCTTTTCATGTAAGTATGGTTTAGGTGCAGGCGTCTCTCAAATGAGTAATTTTTATAATATGATGAGTGAACTAGATATAGATAAATGCAAGAACTACTAATACTCTGTGCTTTAGAACAAGAACTCCCAAGACAGCACAATAAGTACAGAGACATAACATTTTATACTGGAGTAGGTAAAGTAAATGCGGCTATAAAATCCTCGTTAATAGTAAAAACATTGAAACCCAAAATTGTTATAAACTTTGGAACTGCGGGATCTTGTAATCGTGAACTGTCAGGACTTATTGAATGCGGAGTATTTACAGATAGAGATGATTCGTCAAGATTCAATAAAGATAGTAAGATCATAACAGATAATACTTTAACGACTATTTCAACAGGAGATAACTTTATTACTGAAAAAAGTGAAGGCTGTGATCTAGTAGACATGGAAGCTTATGCTATAGCGAAGGTATGCCGCATAAGTAATACTAACTTTAAATGCTATAAGTACGTAACTGATTACGTAGGATCTAACAGTATACAGGAGTGGGAAGACAATGTACATAAAGGATTTCCTTTATTTTTGGAGAAGCTAGATGATTATATCAAAAACGCCATTTAGGATATCGCTGTTTGGTGGTGGAAGTGACTATGAAAACTTCTATTCTCAACACGGCTCCATGCTTATTGGCTTCACATTTGACAAATATAACTACATCTCCTACAGGAAGACACCATCTATTGTTCCTTATAAGACAAGACTATGCTATTCTAAAACAGAAGTTGTAAATAGAAATGCGCAGATACAACATGATGGCATCAGAGGTGTTCTTGAATACCTGAATATTAAATATGGTGTTGACATAAACAATATGAGTGAGCTGCCCGCTCAGACAGGAACTGGGTCATCATCATCTTTTATAGTTGGGCTTCTGAACTGCATCTATAAATTTAAGAACAAAAAGGTTTCTAAAAGACAATTAGCAGAAGAAGCCATCTCCATCGAAAGAGAGCTACTTAATGAGCCGGGAGGGATACAAGACCAGATTTGGGCTGCTTATGGTGGAATAAACTCTATTGCAATCCACAAAGATGGCTCTTTTGACGTTAAGCCACTTCCAATCAGCGAATCTTTTAAACAAGAGTTTATTGATAGATCTGTTCTTTTATATACTGGTAAAACTAGAAAGTCATTCAGAATTGCTAATGAAGTAAAGAAGAATGACAATGAAGATATCAAAAAGAAAATACTCGATATAGCATATCTAGCACATGAAAAATTCTATAATGAAGATATAGATGGCGTTGCAAGACTACTTAAAAAAAGCTGGATTCAGAAGAAAAAGCTATCAAAACTAGTAAACTCCCCTCATGTACAAGAAATGCATAAAACATTGTCAGGTTGCGGCATGATTGGAGGTAAGCTTCTTGGCGCTGGAGGGTCAGGTTTCATATTTGGAGTTATGGAATCTTCTAAGACAAAAGAAGAATTAAGGAAAAAATACAAGACAAAATACATCCCTATCAATATAGAGTATAATGGGTCTAAAATCATTAATTTTTAAAGGCTTGCATTATGAATGAGCAAAACAACACAGAGGGTTCAGGTCCAGCATGGTGGTATGATGATAGCATTGAGGCAGAACCTGAATCTACTAATCCGTGCAAGATAGAAAAATTCCATATAAAGTATAGCATTCCGGGACGGGATGACATCTTCATAAAAACTTTTGAAGGATTTTCTCAGCCTTTTATACAGGATAACTGGTATAGGTATAAATTCCCTAAACGACTTTTCCTCCTTGGAGCTGGCCCAAGTTTAGAAATACTATACCAATATATTATGAGGGATGGTGATAATCCAGACTTCTCTGTAAAAGATTGGGGAGCTTGGGCAGAGATGAGAGCAGATATATCCTGTCGTCTACATCCTTATGTTAAGCCTAAGTATCACTTACGACAAAATGGCAACTTCAGACATAACTTAGACAAATATATTTCTGGAGAGAAGATAGTGGTATCCCGACCTCGTGGAAACACCATGGCGGAATTTTTGCAGTTATTTGAAGAACATGGAGGTGAAGAGATATTTTTATTTGGTTTTGACCAAAACGATGAAGGATATTGGAGGCGAGACTGGAATGATCTTGGAGACTTGAAAGGTGCTCCGCGAGCCGATGGAGGTGTATTTACACAGTCTCTTAAGGAAGCGGGAATAACACACACTCATGACTGGGTCTTTACCAACCATAAAGTTCTTCCTGTCTTAAGTATAAAGATACACCATATTGGCGAAACACTTCTCAATGTCAATAAGATAATGAGCATAGAAGATTTACTAGATAATTATATAGGGGGGTGAATAGGGTTCGACTGGTTGTTAAAATAATAGTTGCATTGAGTAGTTGAACGAATGGCTACTTAAAAAATCGTTCAAACTTTTTAAGTGCAGAAGAGAATTTCTCACTAGCCGCTTAGTGCGGCAGGGGTATCACAGCCCTGTAAACCAAATAGTGATGACTCAGATAATTCTGATAGAGATTATGTACTTGAATCAAATACATATGATGGCAGTAAACTACCTGACTCCGATAATCGGATAACCTTGTTTGTTGTGTGATTACAATAAACTAACAATGTAGATTCTATTACAGAGGCAATGCAGGACGGCGGTTCGATTCCGCCCACCTCCACTTAAGGAAAATATTATGGCTTCACACAGAGTGACATATAGACTAGATGGAGAAGAACATTCTAGGGTTTTCACATATGCTTCTACAGAGTATGAGGCTGGTAAGATGGCTGAATTAGGTGCTAAATGGAAGAATATTAACTGTGATTTCCAGATTGTCTCTATAGAAACGATACCAACAAACTGGGCTCAACAGTCAAAAAGTCTAGCTGATGACAAAAATAAAAACTGCTTCATATTTAAGTATGATGAAAGAGACAGATGTAGATAATGGTGTATTTATATATGTACAAACATCCAAAGGAGATAAATAATGCCTCTAAAAAAGTGTTCTGACAATAAAAAATCAGGGTGGAAATGGGGCGATGAAGGTAAGTGCTACACGGGCAAAGACTCCAAGAAGAAAGCTATAAAGCAAGGAATAGCTATTGAAGGCCCAAGAGAATTTCAAAAAATGGCATCATCATTCACCGAGCCCTTCACACATAAAGACGTTGTTTATGCAACAGAATGTATGTGTGATCTGAATATTAACCCATCGCTGATAGTAGCCACCTCTGTGGCCCTGAAAAGTATAGCCAAAAAAAATGGACAATAGAATACTAGCAGAAGACATAGTAAATAGTATAGCTTTAAGTCAACCCACTATAAGGACTTTGTGGGGACATGTAGATATGTATGAAGAAATAGTCGATCTAGTCAAGGAAGTAATAGACCGACAGAAACAACTTGATAACCTAGAAGAAGGAAGAAATTAATGCCCGAAGAAAAAAAGCCTAGAAGAAAAAAACTAATCATTATTGGACTTATTGTCTTAGCGGTGCTAGCGTACAAGTCTGGCAGACTAGATAGTATCCTAGAAAAGATGGGTATATCCGTAGAAGAGGTGCAAGTAGAGCCAGCACCAGACACAAAGGACACTCCTGAAGAAGATTCAATAGCAGAAGCATAATTCTTAGGTCGTCTTTTTGGCGACCTTTTTTCATGTATTTTCTATTTTTTTTATCTGCTCTCGCCATATAACATATATAATATCTAAGGAGAGAAAGCATGTATGCATTAATGACTTGCAATTACACTCCACTCAAAAAAGGGACTTCATATTTGATAGTTGATGAAGGCCCGGATTGGATCAAAATAAAGTATTGCGGCAAGCCTCTTACTATAAATAAGAAACTTGTCCATCCAGATCCTATCTCTACATTATATGAGCTTCCTCTTGTTCAGGAAAGGCAAGAAGAAATATATGATGAAAAACTAGATACGTTTAATACTATTTTCATGTAGTTTATTTTTAGGAGGATCTTTAGGATATGAAAACTAAGGAAACCACAGATTGGGGTTTGTTGCTGAGCACTCGCAAGAATCAACGAACCATGACTAAGTTTGCTACTGGAGCCTTGTCGGCTTCAGACGCTACTCGGGCATTCGCCCACACGGATTATGCTGGTGAGTTTCGTAAACTCATTAGAGCGAACGGAACACAGTACGCCAGACGTTTAGCACGCAAAGCATTGCGTTACCGTGGAATTTTATCACCTGTTTCTTAAGGAGCAATTGAATGAGCGATATTAACAAAGTTATCGTTACAGGTAGAGTGACTCGCGATAGTGAGTTACGACAAACACCAAACGGAACCGCTGTCACTGATGTCAGTGTAGCATCTAACCGAATTTGGTCAAAGAACGGAGACCGTCAAGAGGAAGCAACTTTTGTTGACGTGACTCTCTGGGGTAAGCAGGCAGAATCCCTGTCTCAGTACTTAACTAAAGGCCGTCATGTTATGATTGAAGGACGCTTAAAGCTGAACTCATGGGAAACTGACGAAGGCGTTAAGCGAAGCAAGCTTACTGTCGTTGCTGAAAATGTTAATCTGACTCCCAATGGTGGAGGAAAGAGCAACTCTCAGCAGACCGCTAAAGTTGGTGCAGGAGCTGGAGCGTCTGATGACATGCCATTCTAGTTTGTTCTCATTAGGCTAGAAAACAGGTTTGCCCCTACCTGATAAAAAGGGGCTTTTTATATACAGGAAAAATAAAATGGATATAATGGACCTTCTCTTTTGGTTCGTTGTCGTTGAGGAAGAAGATAGATACTATGAAGAGTCTTAATGTCTTTGCGCCAATAAACCCATTAGGGTACGGCGTTGCTGGTAAAAACTGTTCTATAATGCTAAACAAGTTTTTTGATGTTTCTCTATTTCCAATAGGACAGCATACATTTGATAACCAAAGAGAGTTTTCTCTCCTAAATCCACTCATTCAAAACTCTACCAAGTTTGACTCGAAAGCCCCATGCCTTAAGATATGGCATGAGTTCGCGATGGGAGAAAGGGTAGGTAGTGGAGAACTTATAGGCTACTGCTTTTTTGAATTAGACCAAATGAATGATGTTAAAAAACACCACCTTAAACAATGCGACAAGGTTGTAGTAACGTCCCAATGGGCAAAGGAGATTGTAGAAAAAGAGACAGGACACAACGATGTCCACGTTGTCCCTCTAGGTGTAGACCATACAATATTCTATCCAGCGATACGACAAAGAGATCGTAAATTTGTTGTGTTCAATGCAGGAAAATGGGAGAAAAGAAAAGGACACGATGCATTACTTTCAATATTTAATAGGGCTTTCCCAGAAAATAATGATGTAGAGCTATGGATGATGTGCTCAAACCCTGTAGCATCCAAAGATTATAATGACAAGTGGGAAAAGTACTACAGAACAGACGGAAGAGTAAGAATTTTAGACAGAGTCAAGACTCAAGAAGAACTATCCGACATAATGAGGAGCACAACATGCGGGCTTTTTCCTAGTAGGGGAGAAGGCTGGAATCTTGAACTCTTAGAAATGATGTCATGCGGAAAGCCAGTTGTCACAACATACTACTCTTCCCATACTGAATTTTGCAATCAGAATAATAGTATTGCAATCGAGCCTAATTCTTTAGAAAAAGCTGTTGATGGAGTTTATTTCAAAGAAGGGGATGTTGGAGACTGGGCATCGCTAGACGATATGATAGATGAATTTGCTATCGCTCTTAGAGAAATTTATTCTTTGTGGACACAGGAAGAAGATACAACAAACTATGCAGGAATAGAAACAGCCCAATCCTATAACTGGCTTAACACAGCCAGTAAAATTGCAGAGGTGATAGATGCCTAGTATAAAAGTAAAAAAGATATCTGACACATCCCGAGTACCAGCTAAAAGCAATAGCTCTGATGCAGGATATGATCTTTATTCCTCAGAAAAAGTTTCTATACCCGCTGGAGCGACCGTATTGATTTCTACAGGCATTTGCATGTCAATTCCCGAAGGTTATGTAGGGCTAATATGGGATAGGTCATCAATGGGCGTAAAAGGTATACATAGACATGCCGGAGTAATTGACTCAGGATATATAGGTCACATAAAAGTATGTCTCCACAATACAACATGTGATACTTACCATGTAGAAAGAGGGGATAGGATAGCACAGATTGTCATCCAAGAAGCGCCTCATTTTGAGTTAGAGGTTGTAGACTCTTTAGAAGACAGCGAAAGAGGCATAGGGGGATTTGGGAGCACGGGCAAATGAAGCTGACTGGGATGAGAACATATTTAGCAGGAGCAATGGATAGAGTTGCAGATGGAGGTGCTGGATGGAGGAATAGAGTAACCCCAATATTGGAGTCCATGGGCGTCACTGTTCTCAATCCCTGCAATAAGCCAGTGCAGGTGGGACTGGAAGATGAAGTAACTAGATTTGAAATAGAGAAACTAAAACAGTCTGGCAAATTTAATGAGCTTAGAAAAATATATGGAGTAATAAGAACTCTAGACCTAAGATGTGTTGATATATCCGATTTCATAGTAGCTTCCATAGATACAGATGTGCATGCCTGTGGGACCTATGAAGAGATAACTGTTGCAAATAGCCAAAAAAAACCTGTCTTGGTTTGGTGTCAGCAAGGCAAAAGTAATGCTCCAAACTGGCTCTTCTTTATGCTTCCTCACCAGCATATATTTGGCTCTCTTAATGACCTTCTTGAATACTTGCTCAACGTTCATATTGGGAAAGATATAAAGCACTACAAGAGATGGTTTTTCTTTGACCAAAAGAGAATGTAATTATGTATGCTATATGTGCCATAACAATAACATCTATATGCTATGGTATAGCTTCTATATCCTGTATAAGAGACAAGGATTATCCACATTCTCTAATGTGGTTTGCATATGCATTAGCGAATATCGGACTTCTGTGGTACGAAATTCAAAAACAAAAGCCATAAGTCAACTTTTATATGACCTTTTATGGGGTATAATATAGTATGATAAGATACCTTAAATATATAAAACAACTCTTCTCAAAAGAAGACATCAAGTCCGAGGATGCAAAGATAGAGGGACATGATTCCTATATTTGCGAAGAAGACT
>Ga0208919_1000452_pt1 | contig 27865 bp, 31 predicted proteins | sample 4_EtaG_FD_184076 | JGI IMG/M metagenome (GOLD analysis project Ga0208919, IMG submission 184076) | Marine viral communities from the Subarctic Pacific Ocean - 4_ETSP_OMZ_AT15127 metaG (SPAdes) (version 3) | ecosystem: Environmental > Aquatic > Marine > Oceanic | place: Pacific Ocean | collected...
CATATCAACACAGTAGACCAGATAGCCGCATTGTCTGCACAGATTGCAGACCTCAATGAAGAGAAGAAAGCTCTGATCGAAAGCCTAAAGGCTGAGGGTGAGGGAAGGTACTGCGGCACTGAGCATTACTTGCAAGTGTCAGTATCAGAACGCGCCACGCTCGATCCAGTGGCCGTTCGTAACAAACTGAGCAGACAGTTCATCGCTGCTCACACTCGCGTCACAGAGGTCGTGACAGCCTCTCTCAGGGGATACAACAAAGACAGGAGGGTTGCGTAATGAAACAGCAAATACCATTCATTGAGCAGTGCAAAGATATAAGAATCAATCGCAAGTTTAAAGGTGACTGCGTAGTCAGGGCGATAAGTAACGCCACTGGTATGGCCTATAAGACAGTGTTTGAAGACCTGATGGAGATCGGGTTAGAGATGTACGCTTGGCCTAATCATGACATTGTCTGGATGGAGTATCTAAGCAGACTAGATTGGCAAAAGAATAAGTGTCCGAGGGACTCTAATGGAAAGCTGATCAAGCTTAAGTATTGGAAGGATCATCCTAATACTGCGATTGTCAGAAACTCAGGTCACCTGACAGCGATAGTTGACGGATGTTGCTTCGACACTTGGGACTGTACCTATAGACCAGTCAACACTTATTGGACACCGGAGGTTCACAATGTTTAGTTTGAAAATATTACTGGCTAACCTGAATCCATTCCTCCGCCTTGTATCGGTAGACAGAACCTTCTCTGTCTATCGAGGCTTCGAGGCTACTGCAAGCAGTGACCTAGTGATAGGGCGGAAGCGAGTGATCAGACACAAGGGTGTTAAGTATACATATCGGAGGGGCGCGTGATGACAATTCAAGAACTGATTAACCAACTACAAGCAGCCATAAACAATGGTTATCCACCGGAAACAGATATCCGCGCAGATGTGTTTGATGATGGTGGTTTTTATACTCGTGACAATCTTCTGTTGGACGCTGACTCTAGTTACTTACCAATCCCTTACTTGGCGCTTAATGTTTATGAAGATGAGGAGAGCGATGATGAGTGACATACATAAAATATTTATCTTTTTGTTTTTGGCATTGCTCTCTCTTGGGATAGTAGGGAATGCCGATAACCAAGAAGCTCTGCGTCATCACTCAGAGTATTGCGAGATGACTAAGTTATACAGGGACACTGAAGGGGATCTAGGTTGGCCTGACTATGACTCAAACATCAACTGTAAAGGGGATCAATAATGGAGGTTAATGAATTGAAAGAACTATTTACTCAGATGCAAAAAGATTCTGCTAGATTTGCTAAGGTTAAGGTCAGGTTAGACGGAGTTAATCCTAAAGATGACGATTACGAATTGGATACAGCAGAAGCACTTCAGGAAATGAGAGATCGTTATTCTCGTGGGCAAATAACTCGTCAAGAATTACGCGCTTGGTTAAAGGATAAGATAGATTCTTTGAAGGCAGCAGAGCGATTGTTAGATGAAGTTGTAGAGATGTGTAGTTCCACAAACAATGATCGCATTCGCTAATCGTGACACCACAGGAAGTCATTCCTGTTCTCTCTGTTTGCCTGTGCAGAGGTGTAGAAACAGGCAAGTTGCAACAAGGTTTTGTGGTTTAGGGTTATCCTTGTTGCCTGTCCCAGTCAGCGGTGGGCAGGATTCAGAAAAACACTGGCAGTTAGTGATGAGGCCAAAGGTTCAAGCAGGTTATCTACCTGTAGAGCTTATCCATCTTCATGCACTAGCCGAGTAAGCCACGCTAAGGTTAGTCGTACTTAAATCGGACGGTTTAGGTACGCACCCAAATTTTAGATACAGGAGAAAGCAAATGGGCAGAGTATATACAGATTGGAGAACACTACCTGATGATCCTAACAGGGTAGGTGATGAGGACTATGATCCAAACCCAGAACCTCGCTACGAGATTGACCCAGACGAAGCATACGATAAGTGGAGAGAGAGCGAGGAGTATGAGGCTTGGAGTGAGACAGTAGCGAATGATAAGGATAGATCATGACCTCTTCATTTACTGATCCACTAGCCGCACTAGAGGAGGCAGAGTATTTAGCTAAGAATACTTTGCTATCACACTGTCTGGTACGGGTTACCTCAGAATGCATACATGTTATGCCGAAGAGAGAGGCTCTGTTGACGGAGGATTTAATCTTAGAAACAGTTACCCCAGAATATAACTTTAGTATTTATGATTAGGAGAACAATGATGGATATAACTTATCAACAGTTTACTGAACAAATGGATGTCGTAGGAATTGCAATTACTGATGTGCTGAATGAAAAGGCCGATGATGTTTCAAGGTTATCAGTTGCAGCCGCACTGATAGAGGTGCTGTCAGATCTTGTTGTTTTTGACACGCCTAATGGTGGTGACAAAGATATCCCAGAGGAATGGGTATTGGAGATGTTAAAGAGTATCATTGATGCAAAGAAAAAAAGCAGAGATGAAACACTAATAAACTAGGAGTTCACATGACTAATGTTATTGATATTGTTAAGAAAGTTCAGCGTAACAAGGAAGAAGAGAACAAACAGAAAGCAAGAAACTTTATATATCAAAAGACAGAAGAGATTGAGAAGAGATGCGTCAGATTAAAACGACACGCAAATGACGGGAACAGAGATGCTTTTTTGTGGTCTAACATAGCTATGCTATACAGAACCTTAGATGAAATGAGCGTACAGTCTAATAAACTAATAGACGATATAGATTTTGATGGGGATCAAGATGATGATTGGGACAGCGAGGGTGAAGGTACAACTGAGTAACGGGGGGCAGAGACTATTTAACTTTCGAGTTGAAGGTGATGCGTCAGAAGACATTGAGACAAAGGTCGAAAGGTTCGCTAGAATAAAAGCCAACCAACACAGGTGTGAAAGGGTTTTAACTTGGGCAGTTATGATAAACGAAAGACTGACCCATTTAGGATTTGTACCTTACAAAGCAAGATAGTCGGGGGTAACTCCAAAGGGTGGCGCAGCAGCACCTAATTTTATCGTGAACCTCCGACTCTTTGTGGCACGATAAGAACTGCTGCACTCTCACATCATTCTGCGATTAAGAATTAAATCCAGACTATCAACTAGCAAGCTGTAGTTTTTTTCTGCGAAGTCATTTGATATCAAACAGTCATATAAAACTCTTGCGTGTTCTACACTTAGAACCTTCTTAACTAGATTGACAGTCTTACTAAACGCTCCGTAGCCATTACCAAAGTTATCCTTTCTGCCATTGCCTGCCGGAATTGAATCATATTTCTGCGCCCTAATATGTATGCAGGCTCGTTCAGCTTGGCTTAGAAATAATTCAGCAGCCATATGCTGTCTTAAAGTAAGCCGCCCATCCATCAACAGCCTATCCACAATTAACTGATCCATCACTCTGGCGCGAGGTATGGTTCCGCCCTCTATCATGACGCTGTGTCTGGCGTGAATCTCGCGTGTTCCCAGATCAGATATCGACTTCGTCATACCAGTTAATCCTTGTATCTTTGCTGTATGGTGCAACGATTTGCTGTTCAGAGTACCTGCCACTAAGTAAGTCATAATTTAAATTCGTAACCCCTTGTTTTCCAACCCATTTAAACCTGCATTTCCAACAATGAACCTCAACGTCATCATCTGTTCTGTGTACAGTGATACCTAAGTCAGCCTTAGCAAACCAAGCAGCACTACCAGAGATGCTCATCCCTTTAGGTACTGGGTAAGTCCCGTCTTCCTTGGGATAGATCTTTGCAGGGTGAGCCACAAACCAACAATGTATGCCGTGAGCTTTGCAAAATGTCGTAACCTTAGTCAGCATTGCCGAGATAGAGGTGTGTTCCTCTGTGCCATCTTGTTCGATATAGTTATAAGGATCTATGACCAGACCTCTGACTCCTAACCTGAGTACCGCCTGTTTCGCTCTGTCTATGATGCTGTCTATAGATGAGACCACGCCATCCTTTTGGTCTAGGAAAACGAAATGCTTGTCAATGAAGTCAATGGCTGTATCTAATTCCTCGTTGCTAATCCGTTGACTAGGGCCGTCAAAGAAAGGCTTACCTATAATTTTCTCAGCCAACTTCGCTATGTGAAAATGAGGTGGGTTCTCAAAGCTGCACACTGCAAACTTCCAGTGATCTTTCTGTGCCATATTGATCATTATTTGATCAATGAATTCACTCTTACCAGAGCTTGGTAGTCCGGTCACTACAGACAACTGTCCTTCGCTGATAGTGAAGAGATCATCTACAGACTGTAACCCTGTAGAAACCCCAGTCCCAACGCCCTCAGTATAAATATGTTTCACTTCACTGGCGTAATCCTGTGCTGAGTACACACCTTTGAGCGGCATAGGTGTTGGGTTAGCAATCAAATCTGCTAGTTTTTCCGCTCCGTAATTAAGCAAGACATCATTACTATCCTTGCACCCCTCTGGATAATTGACTCTCCAACACTTAGCCCTGCCAACCCTCCTAGCTATCTCTTCTGCTAGAGCCTCGCCTGCCTGATCATCATCAGTAGCCAGTATTATTTTCGGAATATTGGTAATGATATCTCTGGCATCCCAGAGGTAGCTAAACTTGTTGTCATCTTCAGGGTCGATCCTATTGTTGCTGACTTTCTGAGGCGCACCATTGGGACACGACACAGCCGTCACACTAGCTGCTGACAGAGCGAGGACATCAACCTCACCCTCGCATATCACTAGCTGCTCATCGCTCTCAGAGACTCTCTCAAGGCCGTACAGCCATCGTGCTGCCCCATCCTGAGTAAAGTGTTTGCCCTCAGTAGATCGCCATTTTACTGCCCTCTCAGAGCCTGACATATAGACAAACCCTACGGCAGGCAACTCTCCACTACCATTGAAATACTTCTTACCTGTAATGACCTCAGTGTTTACCGCAGACATAGGAATGCCACGGCTCGAAAGGAATTCTTCTAGCACAGCGTTATCCCTAGTTGATTGGATGTGTACGACTTTCTGCTTAGGCAGACGTTCGTAAGGTGATTTTATTTTGACTGCTCCAGAAGCAGAGCAGTGATGACAGTAATAAAGTTTAGCGTCAGTTCCTATTGTAACCGACAAAGTTTTGACGTTTTTCTTTTTCCTATCGTGACCGCATTCAGGACAGACTATCCTGCAATCATCGTAGATCCCCTCTACGACTTCGTCTATGACCCCCATTGTTTCCCCTTAATTTTTTCAAGATTCCTCTAAGTAAGTATTGACGCTGCACCTTTGAACGCTTTGCCACATCTAGTGCAGATTCTTTGACCCAATCCGCATCGACATCAGCATCCTCGCAGTGCTTTATTAAATCGTCAGACGTAAAAAATTCTAAAGCTTTTGCAGACTCATTTGCTAAACAAAGATCTCTGAAACTACGATCAATAAGCTTACGCGCTATCTCCTTCGATAGCAACGAGCCTAATTTCGGCGCGTGGATCTTCTCTGTCGAGCGCCCAGTAGATGTGCTTTTCTTTGACCTGTCTGTCATTTTTATATGCAACTCCCTGCAAGCAATCAAGGATGACTGATTCATCCAGATCCGGCCTGCGCGTCTTGTAATGAATAGTTATATGGGCAGCAACATCACACTCGATCAGCTCATCTAACTTATCAGCCTGCTTCTCAAAACACTTTACATAATCCAAAGCTTTCTTAGACTTTATAAAATATGGTCTGCCCTTGATAGTAACGAACCTTCGACTGTTAGCTTTAGACGCAGGCTCACCTTTGACAACACATTTATAAATGATATTAGCGTTGACATCAATATTACGCAACATTAATATCACCCTCCGAGGTATTTGATATGAGCAAGATTGGTCAATATGTTTTAGAACAACAAGAAGCTGGTATCTTGCCAGACTTTAGTGATGATAATCAATACGAGGAAATGTTAAATGAGTCTACAGATCGAAAAAGATGTGCCAAGGCCAAAGATAAGACAGACGCTGATTCCATTCGACAAGATGGAGATAGGTGACAGCGTAATGGTTCCTTCTGAGGAAATGAAAGAAACAAATGTCAGATCGCAGGCCAGTATTAGATCCAACAAGGAGAGTGGAAAGCGTTTTACTGTGCATCGGGAAGGCGAGGGATGCCGAGTGTTCCGAGTATTATGAAGGTAACCAATAAGCATAATCTACCAGAGCCTGTATACAAGGCTCTATCCAAAGACAATTACTCAATGGGTGACGCTGAGATAAGCGTGACCACTATGATTGATTCGCCCCGAATAAATATCTTGAGAAAGAAATACTGGGAAGAATTAACCGAGGATGTGAGTGACAAGCTTTGGTCTGTCCTTGGGACTGCGGTTCACAATATGTTTGAGGCTGAAGCTTCTTGGGACTATATCTTAGAGGAGAGGCTGCACATTACGCACAAGGATTGGAAGATCTCTGGTGCTATTGATGTCCAGAAAATAAACCCAGACGGCACTGTATCCATAGCTGACTATAAATGTACGTCAGTTTGGTCTGTCATCTACGGCAAGGAAGAATGGGTTGATCAACTCAATTGTTATGCTTGGTTGGTTAGAAACGCCAAGAAGAAAGAGGTCTCTGAGTTACAGATAGTGGCAGTGCTGAGAGACTGGAAGCAGAGGGAGGCAGAGAACAATGCCAATTACCCACAAGCTCCCATAGTTATCATCGACATCCCTATCACTGAGCCAGAGGAGCAGGCTCGTATTATTGAAGTGTATCTAGATCAACACGCAGACGCTCGATTAGCTGAGATGCTAGGTGAACCGATTGCATTTTGCACAGACAAACAGCGTTGGCTGCGTGGTGAGAAGTGGGCTGTCATGAAGAAGGGCAGGAAAAGGGCAATAAAATTGTATGACAATGAGGAGGAAGCAGGTAAGCACTGCGAAGAGTCCACAGAGAAATTGTTTGTGGAACACCGAGAGGGTGAGCCGACAAGATGTCTGCAAGATTATTGTAGGGTCAGTCAATTTTGCGATCAATGGAGGAGCAATGATAGAGCAGGATGATGAGTTTTACAGAAAGGTGATTGGCATTATGGGTCAGTTTAAAAACGATGCCATTCGATTTGAAATAAATGGGGAGAAAGTTTTGATTTTTGTTAACCGCAAAAGAACAAAGATAGACATGAGTATTTCCCTCTTCTACAAATTAGCAGGCAATGAAATTGTGAAGATGATAAGGGAGAGTGGGTATGTCACAAACTAAAATAAGGGAGATGTTTACTAAGCTTTATGAGATGGATCTGAAGGGGATGCTCCAGCAAGGGTATGATGGTAACGATTATCTCAACTGGGCAGATGCTTGGTGTATATTTGTCACGCATTACCCCGCTAGTTTCTACACTTTCCACGATGAGACTCGACATCCAGATGGCTCAGTGATGGTTAACTGTACTGTCAGGGTTCACCTCAGTGACGAGATGATACACGAGGACTACATTGAGAGATCAATGTGGTTGCCAGTCATGCAGAGTGGTAAGGCAAAAGCTTCAGTAGTTAACCCAACAAGCAGGCAGATACAGGACGCAAGAATGAGATGTCTTGTGAAATGTCTTGGCATGTTTGGTCTTGGGATTAAGCTGTGGAGAATGGCGGAAGGTGGGATGGATCATTCCGTACCATCGGAGCCTGTTGCAGGGGAAGATGAGGAGCGCACTGAGCTAACGCTTGATGGGCTTAAAGATATGATTAAAAGCCGCGAAAGCAAGAAACAAATCATCGATTGCCTAAGCGCGAATGCAAACGTAACCGCAAAGCTTAATGAGGAAGAGGCTCATGACTTTAGGTTGTGGTGTTCTAACGAAATACAAAAGTTTAAATAGGAGAAACAAATGGAAGGTAAAAAGAAATACCCCAGCAGTAGTGATGGCGGACTTTGGGTCAAGCAAGATGGCGGAAACTGCTGCTCAATCTTGAATACACAAGCTGCTAACTTTGCTATTAAACGCAGACCTGACTACAGTGGCAACATCGAAGTCACACCAGACATGATGAAACTGCTGATTCAGATGGCGAAAGACGGCAAGAAGATGACAATACAGTTATCTGCTTGGGAGAAAGTCCCACAGACAGGAGGAACCCCGTACATTTCGGTCTCATCTGAAGTTTACTATGTCCCACAAGCGCAACAGCAGGCTCCTCAGTATCAACAGCCTGCACCACAGACTGCACCGCAGCAAGCCCCACAAGCTGCACCTCAGCCTGTACAACAGCCTGCACCTCAGCCTGCACCACAGGCCGAGCCAACGCCTTCAAGTAACTTTATAGACGATGACATCCCCTTCTAACATTCGTTCCAAGAAGTTGCTTGCTGCTGCCAAAGGGCAAACGTGTGTCAACTGCGGTGTCAATGATGGCACTGTAGTTGCCGCGCATTACTCTGGCATGAGGCAGCACAGTTTTGGTAAAGGCAAAGGCATCAAGGGGCATGACCTTTGCGTTGCTGATCTTTGTATGAAATGCCACAGCGCATTTGATAAGTACGAGGTAAGCGATATGAATAGCCAATACATGCGGGACATTGACCAGTCTGAACAGTTTCTTTATCTGGTTTTAAAGACCCTCATCAGGAGGGTTGAAGATGAGGTTATCAAACTATGAAGTTCAGGATAGAGGATACAGAGGACATAGATAAAATAATCATTATGGCTGCACACGCAAACCCAAACGGCATAGAAGAAATGGCAGAGATGCTAAAGAAATGTCACAAGGGTTTGTCTGTTGAGATAGGTAGGTACAGAGACTCTCGTAGTCGTAGACAGGAGGGTTACTACCGAAAATGGGTTAGGTCTTTTGGGGAATTTGTTGGACTGACAGAGGGCGAGATGCATGAGGAGATACTGTGTCAAACCTTTGGGGATACTGTTGTTGATACCAAATTTGGCAAGAAGAGAAGACCAAAACAAAGGAGCGCAGACACCAACACCGAAACGTATGGAAGGCTAATTGAAACATTAATTATGGTAGCGGGAGGGATGGGATTTTCCGTTCCTCCCCCCACCAGAAACTTGGATGAGGCTCAAATGAGAGAGGTAAACGAATGGAAATTATCCTAAAGCTTACTACTCACGAAGAAACAGAGGAAGTTATGACGCTTCTTAAGGAAAACCAAAGGCTACTAGAATTATTACATGACGGAAACGTCATAGAAATATTGGAATTATTATTGGAGAACCCACATGTCGAGGAAGCGTTACGAAAGCAACGAGGATCTAAAAAGGGAAAGTGAATTAGCAGACGAGATAGCTATGAGATGGAACTGTGATCTCCATAAGCTACCCATTCAATATCACTTGGACTTCGTAGCAGAAAGGGACGGACAGATCAGGGCGTTTCTAGAGTTTAAGTGCAGAACATTTGAGATGGATAAATATCCTACCTTCATGATCAGCATGTCAAAGATGCTGACAGCACGACTGATGTATGGAGTGTCAGGTAAGGATACTTACTTGATAGTAAAGTGGACAGACAAGATAGCTAGGTGCGACTTGCTTTGGTGCAAATATGATGTAGCTATGGGGGGCAGGAGAGACAGAGGAGACTGGCAAGACATAGATCCTTGCTGCTATATCCCACTATCAGAGTTCAAGGTTATTGCAGATACAGGTTCGTGAGCCTAGTCTTAGGAAGATTTGCAGTCTCTCTGAGTAAAGGTATGTAAGGCGCAATGTAGTCATTGTTGTATGCATCGATCTCGTCAACAAGCTTACGCTTTTCTTCGGGGTCGATGTCCAATCTCATGATGGCTTCTTTCTTGTTTCTATTATCAGTTAACTTCTTGGATAGCATGTTAACGTGGGGTCTCAGGCTATACAGACCTTCTCTTCCCATTAGGAATGCTTGCAGCTCTTCAGTCTTGCCGTCTTTTTTGAGACTGTTAAGTGTTTGAACAACACGATTAACTTCTCTGTTTATTTCGTAGAAATCTTGAGTGACACCAGATCCTTCCTTCGTTCCAAAGAATCTCTTCATTAAAGGGAACTGCTGCATATCAAGAGCAGGCATTGCTTCAGACAAGTCTCCAACCAGAGCCTCGCTCCTTAAAGTCTTGTCTATCATGTCAAGACCATAGCCCCCTATGGTTCCAACATATCCAGAAATAATATGTTCTATCTTCATAGGGCTTATATTCAAAGCCTGTCCAACATATTCAGCAAGTTTGTTAGTACCAACTCTACTTTGAAATCCGCGCTCAAGACCTTGATCCATATAGTATGGGACGATCTGTCTACCAGTGTAGAAGTTGTGATTAAAAGCCGCCTCTACTATTGGCGCAAACGCTTGAATACCTAAAGGGTTTACCTCAAGGGTACTCATGACACCCCGCCTAATAGACTCAGTCATTTCTCTAGCATCAGTTGACTCGCCATAAGCAGCGTCTATGGCCCTCTCAGGTATGGTCTTAAACACAAGACCAACTTCAAATGGGATGGGTATCTTGATGGGGTAACCAGTGCCAGTAGGAATAATCCAGTTGTTATCTCTGACCTCATCGCTCTGTAACTTATACTCATCGTCATCACTGACAAGACCCCAGTACAAACCAGTTATTGTTGTGAGTAACAAACCTCTACCTATAGCCCTGCCAGCAATAGCTTTTCTTGATGCCTCATTGTCTGCCGAATACTTGCCAGCAAACGCTCTATAGAAAACATCAAGACCTTGTATCCTTGCGTTCAAGAAAGGTATAGCTGTGAAGGCAAGCCTAGCCACTGGGTTAGAACCGCGCCTAGCAAAGTTGATAACTTCCATAGCCTGCAATGCAGCTTCCGCCTCGTTACCAGTTCTAGCTAAAACATCTTTGTAAACTGCCATTCTTGTGGCAGCGTCAGACATAGTCGTGGCTTTGCCTAATAAATCCCAGACCGAACCGAGAGTTTTATTAAAAGCTTTAGACCCTAGACCTTGGTCTGGATCAAGACCTCTGCGCCTTAACTCTTTATTAAAAAACTTCTTAAGATCTTTAGGGTCAGTTACCAAATCATAGCCGCCAACAATCCCGTACCTTTCTAGGGTTTCCATACCACTGCCAAAGTTAGCAACAGTATCTATAACAGGCTTATATTTAGAGCCAGATGTTACATAGGAAGACAGGGTATCCCTCATCATGTTGACTATGATAAAGCCGGGATCTCTTGTGACAGTTTCTCTAAGTAAGTTTGCAGGAGCGCCGAGAATAGTTGCCATCATTTCGTAAGCTTCGCCATCAGAGATCGGCTTCAAAGCTTCAAACGTCAGAGGATCAAATAATTCAAAGGTTCTCTTTTCTCCATTGACCCTAAAGTTAACAGTGTATTTGTTGTTTACAGAGCCGCCTTGTGGGATTTCCCTAGCCTGACCAAGGAGAACCTGATCTCTTACCACTCTCTGGTAAGCTACGTTAGTCATTCCCATATCAATAGCAGCGGTAATGTTTCTTACTATTGCATCGAACATAGATACATTGAGAGGCTTACCGCTCTTGCCTACCGCCTTGAACTCTTCGTTGCTAACAGTCTGTGGTGCGGCAGACATACCACTAAAGAGGTTTACACCTTGGGTCTCGCCATCCGCTTCCATATAGAACGGATAGTAAGAGGACATACTCGCCCACTCCAAGCCTTGCTCTTCAGTGATGACTCCCGTGTCTTTTAAAAACTTGACAATGCCATCATTGTATTCACTCCAGTTCTGATACCACTCTCGTATGATTGAATCGCCGTTCTCGTTGAGGTACTTGTCAGCCTCTTTCTCTAATGCAGCTAAGTATTCATCTTCTTTTCCAACAGGAATCTTGTCGGTATATCTTCCCTTGCTGTGTAAGTATTTAACACGCCTACCAATAGCATATGCCTGTGCAACTTCCTCAAGATTTTTTCCATAAGAATTTCCGCTTGGCTGAAGAGGGGCTAGTAGACCAATGACTCCGTCTATCTTATCGCCCTTGCTGTTCACAAAGTCTTCAACCTTAGTCAGTCCATCTCTGTATATTGGAGTACCATACTTAATAGTGGAAGCAGCAACACCTCTAGACCTGTCCTTAAACATTAGTGCTGCATTGGCGCTCGTATCAGCCAGATATCCAACGGCATCACCTAGATATTTATCTTTTGACAGAGACTCAATACGCGAATACTTGTTGATAAATGCTTTTCTAAATTTGGTTGTATAGTACGTCCATCTACTGGTGTCTCCAGTAGCCTGCTCATACACCTCGAAAGCAGTTTGAGTTTGTGGGTTAGTATCAACTAACTTTGGAATTACAGAATCCGGCTCATACTCAGGAACATTCTTGCGGGAGTAGGCGTCCTCCATACCGGGAGGGATCGTAGAGCCTATCTCAGGGTCTCTAGCTACAGCTTGGGCTTCGGGTGAGGCTTTGGTTGAATAGCGAGGAACGGCTCCTGACTTAGCGTCAGCTACGTCCTGAAGGTTCTGCTCAACAGCTTTATCAATTGCGTTCTGAGATATAGGTGAGGGAGGAGGTAGCCTCTCAGAGAGAGGCGCACGAACTAGCTCTTCTACTGTTGGTCTTGCTGTGCTTTCTGGAGTAAATCCGATTCGCGCTGCTGCTTGGGTGTAGGTGTCCCAGAACGGTTTATAAAGCTCACGGTCAAGGGTGTCGAATATACCGGATGATCCGGGGACGCTTCCTTGATCCCTAATTTGCCTAATGTTTTCTGAATAGCTTTCCGATCCAACATAATCGCTCTCCTGATAATATGCTTGAATGTCATATTGTAAACCCGTGTCAAGAGATGTCAACAACTTAGTGCCAAACTCTTCCAGCATATCTTCTGTGTAAGATGCCGCAGTGCTAGGATCAAATGTCCTGCCATCCATAAACACCAACGTGTCTGGCCTGACCGCAGTAAAGTTCATACCATCTGGATCTTTCTCAGGGTTAGCTGTAGTCGATATAGCCTCTAACTCCGCACGAGTGAAGGCAGAACCGTCAGGCTTTTGGACAGCCAGACCTACCTGATTACCAGTTTTATATGCTGGCTTAACGGCAATCGCTGCATCTTGAAGAAGCGCGTCACCCAATATACTAGTGGCAAGCAGAGCCTGCGGTTTACTACCACTTAGAAGTTTGATCTGGAATGAAGGCTCAAGACCTTCATAAGTTCCAGCAGTAAGTTCTATCTTGTGAGCTATGCCTAATCTTCTAAGGAAAGGTATCTGTCCATCCTTGTCAGTGATTGCATCTAATGCCTGCTCGTGAAAGTCAAACAGCTCATCTGTCGTGACAGTGTCAGGAAAACCATAACCTCTGGCATTGCCCGGATTAGCAGACACAGTGACTAGTGGCGCTCTAGCTTCAGCAAGAGCTTCAAGCTCAGGCATGTTAATAAAGTTTGTGTAGGCATTCTGCTTTACCTTGACAGCATTGCGCGGCCTAACTCCCTTCCTGAGAGCGGGAGTAACTGATACGCTTCTATCAAACGTACCGTCAGCAATCTGTTCTTCTATAGCGTTGATCTCTTTTGCAGACTTTCTCTTAGCAGAATCCCAAGTACCAGCACCTTCCTTTTTATCTGCCTTCGGGCTGAGGTTGCTCTTGGCATAAAACCAGAGCGCAGCCTGTGCCTGATTGGGCGTAATATTAAATTCTTCTGCCAGATATGAAGTAAGATACTGGGCATATCTGTACTGCAAGTCTCCGGGTATCATAGCGGCATCAACAAGGTTTCCAGTTTTCTTGTCGTAGCCTTTCCTTCTGAATCCAAAAACCCTAGCCATATGAACATCTTGCACAGAGAAAGGATTAAACTTGTTCCTAGCCCTGTCCTGAATCAATTGCATATAAGTGCTAGTCTTCAGACCTGCATCAGCAAAACCTTCCTTGTACATTCTGGTAATTCGTTTTATCTGATCGCCAGTAATCTTTAGCTTCTGGCCTCCGGGCCTTGTCCCTTCAGACACTTCCTCCATAAACTTAGATGTCTGCTCAACAGGATCAATCCGTCTAGCGACAGACATAATGTGAAGTGTATCGGCAAGGTTTTGTTCAGCGGAATTTTGCTGAGAGGTTATACCAAAGATTACAGAGGCTTCCTCTATGTTTGCAGGGCCAACAATCTCCATAAGACCAGAGCCAAACTGGTCATACCATTGCAGATTCTCAGAACCTTCAAGTCCCTCTCTCATGTACTGACGTAACTCATCCAGAGAGATAGCCCTTACCTCGCTATCCCTTTCATTGTCAGGAATTTTGTCACCTTTCTTATTAACCTTGCTGCGCTTTCTGGGAGCGCCGGGAACCTCAGCAAGCTGCTCAGAGGTAGGACTACCACCAGTGGCAGAAATAAGTGCATACAATCCTCTCTCTACATCACCAATAGGCAAGACAGGAACATCTGACTCAACAGGGGGGACAGTGACTGGAGTACGAGAGAAGGCGAAGTCTTCCTGCCTAGCTCTTATTGATTCACCAGTTGGGCTGACGTTAGCGTTCTGAGCCAGAACCAATGGGCCTATCTGTATAACCCTATCAGCAGCAACGATTGGTTCACCGTTAGCCCTGTCGTAGAAATAAGCATGACGCTCAGGATCATAGCCAACCTGTTTCCAGTTTGTTGGCTTGCCTTCCTTCATGTCTTTGAGTATTGCTCTCGATTCTTTAAGCAGAGAGGTATAAGTTTTTTCTGTTTCGGGCCTTCCCTCTATCGTGGCAAAGGTATTTTTTGTAGCAGCGCCAGTCGCTACTCCGCTTGCTACTTTTCTTCCAAAGTCAGACTCTCTTCCAGTACCGAAAGAAACATCATTGACTGACATAGCCAACTCATATCCTATAGGTGTACCAGCCTGCCCTTGAAACGCCCCTCTTCCTTCTCTAAGACGAGCAGCTCTTGGCTTATGTGCGGTAACAACCCAAGCGCCATCTCTAAGATACGCTGGAATATCTAAACGTAAAGCTATGTACTCAAAATTTTCGTCTTCAATAGTTTTTCTGGTCTTACCAAACATTGGTTTCTTGCTGTCATCAAGAGCATCTATCGCTCTCTTTTTTGTGGTAAGCAAGTTGTCCGGCAATGATTGATAAGAAGTGACAGGCTTAAACTTATTAACAACTGCATTGCGTTGCTTTCTAGTTATCAATCCGTCTTTCAAAAGTATGGTAGAGACAGCTATCTCTGGTATCTTTAACGATACATCTTTGTGACTAAGCGCCTCTCTCTGAGAAAGCTCATCTCTTCTTAATGTCTTGAAAGATTTATCAAAAGTATCTCTCGGTCTTAGCTTGCCCTTTTGCTCTGGAATAGAGGCTCTGAAATCAAGGACAGCTTTCTTAGCCTGCGCCTCCGTGACAGGGGGCTTACGTCCACGCCTTCTATTGACTTCGGGCAGGACTGCACTAACCACGCTATCTATTTGATCAGAAAGATTAAGCCTTGCATGAGCTTGATCAGCCTGCTCTGCAACCGCTTGTATCTGACCCACCTCAAGAAAGTCACCAACAGGACGAGCTGTTCCTCTAGCACCTCTTTCTCTGGCTGCACTTCTAGGTGTGGTTCTGGTTCGCGGAAGGATGCCACGATCTGGGGCAACGCCTCGTTCAGCCTCTGTAGCTCTCAGAGTTCTAACTTCATCTCTGTCTCTTGCTCCAACTGTTCCCGACTCAATATCGCCAATCAATGAATCAAAGCTTGTATACCCTGTACCGCGCAAGAAACTTAGCATTGACTCAAAGAATGTCTTGATTCTCTGTATCAGAGTTCTTGGCTTGCCAGTAAATTTATTTCTGCCGTCACGAATTAGTTCAGCTACCGCCTCTTCCATCTGGTACACGGGAGTCAGGTCACTGTATGTTTTTTGAGCAGCCTCAAGATAAGTTTGACCAAGCGAATTTTTCTTAGTTCTAGCAAGCCTTTCTAGGCTAGACCATTCATTCGCTGTCCAGAGATCCAGCATACGCATAGCGTGTACCGACTCGTGGTTGAGGAGAGACTTGGCCGTTTCAAACAATTGCTCTGGAGTAGCACCCTCATCAGATAATCTTTGCAGCCTGTCAACGCCAAAGAATACTTCATTTAAGTTCCTTGAGTAGAGAGCTTGCTCTTGCTCAGGCAACTCGTCAGCAACAAAGTTACCCTCTTGGTCAAGAGTCGTAGCCCCTTGGTCTCTGGCAGGATCAAACCTTCTTACGCCTAAAACCAGATTCCCGTCAGCATCCCTGACAACATTGGTCAGAGCATGAAGAACACTGACCCTTACGTCACCAAGGTTGAGCTTATCCATCTCCTCCGAAAGTTGTTTCTCAAGCTGCTGAGTGATCTCTTCACTGGCACTTGGTAGTCTACGCTCAACAGGGATGACAGTTTCTTCAGCAACCTCTACAGACTCTACCCCTTGAGTATTAAGATCAGCAGTAATTTGCTCTATCTTCTTGTCAAAGCGTGGATCAGTTTCACTAATACCAATAGCCTCAGCCAACGACTCATTAGTGTAGTCTGGGTTCTGCCCAACATGTTGAGAAGCCAGACGAAACTGCTGGCTTGTGTATATCTTAGGGGTAAATACAGGAAGACTAGTCGCTACCTCGAATCGTGGCAGAGATCTTAACTTCAAGTAAAACAGTTTCATTTCAGCGCGAGACATCTTGTCCACGCCAGATTTCCCTGTAAATGATTGGGCTAAAGCTTTTATCTGAGGAGAGTTAAGCTCGTCAGTTACGTTCTTGGCTTCTAGTAGCCTCTTAATCTCTTCACGCCCGTAAGTTCTGTCCTGAAATACAAGCTTATCTACAGCTCTCCCAGCCTTAGTGTTTAGACCAGCAGCTACAGTTTGAGCCTGCTGCTCCGTCTGCATTCTTGTAGTTCTGCCAAGACCCTTCTTCTCCCTACGCTCTACTAGCGTGGTAGGTCTTTGTGTGATAATTTCACCAGCAGAGCTTACCACTATGGGCCTGCCCTTCTTGTCTTTATCAACACGATAAGTCTCTGTCTCTATCGTTGCGTCTTCTCTCACATCAGCAAGGTTAGCAAGATCATCACCTAACTCTTTCTTAGCTTCTTCAAACGTAAAGACATCAGTTTCTGACTGGCCGCTACCAAGCCTGCTCCAGTTGGCACGTTGTGATGCAGTCATAAGACTCATAGGATTTACAGGTGCTTGCCCCCTTGCAGCCAAGTTGCTGATTCTTCTTGCCGCATCGGTAGAGGTTTCCTGCTCATTGAACCCCTGATCAATAGTTGTGCCTGCCGCCATATTTAGGGCGTTAGAAGTAACAGTATTGTTCTCTGGGTTTAGGGCGGAGTTGCCCCAGAAGGAAAGGGTTTGGAAGGTAGGCTGGTCATAAGCCTGTGGAGAGGTATCAATAATGTCTGATACTGAATTGGTCACAGCCCTGTTGATAAGCTGGTCATTGAGAGCGCCAGCAAAGACTGCTGCCTGCTCATAATTCTGAAATGTCTTGCCGTATATCCTGCCATCAGAGTCAGTCGCTACAAATGCAGGGACTTGTTCTTCTCTTTGAATGGTCTCGCCAGCCTGATTGGTTACAGTTCTGGTAACGGTCTCTGTTGTTTCCTGAACGCCAAAGCTTGTGGTCAATGGGAAGTTCTGGCCCATATCCCTAGCTACCTTTCTTGCGTAAGCAGGCATACCCTGAACGTCATCTTGGTCAGGCATTATGACTTGAGGTTCAAGGACTTCTTCACGGCCTATGTTGCTAACAAGTTCCGCCTGATCTTCGGCAGCTTGCGCGTTAGCTTCTCTTAACTTTCTTTCATACTCTCTTTCGGTCTCACTGGAGACTCCTCTACGCCTGCCAGCAGCAGCGTTTAGAACTAGGTCAGATACAAAACCAACAGCACCGCCTACAGTAAAGTCATCATACAAAGACTCGCCAATTGGCAACTCTTCGTTATATATATTTTTTTCAATCAAGTCCTGAGACAAGCCAGCAACAGCTTCTTGTACAGCTTCAACACCACCAGTACCAAGAGCAGATTTGATTCGACTCCCGATGGTGGTAAGCACATCATCATTAACAAGATTTTTGTCTAGCTTTCTGAATAACCTTTCGACAGGAGCTAGTTCTGACAGACCAACAAAAGAGGCTAAAGCAATAGCTGAGTCTTCTTGAGCCTGACTTATCTCAACGCCAGAATCTCTAGCCATCTGGATTCTTTGTGCCTGCTCTCCAGAGCCAGTTCCTGTAGCGAGAGTTGCAACAGTCGCAGCCTCTGCTCCACTTCTAGCACCAACCAACTTAGTTAAACCAGTGGTTGCTTTTCCTCCATAACCAGCTAAACGAAAGGCCGCGCCGGGAGTGAGGAACGTGGCAAACGAACCTAAACCCTCACCAAACTTAGTAGTCCACAAATCTTGATAGGCTTTGTCAGCGCCTAGTGTAGAGTTGATGGACTCTTTAGCCTGCCTAGCTCCATAGACAAGAGCGTTCTCGTCACCGGAATCTATGAGACCTTCAAGACCTATGGCGTTAGTGGCGGCATCAGAGAGTTCAGCAAGACCTTCTGCTGCTGTGAGGAAACCAGAAGCAAACCCTCTGGGTATAGCCTTCGCTGTCTCAGCAATCCTTCCGGTTAGAGTGATGTTCTCTTCTTCTGGGCTAATAGAAACAGACGGATCTTCTGAGTACATCCTCGCGGCATAACTCAGAACAGCCTGTTCACTAGCATTTTCAGGATGGTTAACGCTTATAAGGCCACCATCAGGCGCATTAACGAGTGTAGTAGGCATTAGTCAGGAAGTGTCCTGTTAGTGCTAAAGCCTGAAAAATCAACAAGCTCATCAACCGCAGACTCAGGGGAAGATTCATCATCAGCTTCTCTCAAATTAAACTCTTGCTCAAGCAATTTTCTATAGGAATCAACAAGGTTAGTAACAGAAGAAGGATCAGTTATCCCAACAACAGATGCTTCCAAAGTTTCTCTATGGGCCTTAACAAACTCTTCAATGTAGTTCCTTATATCTCTTCTTTCTCTGCCAGCCTCAGCAGCAAAAGCTTCCCTAATTCTCGCTGCATCATTAATGATATCTGCTTCGTTTTTCATAAGAGTGGCAATAGTAGTGACATCCTCTCTCGCTCCAGAGATCTGATCTAGCAATTGTTGTCTAGATACTGTGTAGTTCTGGAATTCAACAGTGTTTTTAAGAGCCTCTTGATCAGCATTAAACTTCTGCTCTGCCCTTCGTCCAGCAAGTTCAGCTTCTTCAGCAGATAAACCTAACTGAACCGCCTCTCTTTCAGCAGCAGACTTAACATCTCTCATTGCCTTGCGCTCATCGAATAGCCTCTTGTCAGCTATTTGTTTAACGTCTTGAGCAGCCTTGCTTCCTTGCTCTATTCCACCACTAAGGTCTCCGCCAGCTACGCCAGCACCAAAACTCATGAGGAAAGCACTAAGAGCATCCCTCTTAGACTTCTCTTGAAGTTCATCAATTAAGACTTCTCTAGACGCTATGTCCTCTCCTGCAATATTAGATAATCTATCTATGTAAGACTGTCTATCTATGTCATCAGCTATAAAATCAAGCTCTGTAAGGTTTGCCTTGGGAGGTTTTAGTGCAGAAAGCTCATCTCTTGTGGTTCCAATAAAATCCCTTCCTTCCTTAGTTAAATCCATAATCTGTCCCTTATAACTTGCAAGTGCTAGTTCATCTGGGTCTGGTGTTGGATCTGGTGTTGGATCAGGATCTGATCTTCCAAAGGGCAAGTCTAACGAACCCTGAAGATTAAAAGGATCATATGGAGTGATTCTTGCAGCAGTTTCGCTTGGAACTCTTGTAAGATCTAATTCACTAGGAAATTGAACTTGGCCTTCATCTGTTATATATACACTATCAGCAAGATCACTAGCTTCAGGAATAGTTAGTCCTCCAGCAACTGCGTCCCTCCTTACTTGCTGCCTTAATTCAATGTCTCTCCTAGATTGCGCTAGTTCTCTGCTTGCCTCTTCTTGCTCTCTTCTTCTTTCTTCAGGAGTCTTAAAAGTTCTACGCTGTCTCTCTGGTCTTTGGTCAATAACGTCTTGAAGTCTTTCAGAAAACAAACTTGTATCGTAGATATTTGGAGCCGTCCTACCTGACTGCATACCCACTATCCCAGCAGGAGCTGGAGGGCGTGGCATAGGAGGTTGCGCCGGAGCTGGCATAGAAGACTGCATAGGCGCGGCCATTGGTGTCTGCGCTTGCATAGGGGCAGCAACTGGCATTGGAGCTTGAGGTTGCATAGGAGCCTGAGCTTGCATAGGGGGAGGAGGAAGCATTGGAGTTCCGCCCATCATCCCAGCAAGACCTTGACCTGCCTCTGCTACCACTTGTTGAGCAACCGGAACAGTCTGTGCTGGCTCTTGCGTAGCGGCATAGGACTTACGCATTTCATTTCGGCGTTGCAATTCTGAGACAATAAGAAACTGCGGCACATCACCGCTAGGAAACTGGGCCTCTCTCATAAGAGCCTGATCAGGCAAGCCTTTTATTTTATCCTCAACCTCAAGGATGTTATACATATTTTATCTCCTAACGAGTTGCCCCATATAAACCAGCCGCAGCAATACCGCTGCCCAGCAACTGCTGTGCCATTGTAGGCTGCTGACCATAGAGAATTTGTGTGGTTCCCGGCTGCATAGGCAAGCCTCTAACCAAGTTACTGTAGAGAGATAACTGCTCCACAGGGAACGCCTGCTGGCGCAAGAAGTCTTGATATCCAATGTCGTAGCTCTGTTGCAACAACCCTCTCTGATCTCGCCCAGCCTTAGCAAGTTCATTAAGTCTGGTGATCTCCATCGCCTGATCTTGAGAGGCAAGGTCAGAAGCTTGCTGTGCAGCCCTCAGACGCTGCCCAAGGTCTGCTTGAAGCGCACCATACCCAGCTATGCCCAACTGTGCAGCAGACTCTCTAGCGCCTCTGTCTGCCTCGAAAGCTCTCTGAGCTGACTCAAACGCTTGCTGACTGCCTTGAACCTGCAAATCAGAAAGTTGTTGCCCTAAATTACGTTCGCGCTCTGCCTGCATAATGGCTTCTCGGTATCCACCTAAACCACCTGCCAAAGCTGCCTGCTGCCCTATATTTGCACCTTGAATTTCAGAAGCTCTTGTTGCCTCACGCTTGGCTATGTCAGTAACCGCCTGCTGGTAAGGACTCATATAAGTTGTATAAGTGCTTAGATCTCCCAGAGTTCCTACTTGATCTGGTTGAGCCTGAGCAATTGAACCAACCAAAGCAGCAGTAACAGGATCTTGTCTTACCGCTTCAGCATAGGGATCTTTGTAAGCAACATACTCGCTGCCCTGTATAGCAGACTGCATTGCTTCTGGAGTACCTGTCTCAGCAAGCGCCCCAATCCCAGACATAGCCTCCTGCTCAAATGGAGAAAACTCAGCAAGTCTTTTTTCAGGATAAGGGGTATATGGTTGTAAAGATTGGAACGTACCCCGACCCAACAGCTCGTCATAGTAAGGAGCTAACTGTTCTGGGATCTCTTGTGTTGTTGTTTGTACGGTATTTGTACCGCCGCCGCCACCACCACCAAAACACATAATTAAACTCCTGCGGCGAACAATCCGCCAACTGTAATCAATCCAAGTTTGTTCATAATATCAGCCTTAGCAATAGCATCTTCCTTGCTAAAGATACCAATAATCAAAGGTAAATTTTTTTCTTCAGCAAATTCTTTTGCTTTGTTAATTAACATTCCTGCCACACCGCTTTTCCTATGCTCTTTGAGAACATATAACCAGCCATCCGCAATATACTCTGCATCAGAATACCAAGGGGAGGTTCTGTTTAAGCCAATAGAACCAACAACCTCGCCATTATTATCCTCTACAACAAAAGCAGCCTCTTTAATATTAAAGACCACCCAATCAAGGGCTTTCTTCAGATTCAAGTTAGAGGCGCTTAGTCTTCCCATATCATGCTCAGGGACAAAATTTTCTATAAGAAAATCAACTACCTTCTTAAAGTCCTCTTCACTAGTTGTAAGCTGTCTTATATGCACTATGCAGGAATAACTCTGTCATCAATCTTTCCGGGCTGAATGGTACTGCCTGTTTTAGCAATCCTGACATCATCCAGCATTGTGTCTAGCTTTTCTGCTCCAGCATCACTACTACCATCTCCAAGTGAAGCAACCACATCAGCAGGGATTATGTATTCGCCGGGTGACACAGCTACTGGCTGTTGATTACCGATCATTCCGTCTATTTCATCATCCATACCACCGCCCTGTCCCTCTATCATGCCCTCTGTTTGAGCGTCAGGAACTTGACCTTGAAGCACTTTCTCTCTTAATTGTTGAAACGCTTCGTTTCCAAAGACAGAAATAAACTCTTCTATAATTTCATCAGCATTCTCAGCATCACCAAGGATTGCATCACGAGTCATTTGTATAAGACTGTCGAGCTGCTCTCGGCCTATGAAACCACCCTCTTGCATACCTTTAGTTGCGCCTTGGATCTTGTCCAACTGCTGCATCATCTCGGCAAAAGCGTTCATGTCCATATTGCCGCCTTGCTCTTGAGGCTTAAGGGTCTCTAACGTGCCTTTAGCAAAAGCTTTGTCTCTGTCACTTGAGTCAGGATTACTCAGTATTCTTTGAGCTTCTAGATAGCTTTCGGTTTCCGTAAGCAATGCTCCCTTTGGAGTTTCTTTTTGCTCTTTCTTCATTAGCCCAAGAATCCCACCGTCAGCCTTCTCAATCACACCTCGGCCAATCAGGATATCCTCTTGAGTAACTTCTCCGTCACCGCTAAGGTCAGGAAACTTGCCACCATCAGCCATACCCACAATCCCGCCAGCACTAGCAGCCATACCTAGAGCAGCCGCTGCATCCTGTGCGCTGCCAGCAGGAGCGTCAAACATAGCATCTATTTCTGCGTAAGAAATTCCATTCTCTTGAGCGTAGGTGAGAGCTGACTTAATTTCTTCTTCTGACAGAGCAATCCCAATATTATAATGCGCAAGGGTAGCTTCCAGTGGATTCATTTGAATTGCATCATCTCTTGCTAGCTGTGCCCCTATAGAGCTTAATTTTCTTGGCCCATCACCTCTTCTTTTTTCGATGTCAGCGAGAGCTGTATTAATATCATCTAGAGGAAGGTTGAAGTAAGACGCTATGTCTTGAGGAGAAGCTTGACCAGATCTATACAGATCATAAACTTTGTCAGCTTCTGATTCAGAGTAATCCCCATCAACTTCTATACCTGCCGAAGCCAGCCGTTCCATTGGAGAAGGAATGTCCTCTGAAACAGGTGTGGGGATAGGTGTCGGTGTGGGGGCAGGTGTGGGTGACGGAGCAGCGCCAACATTAGCGGCAATGCCCTCAGCACCTTCTATGTCATCAAGAATACTTTGAACTTCATCTGGAGGAATGCCAAAGTAATTGGATATTCCTGCAACACCCATACGCCCTGAACTATACAGGTCATAAACTTGTTGCGCCTCATCAGTGCTGTAATCCTGATCAACAGGAATGCCGCTAAAGTATTGCTGCGCCAAAGATGATCTGGCTTGATCTAAAGGTATGCCAAAGATCCGAGATATTTGCTCTGGACTAAACCCTTGTTGATCCGCTATACCATAGTATTTCTGAATATCTTCTGGAGAAAGTGTATCTTTCTCAGGGTTAAATGTTCCCATACCATAAGTATCTTTAAGATACCGATTATAAGCGCCCATTGCCTCGTTGCGATCTAATTCAAGCTTGTCAGCTAGAGAGTAGATATCGTAATCACCGCGAGATATAAGCCCCATAGCATTATCAATGTCGGCTTGAGTCAAATTCTCTAGCGAACCTATAGGCAAACTTCCAACATCTGGAACAGCAGGCGCTACAGGAACTGGCGGTTGAGCGGCAGGCGGCTGAACAGGTGCTGCTCCAAATCCTCCCCCATAAATAGCGGGAAGCAGAGCTGCATAATCTTCATATCTTGGGTCTCCAAAGTACAAATACTCTGGATCAAATCCGGGGCGATAACCCGGAGGCGCTTGATTTGCGGAATATTTTGCGCCAGTTAAAATTTCTTGCTGCCTCTTAGCCGCTTCGCGCCCAAGAACTTCGCCCACACCAAACCCAGCAGCTCCATAATCTGAGAATTCTCGGCCTTCAGTACTATCTTCACCAGTTCTTCTATCAGGCATAATAAATTCCTATGTATTAAACGCACTTAGTCCGGGCTTGTTGAATACTCCGGCAAAAGGGTTGTTGGGTTGAGCGACTTGCGCCGAACCGGACAAGATGCCTCTGTCCATCTCCCGTCTTCTTCGTCTCTTTGCTTCTTGTTCTTTACCTATAGCATTCTGTATTTCCATAGCTTCCATCTGGGCTAGGTTGCCAGCACCAATAGCAGTTGGCAGTATGGCTTCAGGCTTCATGAAAGCCTCTAATCCGGCTTCTGCGCCTTTTTTAGTAAAGACGGAGCCTATTTGATCTGTAGGGCTAACACCCATCCTTGCTGTATCTAGTGTTGATTGAGCATTACCCAATGCAGTTTGAGCTTTAACATTAGCCATTTGCTCAGGAGTAATATTACGACCAGCATCAGTCAGAACATTAAATCCCTGATTCATTCCAGCGCCCCCAACATTAGGAATATAGTCTGCTGCACTAGGAGGCCCAGCCAACATTTTAACGGGGTCTTGCCCAGCCTTAGCTATAGCATCAGCAGTAGATGAGACAGCATCACTTGCTTCTGTGACAGCAGCAACTTCATCACCTAAGTTCACCGCATCACTAGCAGCACCCAACGCTTTCCCTATACCAAAGCTGGTAATGCCAGCCATAATTCCTTTCTTAAGATCACCTTCTTCAATACCAGTAATCAAACCAGACGTTGCAGCAGTCGTTAAACCCGGAGCAGCAGCCGCCGCTGCACCAAGACCACCAAGCCCAACCTTAGTCAACGCAGCAGGTAAAAGCTTTGCAATAAATGGGGCTAGAAAGGGGAGGAAGGCTTCTGGCTGACCAGTGACGGGGTTGGTTGTTAATTGTCCCGTGGGAGATAGAGCTGCTATTCCTTGAACCTCAGCAGGGTTCATGTGAACTAGCATTGAATCGCCGTATCTGCCGTATCTCGCTAGGTCATCTGCATTCGCCTGTAGTGGCGGCATCATTCTGTTCATTAACTTGTCTCCACGCCAAACACATTAAAACTAACATCGGTAGAACTAGAGTAAACTTTCATAACGTCACCTTGTCCCAAGGTTATGCCTATTACAGCAGTCAATGTGTCATTAGCACTTATTTGCTTATCATAATATAAAAACTGTTTGTTATCTGCCCCAGCATTATTAACATGAATACTAAGTCGGAATGTCTGAGCGGAACCGCTACGGTTACACGCCACAAAAGAACTTATTGTTGTGACAGTCAGATCAGGAACTGTATACAAAACCTCAGTAGTAGTCGCAGCAGCATCAAGCTGACCAAGAACTTTTATAACGTCTGTCATTTCGCGCCCATAAACATAAAATGATATTTCCGTATGGCAAGAGAAGCATCTTTGTCAGTCTTATCAGCCACAACATTTAGAGTGTCCTGAACTTCCCTGAAGGATCTCTCTACTGTTCTTCGATTTGTAAGCTCGTTATTGTAATCGTATTGTTGTGGAGCAATTGGCAACACCACCGATCTTTGTTCAGCCATTACCTTCTCCCATCAGATCGAATATCAAATCTAAGATCACCAAGAGTCCAGCCATAACCAGTGCCTGTACTCTGTATTCTTACTATAGTCTCTCTTGCTCTAGCGCGAATGAAAGCTTGAGTCGTGCTTGATGTCACGGTAGAAGTAGACAGTGTCTGAGCGTTCTCTAATGGATACTCTTTACCCTTGACCGTGACCGCCATAGAAGCTGATGCTGCCGTACCTTTGAACTCAAAGTCAGGTATCATCCTAGACATAAACATAAACTGTTCGCCATCGCCAAGCTCTATTCCGCCTGACTCAATGTAAGAGTTCATAGCTTCGCCGTCAGCATCAAATCCCCGCTCATGAAAGTAAAGATAATTTGCATTGACGCTAGTGTTTTCTGCGGCAATCGGAAAGTTTCTAGTGTTAGCAGGAATCCACGCACCTCTATCTAAAGTACCTACAGACCAAGAGTCTTCTTTAAAATTGTATGTCACATAATTTGTGCATTCTGTATTTCCAGAACCTATCGGGTAAAACCACGTTATCTCTGAAAAATCTACGCTGGTTGTAGCAAATACTTTAAATATTTGATCTTGATTTATATTGCTAAATACATAATCAAGAACAGAACAAGTAATCCTCTGAATAGCTCCGTTGTAAACATAGAATCCACCACGATCCATAAAGTAAACAACATCCCCGGCGCTAGTAGCAGCCTTGGGAGAGACCATAGAGAACCCTTCACTTATCAAAGAAAACTGATAGGTAAATGGAGACCCAGAAAAACGCATAGAATGAATGCTGTTATCCGTAAAGATAAGTATCTCTTGCCTAGTCTTGACTGCACCCATAATGAACGAGCCAGCAGGGAGAGACACTCCACCGGAGGTATTTGTTGCTGTTGGAGTCCAGTCAAAAGGATTTTCTTGGTCTGACCACCTGATAAATAGAGGGTCTAATGCTGAAGAACCTATCGCATTTGTTCCAAAAGCTATGACATGTCTGTCCGTATCAGACACCATTATCTGAAGAGAAAGAATTGGACAATTTACCGCAGCACCATTACTTGCTAACGTAGCCGCCCTAGTTGTAAGTCCCGCGCTTTCATCCCAATAATAAATGTCTCCGCCTCTGGGATTGATTATGAGGTCATCGCCAAAAGTATCCTCGCTATAAAGTCTGAGTTGATTACCAGAGCTTATGGCAGTAGAACCACCCCAAGCTGAGAAACCCCAAGTTCCAGCACCAAAGCCAGTGGAAGGAACGAACGTATTGAGACCTACATTTATCTGATACGTTCCAACAACTGAAGATCCACCGTTCCCTGTATCAGACGCATTAGCTACGACTTCAGCGCCGCTTGTATCTTTTGCTTCTATCGTGTAAGAGTTGCCATCTATGATAGTGGCTACCTGATATTCTTGATTAAGGACAGTTGCTGTTATGTTGCCGCCTAAGCTGACAGCGCCAGAATATGTAACGAAGTCTCCTTGCTGCGCTCCGTGACCAGTATCAGCTACAGTAAGGGTTGCATCTCCATTTACTGCGGCAAATGTAACGTCACCCGCAGCAGTGGTTTCCCTGATAGGGGTTACATCATAATAAGCATCCCCTCTATTAATGTAATATTTTAAAGTTGTTCCAAGTCCCAGATAATCAGTGGCGGCAGCAGCCTTCCAATCATGTAGTGACCTGCATACCCCAAGAAAAGTATTCGACGAATACTTCTGCCATCCACCTATCTGTTCTGGACGGCCTTTACGAAATCTTATTTTATCGGAATCAAACCAACCGCTGTCGGCAGTATACTCTGTGCCTTCTTTGTTTACGCCGGGAGCAAACTTATATTTAACTAACATCTAGATTCACCTTTAGCCTGTTTGCCAGATGAGCTGCCTGTATCTCTTTTTTGTTCTGACCTTCATATTCTACTGCGTGATGATTCTTAATAAGTTCTTTGCATAGCCACTTGCTGCCTACCTTGATGTCAGCCAGCCACCGTCCATACTTGCCTTTCTTGTAAGTCCTAAGAGTAACCTCAGTACCTACCGGAGAGAACGCTTGGACAAATGCTTTTGCTGCGAGTCCGTAACGCTTTTCTTCCAAGTCTCTAGTGCGAGATTCTGGAGTGTCAATTCCATTAAGGCGTAAACAAATACCGCGCCCAGTATCACCACGATTAACAATCCCAAAACCCAGATTAATGTCAGTAACATAGACTGTGTCTCCATCAACAATTTTGGATACCGTGGCGGTAAAAATGTATGGGTTAGAC